>JGI24770J26754_10001546_pt1 | contig 16296 bp, 14 predicted proteins | sample LakOneMetagenome_FD_26754 | JGI IMG/M metagenome (IMG submission 26754) | reverse complement strand
TACATCGACAAGTCCACGCTGACTTCCACGGCGACACCCGCTCCGGTCTGCACAACCTGCTCGGCACCGGTGATTTCGAGTGTGAGTGACCTCGTCGGATTCTCTCCGCATCGGCCGTGGCAGGAGGTGGAGCCGGCCGGCGTCGCGGTCGTCGGCCTCCCGGCGAATTTCGTGGCGACCGCATCCGTCCACGTTGTCGCCGGCACCTTGCTGGGCAATTCGGCGGAGGTACGGTTCACCCCCGTCACCTTCCGATGGGATTATGGCGACGGCCGCAGCGGCACCTCGACCTCGGGCGGCGCGTCATGGGCCGACCTCGGCGTTCCTGAGTTCTCCGATACCGCGACCAGCCACATCTACGAAACCCGCGGAGACTATCTGGCTGCCTTGACGGTCGATTACTCGGCTGAGTTCCGGGTGGGCGGCGACGGATGGCAGTCGGTTTCGGGCACCCTGCCGGCTGCAGCGAATCCGCTCAGCGTGATGGCGCGTCGCGTGAAGAGCGTGCTCGTGGCCCACGATTGCCTCGAGGATCCCGCCGGTCTGGGCTGCGCCGACGTCACGGGATAGGTCGCGACGCGGATCCGCCGCGCGGCACGCGTTTGGGTGGGTGGCACTGGGTTGGACGAGTGCCGGTTGGCAGAAGGAGTGCTGGCAGACGGCAATGAACCCGGGGACAACGTGACGTGAAAGAATTGACGGACGCAATCATGACGACTGGGAGCCATCCGTGACCATCAACACCAGCGAAACCCGCAGCGGCGAAACAGTGGAAATCGCCGTCATCGGCGGATCCGGCCTGTACGAGCTCTTCGATCCGAGCGCATCCACCACCCTCGAGATCGACACGCCCTACGGCCACGCGCAGGTCACGGTCGGACGGCGCGCGGGCCGTCAGGTGGCCTTCCTACCTCGCCATGGGACGGGCCATAGTGAGGCGCCGCACCTCATCAATTACCGTGCCAACATTTGGGCGCTCGCGTCCCTGGGCGTCAAGGCCATCATCTCCTCGGCTGCCGTCGGCGGGGTGAGCCCGGAGTACCCCACCGGCATCCTGGTTGTCACCGACCAGTTCATCGACCGCACCACCGGGCGACCCGACACGTTCTTCGACCAGGGCTCCGTGCAGCACCTCGCGGCGGCAGACCCCTTCGACCCGGTGCTGCGCGCAGCGGCCATCGCCTCGCTCGAGGCGCTCGGTGAGAACTTCGCTCCCACCGGAACCGTTGTGGTCATTCAGGGACCGCGGTTCTCCACCCGCGCCGAATCCACCTGGTTCCGGTCGATGGGCGCCCACATCGTGAACATGACCCAGTACCCCGAGGTCGTCCTGGCCGCAGAGTTGAACATGGGCACGGTCAACCTCTCCTTCGTGACCGACGCCGATGCCGGACTCTCCTCCCTCGAAACCGAAGACGTCGTATCCGCTTCCCTGGTGTTTCATCGCTTGCGGGAGGCCCAGCCGCGCATCCTCGCCGCGATCGACGGCATCCTGCGCGGGCTGCCGGCGGACTACGCGCCGCGCGAACTCGTGGCGGCGGCCGAGGTGAGCGCCGCGCTGGCACGCACCCCGCTGCCCGCCGCTGCGCGTGAAATGTCCGAATCGAGCGCCGAATGAGTGCACCGCACCTGCTGGTCACCGGGGGCGTCGGCTTCATCGGCGGCGCCATCGTGGAGCAGGCACTGGCCCGCGGCTGGCAGGTGCGGGTCATTGATTCGCTCCGCGCCGACGTGCACGGCGCCGACCCGCAGGTCGACCCGAGGGTCGACTTCATCCGCGGTGACGTGAGGAACACTGACGATGTGCGCGCCGCCCTGGACGGCATCGATGTGGTCTGCCATCAGGCGGCCAAGGTGGGGCTTGGCGTTGACTTCGCGGATGCGCCTGATTATGTGTCGAGCAACGAGGTGGGCACGGCAGTCCTGCTCGCTGAAATGGCTGTTCAGAGCATCGACCGCCTCGTGCTCGCTTCCTCCATGGTTGTTTACGGCGAGGGCAGCTACACCGGCTCGACTGGTGCCGTGCGACCCGGTCCGCGTCAGAGCAGTGACTTGGAAGCCGGACGCTTCGACCCCATGGATGACGCCACCGGCGCCGCACTCACTCCCGCGCTGATCTCGGAGACCGACCCGCTCGACCCACGCAATGTGTACGCGAGCAGCAAACTGGGCCAGGAATACCTGGCAACAGCGTGGGCCAGGTCCACCGGAGGCCGCGCCGTGGCCCTGCGCTACCACAACGTGTACGGCCCGGGCATGCCGCAGAACACGCCGTATGCGGGGGTCGCGTCTTTGTTCCGCTCCGCCCTCGAGCGCGGTGAAGCCCCGGCGGTCTATGAGGACGGCGCCCAGCGGCGTGACTTCGTGCACGTGCGCGATGTGGCATCCGCCAACCTCGCCGCCGTCGACTTCACGGCCGCAGCGGCTCCCCAGCTGTTCCGCCCCTTCAACGTAGGCAGTGGAACGGTTCACACCATCGGTGACATGGCGTCGGCCCTGAGCGCCGCCGCCAACGGGCTCCCGCCGGTTGTCACCGGACAATTCCGTCTCGGCGATGTGCGCCACATCACGGCGTCGTCAGAGCGGCTGCGTCGTGAACTGAACTGGATGCCGGCGGTCAGCTTCGAAGACGGAATGCGAGAATTCGCCACGGCTCCGCTGCGAGCCGCCGTTCAGGGGTGAACTGGCTGAGGCAGCGCGGCGGGTTCACAGGCCCTCGAAGCGCAGGTCAAGCAATTTCGCGACAGCGAGGGGTCCCAGTTCGGCACCGGTATCGCTGATCAGGTCATACCGCGACACCGGCTCACGGGCGAGCTGCAGCGTGCCGGCGTGAATGCGCGACAGCTCGAGAAGGTCGTCATCACGGTTGTCAGCTGGTCGACCTGGCGGCGAACTGCGCCGCTGCGGCCGGTGTCAGCACAACGGCGTCAGTCATGCGGACCGCCGTCCGGCGTCAGCGCCGTCTCGGTTCGGGCCGGGTCGACCGGATCGAACCGATATCCCACGCCCCACACCGTGTTCAGCCGGAGCGGATGTGCCGGGTCGGCTTCGATCTTCTCCCGGAGCCGCCGCACGTGCACCGTCACGGTCGAGAGGTCACCGAATTCCCAGCCCCAGACCGAACGCAGCAGGTCCTCGCGGCTGAACACGATCGACGGACGCCAAATGAGATAGGCGAGCAGGTCGAATTCCCGAGCGGTGAGCACCAGGGCGGTGCCGCGCANCCGCACCTCATGAGCCGAGAAGTCGAGTGCGAAATCACCGGCGACCAGAACGCCCTCGGGGACGTTCTCCCTGCCGCTGCGGCGCAGCACGGANTGAACGCGCAGCACGAGTTCACGCGGGGAGAAGGGTTTGCTGAGGTAATCGTCAGCGCCGGCCTCGAGGCCCTCGATACGATCCTGTTCTTCCCCGAGCGCTGTGAGCATGATGATCGGCACAGCCCCGTCGGCGCGAATCCGTCGGCAGACCTCGATCCCGTCCAGGCCCGGCAGCATGCGATCGAGCACGACGAGGTCTGGGCGCACGGCTTCGGCTTGCCTCAGGCCGCGCGGTCCGTCGGGGGCCTGGTACACGATAAAGCCGGCGGCCCGCAGGTAATGGCAGACGACCTCGGAGACAGTGGGGTCGTCTTCGATCACGAGAATACGACGCCCCGCGAGGGCGTCCGGCGGCAGCATGGCGAAGTATTGGGACGGTGTCACGTTGTCAGGATAAGTCACTCTTCCTCACGGCGAATGTGAAGGCGATCTGCATTGGCCTTCCGTGTTTGGCAGGGTTTCTACATTTTTGTCCGCATAGGGTCGATCCATGATTGAGACGCGGGTAGATGTCGTATTCCCCTGCCTGAACGAAGCCGAAGCCCTGCCCTGGGTGCTGTCGCGTCTGCCAGAGGGCTACCAGGCCATCGTGGTCGACAACGGATCGACCGACGGATCCGCTGAGATCGCACGAGCCCATGGCGCCCGTGTCGTGCGGGAGTCACGGCGCGGATTCGGAGCGGCGGCCCATGCCGGCCTGCTGGCCTCCACCGCACCGATCACCGCATTCTGTGACGCCGACTCCTCAATGGACCCGCAATTTCTGCCGCTGCTCGTCAACCCGGTCGAAGCCGGAACCGACGATTTGATGCTCGGCCGCCGCCGTCCCAGCACGGTCGGATCCTGGCCGGTGCATGCCCGAATAGCGAATACCACTCTTTCTTGGCGACTGCGCCGAATAACAGGTGTGAACATCCATGATCTGGGTCCCATGCGGGCCGCTCGGCGCGAAGCGCTGCTTTCCCTCAACCTTCAGGACCGCCGCAGCGGCTACCCCCTGGAGATGTTCCTGCGCGCTGCCGAAGCAGGCTGGCGCATCCGGGAAGTCGATACGCCCTACTCCCCGCGTGTGGGCAAGAGCAAGGTGACCGGAACCGTGCGCGGCACCCTCACCGCGATCGGCGACATGTCCAAACTGCTGCGGGAGGTGCGCTGATGACTGTTCTCGTGGTGATCGCCAAGGAGTGCCTGCCCGGTCGGGTGAAGACCCGCCTGCATCCGCCGCTCAGCCTCGAGCAGGCCGCTGAGCTGGCTGCGGCGAGTCTCGATGACACCCTGCGCGCCGTGGCAAGCCTGCCCGCGACCCGGCGGGTGCTCGCCTATGACGGGCAGATTCCTCCTGCCGCCGCTGACGGCTGGGAAATCCTGCCCCAGGTGGGTGGCGGCCTCGACGAGCGTCTCGCCGCCATCTTCGACACCTTCGACGAACCGACAGTGCTGATCGGGATGGACACACCGCAGGTGACGGCCGCACTGCTCGAACCCGTTTTCGCAAGCGGAGACCTCACGGATGCGTGGATCGGCCTTGCCGAGGACGGTGGCTTCTGGGCGCTCGCCATGCACCAGCCGAATGGAGCGCTCATCCTCGGCGTGCCGATGTCCCGCGATGACACCGGAGCCGTTCAACTGGACCGCCTCACGGAGGCCGGCCTGCGCGTTCGCCAGCTCCCCGTCCTGGTCGACGTGGACACGATCGCCGACGCCCACCGGGTTGCCGCCGATGCTCCCGACGGCCTCTTCGCCGCCACCCTCGCCGCCCAGATCACCCCGTCTGGAGCACGCCCGTGACGCTGATCACGTCGGGAACCCCCGAGCCCCTCGTCGACGAGCCCACCACCTTTGGCGCCGGCGGTGCCGAACCATACGCCTCGGCGCTGCTCGGCTCCGCCCATGTGCTCTACCTGCACGGCATTCGTTCCGAGGACGGCTCCGGCGCGGCAACGATGAATGCGGCGCGTTGGAGTGCGGATGCCGATGCCACCGACCTGTCGCTGCTTGCCGGAGTGAGTGGGCCCCTGCTCGATATCGGCTGCGGACCCGGACGGATGGTGCGCGCGGCCATGGACTTGGGGCTCTCCGCCGTGGGGATCGATGTGTCGGCCACTGCCGTGGGCATCGCCGTCGCCGCCGGCCTGCCCGTGCTGAACCGCTCGGTCTTCGCCCCGATCCCGCTGGAGGGCCGGTGGGAGACGCTGCTGCTCGTGGACGGCAACATCGGCATCGGTGGTGACGCGCAGGCGATGATGCTGCGTTGCGCCACCCTGCTCGCCGTCGGCGGGATACTCGTGATTGAGGTGAGCGCTGACCCCGACCACGACCTCTCCTACCAGGGCACCCTTGAAGATGCCGAGGGGCACCGCAGTGATTCATTCCCCTGGGCTGAGATCGGCGCGCGAGCCCTGCAGCCCCATGCTGAGGTCGCTGGGCTGCGCCTGGCTCACGAGTGGCGGGTGTCCGGCCGCTCGTTCGTGCGCTTCGTGCGCGCGTAGAGCCACACCGCCAGCCCGGCAGCCAGGACGGCCAGAACCAGAAAGAACACGGCCAGGTTGAACCCGTAGTCCAAGGGGAGCACCGTCGGGTTGGCCGGCGCATAGTTGGTGGCGATCATCGCCGGAACGACGATGAGCGCCATGATCGAACCCACCACGACGAACCCTTCTGCCACCGCGACGACCGCGCCGCCGAAGCGATGCCCGGCCCGGCTGATCAGGGCACCGAGCAGGAACACCATCGGCGCCAGGACGGCATCGTGCAGGATGATCGCGGCGATGATCCACAGCGCCACGCCGGGAAGGCGCGTAGCGCGCACGGTGTCGAACAATATGTAGGCGCCCCAGGCGAGCAGTGCCGTTCCCAGCACGATCAGTCCGAGGCGGATGCCGCGCATCACGCGCGTCTGGCCGTCGCCGGTCGACGGGGCCACTGGTGTCTCGGTCATGCGCTGATCGCCTCGATCCGGCTGAGCCATTTGGTCTGGAGCACGCCCGGGCGTCCGGGCGCGATCATCCGCGCAGGGTAGCCGTGCTCGAGGTCGAGGGTCTCGCCGTTGAGCTCAAGGGCCACCAGCGTGAGCGGGTCTCGAACGTACTCATAGCCCATCTGGGTTTTGCTGAAGCTCCCGCGTTCTTCCAGGCTGACCAGCCTGAACGAGGTCCCGGCATCCGCTCCCACCGCGTCGGCGAGGTCCCTCAGCCGCACCCCGCGCCAGGTGGCCAGCTGGCTCCAGCCCTCCACGCAGGCGATCGGCAGCTGAACTTCGGTCTGCTCCATCGCCAGCAGCTGGGCGCGGGTGAACGCGCGCTCGGTTCCCGCGTAGACGATGGTGAGGGTCCAGCCGGGCGCCCGGGCCGCATCCGCTACCTTGGCCTGGGCCGAGGTCCTGTTCACGGGAACACCCTGCTGGCCGACGCCCTTCTTGCGCGGGCCGAACACGTTCGTGGGGTCGAGGGGAGTGAACGTCTGACCGGCCGTGAGGCCCACGACGGCGGTGACGCTCACGGCCACCGTGGTGAGGAAGCCGCGGCGGCTGACCCGATTGCTCTTCTTCGGTGTCGCGTCGATGGCGTCGAGCAGGCGACCGGTGAAACCGCCGGGGCGAGTCGTTCCCCGAAGACGCACCTCCTCGCGGTTCTGTGCCCGGTCGGAGGAGACGGCCTCGTCGAGGTGATCGGGTTCGCTGGCATCCGGTGCCCGGCGCCAATACTGCGTGATCAGCGGAAGCTTCACGCCGATGTGGATGACGAGCAGCCCGATGAGCACCCAGCCGAGCGCGAAGTGCACCTGACGGAAGGGGAACGGCCACGGGTACCACTGGTAGGTGTTCAACAGCCCGATCGTGATCTGAACCAGGCTGGCGCCCACGAACAACGCGATGGAGGCGCGCTCGAGAAAGTTGCCGAATCCTTTGACCAACGGCCAGCTGAACAGGGCTGGGAACACGATGTAGAGCTTGGCGAGCAGCAGCGGGAAGCACGCGATGCCGGTGATGATGTGCAGGCCCTGGCTGAACTGGTACAGGTACGCCGGGCGGGTGGCAAAGTGCATTCCCGGCAGCGGTTCCTGCAGAAAGTGGCTGTACAGACCGGTGCCGAAGCAGATCAGAAACGCAGCTCCGAGCAATCGCCCGATCACCGTCGCCATTCGGGGGTTTCGCGACGGCGACGCCAGGGCTCGCTGGGCCTCGTACATAAATCGCCGCATAGGTCTATTCCATCATCCGAGTCAGCCCGAACGGGCCCGGAATTCTTACGGTTAGGTGATGCGGGCCGTGCTCGGGCAGCTTGGGTTTGGATTCGCAGCAATTTCGGAGAGGATGAAGGGGTGCGAATAGTCCTGGTCTCCGTGCTGCTCCTCGCCAGCAGTGTCCTCACCGGGTATACGGTTCACAACTTCGACGCCTTCCATTCCGAGCGCACCGCCCTGATCATCTGCACAGGGCTGCTCTGGCTGCTGTTCGCCCTGGCGCTGCTGGCCCTGCGCGGCGTGCAGGGCCGTGCCGCGGTGGTGCTTGTGCTCGTGGGGTCCGTCGCCATCGGCGGCGCGGCCATGGTCGGGCCGCCCAACACGAGCACCGACTCCGCGCGGTACGCCTGGGACGGCATCGTGCAGAACGCCGGGATCTCGCCCTATGCCTACACTCCCACCGACGAGCGGCTCGATGGCCTTCGGCCCGGGTGGCTCTTCCAGGAGCCGGTCATCAACGAACGCGGCGATGCCGTATGCCCCGGCGAACGCATCCAGCGGGCGTATAAAGATCCGTCCGGGGACCTGTTCTGCTCGGCGCTCAACCGCAGCGACGTGCCCACGATCTATCCGCCGGCGAGTGAGATCTTCTTCGCCGGCGTGCGGGCTGTCACGGGGCCCAGCCTGCAGTACTGGCCGCTGCAGCTTGCCGGGCTGTTGCTCAGCGTGGGCACCACGGTCATGCTGCTTTTGGGCATGGCGCGCCGCGGCATCAATCCCCGAAACGCGGCCCTCTGGGCGTGGTGTCCGCTGGTGGCAACTGAGGCGATCACCAACTCCCACGTTGACATGCTCGGCGCTGTTTTCACCGTCGCCGCTGTATTCCTGATCAGTGCCGGGCGACAGTGGCGCGGCGGCATCATGCTCGGCATCGCCATCGCCACCAAGCTCGTCCCGGTGATCGCCGCACCGGCCGTGCTGCGCAACCGCGGATGGAAGGTGATCATCGCTTCGATCGTCACCTTCGCGGTACTGTACGTGCCCTATGTCCTCACCACCGGCATCGGGGTACTCGGCTACCTGCCCGGCTACCTCAGTGAGGAGGGCTATCAGGACGGATCCCGGTTCGCCCTCATCGCCCTTGTCGCGCCCGGCGAGGCGGCCATTGTCATTGCGGGACTGCTGCTGGCTGTCATCGCCCTGCTGGTGTTCCTGAAAACCGACCAGGCCTCACCCTGGGTGGGCCAACTGGTGATGATCGGCAGCACCCTGCTGATCTTGAGCCCGCGCTACCCCTGGTACGCCCTGCTGTTGGTGCCGTTCATCGCCCTGAGCGGACGCTGGGAATGGCTCGCCGTGCCGCTGGCGCTCACCCTTCGGCTGCTGGTGCCCTCCCTCGAGGTCACCCAGATATCCATCGCGCTGGCCACGATCGTCATCATCGTCGTATCCGTGTACCGGGCGGGCCCCGGGGCCACCATGCAGCTGCTGCGCCACCCGCGCCGGTGGTTCGAACCACGCCGCCCGGTCGGGGCCGATGCTGTGTCGGTCAGCGAACGTAACGCAGCACGTTGACCCCGGTCAGGTTCCATTCGGTCTGCACCCGGTAGCCGAGGACACCCAACTTGAGGGTGATGCTCGGTCGCCAATCCTGCTTGTCGCTCGTGACCAGCCACACCTCATCGATTCCGGCCAGCCGGTGCGTCACCTCGGCGATCGGGTATTCCTTTTCCCACAGCGTTCCGGCCTCAGCGGCGGATGTCTTCAGCTTCACATCGAGCAGTCCCGCGAATGCGTCGGGGTAGGCCGTGGAGATGATGCGCGCGGTGGCCGAGGGATGCTGTCGCACCGGACCGAAAATAACGGCATCGGCTTCAGTAGGACTCGCGGCCCGTTCAGTCGCCAGAAGCGTGGCGACTTCGCTCCAACTGGAATTCTGCTTGGCCTCGGGAATGCGTTGGGCCAGGTATTGGGGTAAGGCGAGGGCAACGAGACCGAGAATCGCGATCGCGGCCAGCCAGTTGCGGCGAATCCCCCCGAGAGCCACACCCATCAACGCCGCCATGGCGGGTGCCCCGAACGTGAGGTACCGCGGTGAATACAGCGGAGAGATGACCAGGGACGCCACGATCAGTCCGATAGTGGGAACGACGATCCACGGCACGGCGATGGAGAGCAGGGTCGGTCCCGTCTCCGGGGAGCGCGCCGAATCCGACGTGCTGCGTTGGGCGCGCACGACGAGCAGTGCGATACCGATGAGCACCAGTGCCCAGCTCGCAATGGCGAACGCGGGGCTGAGCGAAAACCATTGCCAGACCAACACGTCATTGACGGTCTTCAATCCGATGGGCTTGATCCAGCTCACCTGCTTGCTCTGACTGGCAACAGCGAGTGCGAACGGGACCAGCACGGAGCCGGCCGCGATAGAGGCGTAGAGCCAGCCGAGCAGACCGGCACGCGCTGCATCCGTGCGCTGGACCAACCTGGTCCAGACCGCGGTGACGCCGTGGGCCACCACGAGAAGAGCGAGGTAGAGGAACACCCCGGTGCTGAGCACGGCAAGCAAGCCGTACAGGATCCACCAGCGGGCCCGAACCCGGCGGGGCTGCGTGCCGCGTCGCCAGGCCGCGATGAAGACCAGCGTCATGAGAACAGCGAGAGCGGTTCCGAACGCGAATGACCGGCCTTCCCCGCCCATCCAGGTGACTCGCGGAAACACCGTGAAAGCAAGACCGGTGAGGACCGCGGCACGCCGTCCGGCGAGAGAACTCGTGAGGTACACCAGAAGCCCGGCGGCCATACCGGTGAAAATTGCTGAGGGCAGTCGCAACGAGAACGGGGAGTACGGCACGAGGTCGAACCAGACATGCATGAATGCGTAGTACAGGCCGTGCACGAGGTCGATGCTGCCGAGCAGGCGGGCCAGGTCGCCCCAGCTGCGAGTCGCTGCGGTGATGGTGGCGGCTTCGTCGAACCAGACCGACGGCGCCCAAGAGAATGCAACCGCCAGCAGGAAGGCGATCGACCCGATGAGAACGGCATCCCTCACCCGGGTTTCACTGAACCGGCGCGCGAGAGGGCTCCGATTTCGCTGGGGGGTGGCGGGTGGTGCGGTCATCAGTCTCATCCTCGAATCACGGGGCGGAGGCGAGGGATTTCTCACTCAGTGATGTTAACCGGTGCCGGCTGGCATCTGGCCGTACGTCATGCTGCGCCCCGGATCCACCCTCGCTCCGTCTCGGACGCGCGGTGCTGTGCGTCGTGTTCGGGTGTACGCCAGCGGGCCCGTCGCGTGTGCGGCGGGCCCGGTGTGGTAGTGGTGCGGTGGGGTGCGGGTGGGTGTTACTTGGTGGCGACGGTGATGGTGGCGATGCCGACGAGGAGCTGGTCGGTTACGGCGTCGGTGTTGAAGGTGGAGTTGAGCAGGCTGGCGGCTTCGGCGGAGATGTGCACGGTAGCGCCGCTGAGGATGGCGTTGTCGCCGTCCATCTGGAGCGGCTTGAGGGTTCCGCCGTAGAGGTCGAAGACCTTGACCTGGGTGGCGGCGGAGGTGCCGTTGACGGCGACGTCACCGAAGAGTTCGCTGGTGCCGGGGTCGATGGTGAAGTTGGTCAGGTCGACGACGGTGTCGCCGGCGGTGAGGGAGAAGCCGGAGCCTTCGTGCTCGATGGAGCCCTGTACGTAGGGGCGCACGGTGCCGTTGGGGTCGAAGTAGTCGACGTTTCCGCCGGTGATGGGGAAGTGCAGGCTGCCTTCTTCGAGGGTGGCGGTTCCGACGACGCCGGGGGTGAGGCCGAGGGTGCCGAGGGCGGCGGCGAAGTCGGCGTCGAGGAGNACGGAGGTGTCAACGCCGGAGAGGGCGGGGATGGAGGCGAGGGGNGCCTCGGCGGCGGCGCTGGGGGACGAGGAGGAACCCGTGGTTGCGGCGGGGGTTGCTGCGGTGGTGGAGCAGCCGGCGAGGACGGCCATCAGGATTCCGGCGGAGGCGAAGCCGATTGTTGCCTTGGAGAATGTACGCATGACGTGTGTTCCTGTCTGTGTTGCGGTGGTGTTGAGGTCTGATTGGTGTTCGGGCCTGCTGTCGAATTGGTTTGGAAACTCGTCAACCCGTTACCGTTCCGTTACCAACTTCAGCAAACACACAGGGAAAAACCCCGGAAACACAAGGAAGCACCCGGAAGCACCCACAGCCCACACACACAAACGGCCCCCTCTTCAGGGGGCCGAACGGGGTTGAGTACTCAGAAGTGCCGGAACCGGTCCGGCGCGAGTTCCCACGGGTCCTTGCCGAGCAGCTCGGCGACGCCGCGGAAGACACACGTCTCCACGGTCATCCGCTGGTGCACCTCGTCGTTGCTGTGCATTCGGGAAAGGCGCTGGATGGGCAGTCGGTAGAACACAATTCGGCGGGAAGCCGCCGATACCATCCAACGTTCAACCCCGACGCCGGCAACAACGGAATGCGGGCCGGCAGCGACTTCGAAAGTGACGTCGGAAAGCTCATCAGGCCAGACGCCGCGAAGATATTCCACAGTCGATGCGACCGTCATGTCGAACAGGTCGATGCGCGTGCGCAACGGCGGCAGGAAAGGCCCCGTGATGGAACTGCGCACACCACGCCCATGACGGTCCCGGCCGCGTCCTCGAGCCGTTGGCTCGGGTACGGCGGAACGACGGGATCGCGACATGGCCTAATCCTACGTCGGGCGCACACGCTGGTAACGTGAATGTCCATGGAAACCCGCCAATGCTCACGCGTCGCGTGCAGCGCGCAATCCGTCGCCACGCTCACCTTTGACTATGCCGATTCGATGGCTGTCCTGGGCCCGCTGTCCATGGAACGCGAACCTCATAGTTTCGATTTGTGCCCGCGGCACGCGGAGCGCACATCGGCGCCCCAGGGCTGGCAGCTCATTCGGCACCATCTCATCGGCGGCTCCACCGGTGAGGTAGATTCTCTGAGTTGACTGTCCCAACGCCGGGCATCTTCCTGACTCTGAGTAACGGCCTCGAAACCGTGGCACTGGTTCTGGGCATCCGTTGCCGAGGATGGCTGCCACTGACGTTGGGGGTGTCGGCTCGCCCAATGATTTGGAGCGTTTCATGCCCACTTCCTCCCAGACAACGGACGGTGCCGGGATAGCGACGCCGGTGTCACCGCCGGCCCGAGAGCTGACGCGCAGCCTCAAACCCCGCCACCTGTCGATGATCGCGATCGCCGGTGTCATCGGCGCGGGGCTGTTCGTGGGCTCCGGCGCGGCGATCCAGCAAGCCGGCCCCGGAATCCTGGTGGCCTACGCTGCGGCAGGCCTTGTGGTGATCCTCGTGATGCGCATGCTCGGAGAGATGGCCGCGGCGAGCCCGGAGACGGGGTCGTTCTCGGCCTACGCCGATCGCGCTCTCGGGCGGTGGGCCGGGTTCAGCATCGGTTGGCTCTACGCCTGGTTCTGGATCATCGTGCTCGGCATCGAGGCGACGGCCGGCGCGGCGATCGTGCACCGCTGGGTGCCGGGCGTCGACCAATGGGTGTGGGCGCTGCTGTTGATGGTGCTGCTCACGCTCACCAACGTCGCCTCGGTGAAGTCGTTCGGTGAATTCGAGTTCTGGTTCGCGTCGATCAAGGTGGCCGCCATCGTGGTCTTCCTGCTTCTCGGAGTTGTGGCCATCCTCGGCTTCATGCCGGGAGTGAATGCCCCGGGCCTGGACAATCTCACCGGCCGTGGCGGATTCTTTCCCAATGGCTCCGGTGCAGTGCTCGGCGGAGTGCTCGTGGTGGTGTTCTCATTCTTCGGGGCGGAAATCGCCACGATCGCGGCGGGAGAATCTCAAGACCCGGTTGCCGCCGTGCGGCAGGCTGTCCGGTCCACGGTATGGCGCATCCTGATCTTCTATATCGGTTCGATCGCGGTCGTGGTCACCCTGCTGCCCTGGGACAGCGCATCCGTTGCCAAGAGTCCCTATGTTGCAGCCATCGAGCTTTACGGCATTCCCGGCGCGGGCACCATCATGGACATCATCGTGCTCACATCGGTGCTGTCATGCCTGAACTCAGGCCTTTATACGGCCAGCCGCATGTTGTTCTCGCTTTCGGTGCGCGGCGATGCGCCTCGCTCCTGGGCGAAGATTTCCGCGCGGGGCGTACCGCGCAGCGCCGTGCTGGCGTCGACCGTCGTGGGATTTCTCACGGTCGGTCTGAATTACCTCGCCCCCGACACGGTTTTCCTCTTCCTGGTGAACACCTCCGGCGCGATTGCGCTGTTCGTGTGGCTGGTGATCGCCACGTCACAGCTCATTTTGCGTCGGCGTATGGGGCCGGAGGCGGCCAAGGAGTTGTCGCTCAAGATGTGGATGTTCCCCTATCTCACCTGGTTCGCGATTCTGAGCATCGTGGCGCTGCTGGTGGGCATGCTGATCATTCCCGGCACCCGCGAATCACTCGGACTATCCCTGCTGCTGGCTGCCCTGCTCGTGGGTGTGGGGGTGTGGCGTTACCGGGGCGGTCGCAGCCGCAGTGACTCCGGCGAGTCCGAAACCGCTGGCATCAGCCAGGGGGCCTGAGTATCAGCTGAATGCCCAGGCAACTGGGGGAGGCCAAGTTCGGGCAGGAATGACAGGATGGGGAAATGACTGTCGCCTCGCCGTCCACGTCCACCGCCTTCGCCTATAAGATCGCCGATCTCTCGCTCGCCGAAGCGGGGCGACACCAGCTGCGGCTGGCTGAAAACGAGATGCCGGGACTGATGGCCCTTCGCGCCGAATTCGGCCAGTCGAAGCCGCTGGCGGGCGCCCGCATCGCCGGGTCGCTGCATATGACCGTTCAGACAGCTGTGCTGATCGAGACGCTGGTGGCGCTCGGGGCCCAGGTACGCTGGGCCAGTTGCAACATCTTCTCCACGCAGGACGACGCGGCGGCGGCGATTGCCGTCGGCCCGACCGGTACAACGGATGCGCCGGCCGGCGTACCCGTGTTCGCCTGGAAGGGCGAGACGCTGGAGGAATACTGGTGGTGCACCGCCCAGATCTTCGACTGGAGCGCCGAAGCTCGGCTGGCGGGGGAGACCTGGACCGGGCCGAACCTCATCCTCGATGACGGCGGCGACGCCACGATGCTCGTGCATAAGGGCCGCGAATTCGAGCAGGCTAAAGCTGTCCCGGCTGACTCCGCCACGGACAGCCACGAGTACGGCGTGATTCTGGCCGCCCTCCGGGTGTCGCTCGAAGCCTCGGCTGACCGCTGGACCAAGGCCGCGGCCGACCTGCTCGGCGTCACCGAGGAGACCACCACCGGGGTGCACCGGTTGTACGAGCTCTTCGCCGACCACTCGCTGCTCTTCCCCGCCATCAACGTGAACGACTCGGTGACGAAGTCGAAGTTCGACAACAAGTACGGCATCCGGCACTCACTGCCCGACGGACTCAACCGTGCCACCGATGTGCTCATCGGCGGGAAGGTGGTCTTCGTTGCCGGCTATGGTGATGTCGGCAAGGGCGCCGCCGAAGCGCTCAAGGGCCAGGGTGCACGGGTGATCGTCAGCGAGATCGACCCGATCAATGCGCTGCAGGCGGCCATGGACGGATTCCAGGTCGCCAGGCTCGAGTCCGTCGTCGAGGACGTCGATATTTTCGTGAGTGGCACGGGGAACTTCAATGTGATCCGCACCGAGCACATGCTCCGGATGAAGCATCTAGCGATCATCGCAAACGTGGGTCACTTCGACAACGAGATCGACATGGCCGCCCTCGAAGTGCTCCCGGGCGCCACCAAGGTGCAGATCAAGCCGCAGGTGGATGAATGGCACCTGCCGAGCGGCCGCAGCATCCTCGTTTTGTCCGAGGGGCGCCTGATGAACCTCGGAAACGCCACCGGCCACCCCTCGTTCGTGATGAGCAACTCCTTCACCAACCAGGTTCTGGCGCAGATCGAGCTCTACTGCTACACCGAGAAGTACCCGGTAGGCGTCTACGTGCTGCCGAAGTACCTCGACGAAAAGGTGGCCCGACTCCATCTCGACGCACTCGGTGTTGAACTCACCGTGCTCAGCCCAGAGCAGGCTTCTTATCTGGGGATTCCCGTCGAGGGTCCGTACAAAGTGGACCACTACCGCTACTGAGACCGAGGTAAGACGGCACGACACGCCCGAGGAGTGGCGCGCTTTGACGGCCGCGGCCGGCGAACGTATTGTTTACACGTACCCCACAGGTGCGGAAAGCTGCTTAGCTTTCCGGCCTCAAGCGGGACCATATCTCGGCCGATAAATCAGCTGTCCTCTTGTAAGGACGTTGGCTCACGGCCTAGAATATAACTCCTTCCTTCTCTGGTGGTTTGATCATTTGGGATGCGAGGTTTGCGGTGCTTCGGCACGTGCACATCACGCGGATCAGTTGATTTGACAGTCACTAGCTGGATAGGTAAGTTAGACAAGTTGCCCCAGAGCGACAGCCGATAAGGCCTGAAGCTGGGTGCGTCCGATCCTTGAGAACTCAACAGCGTGCACAATGTCAAATGCCAAAAACCTCGGTTGTAGGGCTCGTTTCTAGCGAGTACCGCAATGGAGATTCCTTTGGAATAATAATTGAAAGTCGTGGTTTCGATCACGCAAAACACACAAAGCAAGTCAGTAATGATTTGTTCTGTCAGTTTCAAACTTGTATCTTGTTCGCCTATTCCGGCGGCTTGGTGCACTAGATGGGCACTCAACTTGTTGGGTAGCTATTCAAACATTTACGGAGAGTTTGATCCTGGCTCAGGACGAACGCTGGCGGCGTGCTTAACACATGCAAGTCGAACGGTGAT
>JGI24770J26754_10001545_pt1 | contig 16316 bp, 8 predicted proteins | sample LakOneMetagenome_FD_26754 | JGI IMG/M metagenome (IMG submission 26754) | reverse complement strand
CCCTTGCCGCCGCGACCGCCGCCGTTACCGGCTTGCGGGCAACCGACGTGAAACTGGCTCCGGGTGACCGGGAGGAATTGTTGGCAACAGCATCGGAGAGCCTCGATTCCCTTGCCGTTCTCGTGACGAACCTGCTCGATGTCAGCCGGCTCGAGGCGGGAGCGCTCGCCGTGTCCCTGGGGCCGGTCGATGTGGTTGATATCGTCCTGGCGGCTCTGGATGAACTCGACCTCAGTCCCTTGACACTCGACCTCGTGCTCCCCGTTGACCTGCCCCGGGTCCTAGCCGACGCCGCCCTCCTGGAGCGCGTGGTCGTGAATGTCGTGGCCAATGCCATGCGGTTCGCACCGACGGGAACGCGCGTGCGGATCTCCGGCAGCACGTTCGACGAGCGCGTTCAGATTCGCATCAGTGATCGCGGACCGGGCATTCCGCCGGGCCGAAGCAATGAGATTTTCGTGCCCTTTCAGCGCGGCGGAAACATCGACACAGAAACAGGTCTCGGTCTCGGGCTGGCTGTGTCCAAGGGTTTCGTCGAGGGAATGAGCGGCTCCCTGCAAGCCGATGACACACCCGGTGGCGGCCTCACTATGGTGATCACCCTGCCGGTATTTCCCGAGCCACGCCCCGGCACCCCGGCGAACAGCGGGGATGCACCAGGACGATCCTGATCGCCGCCGGTCCTGTCTCAGAAAAACAGAAGTAAACGCTTGCAGTGCCGCCCGTGATCGGTGCGGGAATTATGTAAACGCTTGCATCTTTCGGGAATCCGCTGCTAGTTTGTGGTGAGCTTCGCCCCGCCGCATAACCAGCCAGGAGTCAACGATGACCGTCAGCGCTCGCGCATCCCGTCTGCTCGCCGCACTCACCGTCGCCGCGGTTATCGGTGCTGCTCTCGCCGGGCTCCCGTCGGTACCGGTTCTTGCGGCGGAACGCACAGCAACTCTCGTTGGCGACCTGCAGACTGAAATCGGCTGTGCTGACGACTGGGCGGCAACCTGCATCGACTCTCAATTGGCTCCGACCGGGGTGGCTGGCGTCTTCGCCGCGGAATTCACGCTGCCCGCCGGAAGCTACGAATACAAGGTCGCGATCAATTCGTCGTTCGACGAGGGGTACGGGCTGAACGGCGGCACAGAGAACATCCCGCTGACCATCGCGGGCGAGCAGACGCTGCGCGTGACATATGACGACACTCGCAAGCGCGTGGCACTTCAGCCTCTCGGGTTGCGCGCCGGGTACAGCGCAGACGACGAGGACCTCGTCACCCCGCCCGTGCGCCAGGCCGGCAGCGACGAACGATTCTATTTCGTGATGACCGATCGTTTCGAAGACGGGGACCCGACCAACAACGCGGCCGGCCTTGGTTCAGACCCGCTCACGAGCGGTTTTGATNCAAGCAACGAGGGGTTCTACAACGGGGGCGATATCGCNGGCCTTCGGTCTCAACTCGACTACATCGACGGCCTCGGAACATCCGCTCTCTGGCTCACGCCGAGTTTCACCAACAAGCCTGTGCAGGGTACCGGCGCCAACGCNTCCGCCGGNTACCACGGCTACTGGGTGACGGACTTCACCCAAATCGACCCGCACCTCGGCACGAACGCGGAGCTCGAAGCNCTCATCTCGGAGGCTCACGCCCGTGACATCAAGGTGTATTTTGACATCATCACCAACCACACCGCTGACGTGATCGACTATGCCGAGGGTGAATACGGCTACGTGAAGCAGGCGTCCGAACCCTATCGGGATGCCGCGGGCAATGCATTCACGCCGGGCGACTTCGCCGATGCGGACACGGCTGCCGATTTTCCCGACCTCGATCCCGCCCGATCGTTTGCCTACACGCCGGTGATCTCGGCGGATGAGGCGGATGTGAAGGTACCCGCGTGGCTGAATGACCCCACGCTGTACCACAACCGCGGAAACTCAACCTGGTCCGGGGAATCGGTGACCGAGGGAGACTTCGACGGTCTCGACGACCTCATGACCGAGCACCCGCGCGTCGTGAACGGGTTCGTGGATGTCTACCAGGACTGGGTGGACCTCGGCATCGACGGGTTCCGCATCGACACCGTGAAGCACGTCAATTTCGAGTTCTGGGAGCAGTGGACCACCGGGGTACTCGACTACGCACACTCGATCGGGAAGCCGGATTTCTTCATGTTCGCCGAGGTCTACGACGCGGACCCGGCGAAGCTTTCGCCGTATGTGCGCAAGACGGACATGAACTCCGTTCTTGATTTCACATTCCAGTCCGCCGCTTCCAGCTTCGCTTCCGGAAACTCGGCCGCGACGCTGGAGAATTTATACGCCGGCGACGACATGTACACGACACCCGACAGCTCGGCATCCGCGTTGCCGACATTCCTCGGCAACCACGACATGGGCCGCATCGGCTACCTGATGCAGGGTACCGACGCCCCGCTGCAGCGTGATCAACTGGCCCACGANCTCATGTACCTCACNCGTGGCCAGCCGGTGGTCTACTACGGCGACGAGCAGGGCTTTGCCGGCGCCGGNGACGGCAAGGACAAGAACGCCCGGCAGTCACTGTTCGCCACCCAGGTGAACGCCTATGCGGACCAGACGCTCGTCACCGGTGAAAAGCTCGGATCCGTGGACCGGTTCGACACCGATGCTCCCCTGTACACCCACATTGCCGACCTCGCAGAGCTGCGCCGAACCACACCCGCGCTCAGCCAGGGCGCCCAGATCGAACGCTACGTCGACGACGGACCCGGTGTCTACGCGGTGTCGCGGGTGGATCGGAGCGACATGATCGAGCACCTGGTTGCCTTCAACAACTCCCCCGAAGCCAAAACGGTTCAGCTGACGGCCCTCACCACGAGTGCCGACTTCGAGCCGCTGCTCGGCGGGCCGGCCACGAGGAGCGACGCCGACGGCCTGGCCTCGGTCACGGTTCCGGCCCTGAGCGCTGTGGTGCTCCGCGCAAACTCGCCCGTGACGGCACCGGACGCCGCAGCCGCGATCACGGTCAACGCGCCCGTTCCCGGCGCCGGCGTTTCCGGGGTCAGCCCGGTGAGCGCGGCCGTCGACTCCGATGTGTGGCAGGAGACCAGCTTCGCGTGGCGCATCGTGGGCGACGCGAGCTTCACCCCGCTCGGCACCGCCGAAGACGGATCGCCGCGTGTTTTCCACGATACCGAGGCCCTCGCACCGGGCACACTGGTTGAGTATCGCGCCGTGTCTGTGAATGCCGCCGGGCAGCGGGCGGCCGCATCCACGTTCGCCTCGGTCGGGAATGCGGTCACTCTCACGGAGGAGGATGCGCCGGCGCCGGGTATCGGCCTCGTGACCGTGCCGGGTGACCACAACGCGGCTATGGGCTGCGCCGGAGACTGGACGCCCGGATGCGAGGCGGCCGCGCTCACCCAGCGCGCCGACGGCGTCTATTCCGGCACGTTCGACATTCCGGCCGGAACCTACGAGTACAAAGTCGCCCACAACGGCAACTGGGACGAGAACTACGGGCAATCTGGAATCAACGGCGGCGCCAACCTCACNTACACAACCACGGGCGGCCCGATCACGTTCTACTACGACCCGGTCACGCACTACGCCACCACATCGACCGACGGGCCCATCCTCACTCTGCCCGGTTCCTTCCAAGACCAAATCGGCTGCGCCGCGGCTTGGACGCCGGACTGCATGTCAGCCTGGCTGCAGGACCTCGACGGCGACGGAATCTTCACGTGGAGCACCGACACCCTCGACGCTGGCAGCTACGAATTCAAGATCGCCCACAACCAGAGTTGGGACGAAAACTACGGTCAGGACGGTAGCCCCAACGGCCCGAACCTCTCCTTCACCACGTCTGAGGGCAGCCAGGTCGTCTTCCGCTACGACCCGACGGCCCATCTGATCACGGTGGAAGCAGCCGATGCCCCCCTTGCCGGCACCGCTGAGGCGCGAGCGCACTGGATCGATGCCGGTACCATCGCCTGGCCGACGGCGCTCCTCCCGGCGGGCGTCACCACGACGGACAGCNAGTGGGCACTGCATGCNGCTTCGGCCGGCGGCCTTCCCCGTGACGGAGCACCCCTCCCCCCGACCGGTGAAACGCCCCTTGAGTTCGATCCGGCCGGATTGACCGCAAAGCAGCTACAGCGGTTCCCCGCGCTGGAGGGATTCCTCGCCCTGCATCCGGTCGGCCTGAGCGCGGACGAGACCGAACGGCTGCTGACCGGGCAGCTCCTGGTATCCCAGGCCACGACGGCCGACGACTCGGTGACCGCCCTGACCGCACTGCAGGTGCCCGGNGTGCTCGACGATCTTTATGCAGCGGANGCCGCCGACCGTCACCTCGGCGTCAGTTGGCGCTCCGGCCTGCCCACGCTGTCGCTGTGGGCTCCGACCGCCCAGAATGTGGACGTGCTGCTNTACGACAACGAAGGCGGAACCGAACGTGTGCCGGCCCAGCGNNAGCACGACGGNTCCTGGACCGTGACNGGCGCCGCTGATTGGCGTGACCGGGAATACCTTTATGAGGTCACCGTCTATGTCCCGTCCACGGGCATGGTCGAGGCCAACCTGGTGACGGATCCGTATTCGACCGCACTCACGGTGAATTCCACCCGGTCGGTGATCATCGATCTGGCCGACCCTCAGCTCCGGCCCGCTCTCTGGGAGGACACACCTGCTCCCCAGATCGAATCGGCCGTCGACCGTGCGATCTACGAACTGCACGTGCGGGACTTCTCGATAACGGATCAGACGGTGCCGGTGGAAAATCGTGGCACCTATTCCGCTTTCGGCGTCGATAGCGACGGAACTCGGCACCTGCGTGAACTGGCTGGGGCCGGACTCAACACGGTGCACCTGCTCCCCACCTTCGATATCGCCACCATCGAAGAAGACCGTTCCCGGCAAGCCCAACCGGCTTGCGATCTCGCCGCCTTCGGTCCGGCCAGTTCGGAGCAGCAAGCCTGCATCGCAACGGTGGCCGACACGGACGCCTTCAACTGGGGCTACGACCCATACCACTTCATGGTTCCGGAAGGCTCCTACGCGGTGAACCCCGACGGCGGCGCGCGAGTGTCCGAATTCCGCGGCATGGTGGGCGCGCTGCACGCCACCGGCCTTCAGGTGGTTCTCGACGAGGTCTACAACCACACGTCCGCCAGCGGGCAGGGCACGACATCCGTTCTGGACAAGGTGGTACCCGGCTACTATCACCGTCTTAACGACCGGGGCATCGTCGAAACGTCGACCTGCTGCCAGAACGTGGCGACAGAACACGCCCTGGCGCAGAAGCTCATGGTCGACTCCGTTGCGGTGCTGGCCGAGCAGTACCGTGTCGACGGTTTCCGTTTCGATCTGATGGGCCACCATTCCGTGCAAAACCTGCTGGCGGTGCGGACGGCTCTTGACGATCTCACCGTGGCCGAGAACGGTATCGACGGATCCGCGATCTACCTGTACGGCGAAGGATGGAACTTCGGCGAGGTGGCCGACAACGCGCTCTTCGAGCAGGCCAGCCAGGGTCAGCTCGGGGGCACCGGTATCGGCACCTTCAACGATCGCCTACGTGATGCGGTGCACGGCGGCAGCCCGGTTGATGGGGCTTCGACATTCCAGCAGGGGTTCGGTACCGGACTGGGCACGGACCCGAACGGCGACCCGATCAACGGCACCACCGAAGCGGCCCTCGCCGACCTGGCACACCAAACCGACCTGGTGAAGCTGGGTCTGGCNGGAAACCTGCGCGACTTCAGCTTCGTCACAGCGGATGGCGCCCTCACCCGGGGCGATCAGCTGGATTACCGCGGGTCGCCGGCCGGGTACGCCGACGAACCGGACGAGGTCATCAATTATGTTGACGCGCACGACAACGAGACACTCTTCGACATCCTGGCCTTTAAGCTTCCCGTCGACACCTCGATGGCCGACCGGGTGCGCATGAACTCGCTCTCGCTCGCCACCGTAGCCTTGGCTCAGACGCCGTCATTCTGGCACGCCGGCACCGACTTGTTGCGGTCCAAATCACTCGATCGGGACAGCTACAACTCAGGAGACTGGTTCAACGCCATCGATTGGAGCGGTCAGACCAACGGTTTCGGCGTCGGTCTGCCGCCGGCTGCATCCAACGAGGAGAAGTGGCCACTGATGAAACCACTGTTGGAGAATCCCGCGCTCAAGCCCTCCCCCGCCGACATCGCGTCAGCCTCGGAACAGTCGCTCCAACTGTTACGCCTCAAGCAGGCCAACTCGCTGCTGAGGCTGGGGTCTTCCGATCTCATCCGGCAAAAGGTCTCCTTCCCCGGCGGCGGTGCGGATGCCGCACCCGGCCTGATCGTGATGAGTGTCGACGATCGGATCGGCGTGGATGCCGACCCGACCATGGACGGTCTGCTTGCTGTCTTCAACTCCAGCCCGGAGAGCATCAGTCAGACCGTCGACGGCCTAAAAGGTCGCAACTATGCCCTTTCGGCGATTCAGCAAGGCGGTGCGGACGACGTCATCAAGACGACCCAATGGGATCCCGCCACGGGAACGGTCACCATTCCTGCCCGGAGCGTTGCCGTGCTGGTGAGTCTCACGGATGCGGGCGCTCCCACCGATCCGAGTTATCCCGCCCAGCTGAGCTTCACCGGAAGTGCGGGAATCGCCCTGTTGACGGCGGTGGCCTTTTTTCTGGTCACCCTGGGCATTCCCCTCGTGCTCGGCCGCCGCGGCAAGACCCTCATTCGGCGGGGCGACCGGCCCGTCAGCCATCAGCGCAGCACGCTCGTCTGAAGTGCACAGGTGCGACTGACTAAAATTGACTGTGTGTACGCACGACAGGGACGTCAATCTCGAGGGGGCCACGCATGCCGATAACACGTGCTCTGCTGGCCACGGCCGCAAATCACCCGGATCAGCCGGCGATCGTCGCAGAGGACGGCCGGCTCACGTACGCACAACTTATCGATGATTCCCGGAAGATGTTCACCGTCATCGACGACCTCCACCGGGAACAGCCCACGCCGCCGTCGGCGAGTCCGGAGACGCTCGGTATTCCGATTACAGCCGTGAGCCTCGGTTCCGCCTTTCACACCGCGCGCATCATCGCCGGGCTTGCGGGATTCCGTGCCGTGTCGGCGACCATCGATCCTCGCTGGCCACTCGAGCACCGCACCCGGGTGATCCTCGCCACAGGAATCGGCGTCGTCATTAGCGATTCCAAAGAACTCGCCGCGGCACTCTTGGCGCACGCATGGACGGGCACGATCATCACGCTCGCCGAATTCAGGCGGAAGGAGCTGAATGCCGCGCCATCGGCCGCTCCGTCGGTGCGGGTCGGTGATGAGCCGTTTCTTCTGCTCTTTTCGTCGGGTACCACGGGTAATCCGAAGGCGTTCCTGAAGACGCGACGCCAGTACCGGGCGAACTTCGCCGTCTCCAGNGCCCACCTGGAACCCCGGCCCGGAACCGCCACGCTCGCACCCGGACCGGTCTCCTACAGCCTCACCCTCTATGCNCTCATCGAGAGCCTCGCCTCCGGCGGCAGCGCTCACCTCGCCGACGCNTTCGACCCGGTTCAGCTGGGACGGCGCATCCGGGACGAGANNATCACCCGCGTTGTTGCCGTGCCCGCCGTGGTTCAGGCGCTTGTCGATGGTGCCCGCCGTGCTCCTGACCGCTTCAGCTCGCTGGAGCTGGTCGTGACCGGCGGCGCGAACCTGCCCGCAATCCTCCGCACGGGTCTCGGCACGGTACTGCCGCAGGTTCGACTGATCAGCTACTACGGGGCGGCCGAGATCGGCTTCATCGGCGACAGCCGGCACGGCGACGGCACCCGGATCACCATCTATGCGGGCATCGGCGCGAGCATCCGCGACCCCCACGGCAACGAGGTGCCTGCGGGCGAGTCCGGAACGCTGTGGATCCGAGCCGCGGCATGCTCCGACGGATACCTTTCCGGCACAACGGACTCACCGCTCACGGGCCCCGACGGATGGGCGACCGTGCACGACCAGGGCCGACTGGTCAACGGGGCGCTGGAGCTGGCGGGCCGGGCCGGAGACATCACAGTCACGGGCGGGCACAAGGTCACCTTGCCGGATGTCGAGCGCGCCTTCGAGGGGATGCCGCACCTCGGCGCCGTCTGCGCGGTCGCGCTCCCGCACCCACGGCTCGGCTCCGTGGTGGCGCTCATTATCGAAGGGTCTGCACCGGCCAAGGACGAGCTTCTCCAGCGTGCCCGACTGGGGCTGGCGCCGCAATTCATACCGGGCCGGTGGTACCGCGTGGAGCAGTTGCCGCGCACCGTCGGCGGCAAGATCCGTCGCACCGCCGCGGCCGAGGCCGTGGTTCGAGGAGAGGCGGAACGGCTGTGAACGATCGGCGCCGCGCGGTGATCACCGGCCTTGGAGCGATCACCCCGAGCGGGCTCGACGTTGCGACGATGTGGGACGCCGTCGCCTCCGGCCGCAGCGCGATCACGACCCTCGACGATCCCGAATTCACACATCTTGCCNTGCGCATCGGCGGGCTCGTACGCGGGTTCGAGGCGCACACGGTTCTCGATTCGAGCCTCGCTCGCCGACTCAGCCCCAGCCAACACTGGGCCGTCGCCGCCGGCGACCAAGCCATGATGCAAGCGGGGTGGACGCCCGGTTCGACCGACCATTCGTGGGATCCGCACCGCTTTGCGGTGATAGCGGCCACGGGTGCGGGGCCGGTTGATGCCATGCAGCGGGCCACCCGCACGCTCGACCAGCGCGGCCCCCGAGCGGTGCCGCTGACCCTGGCAATGTACGGCGCGCCGGACTCGGCTGCTGCTGTGCTCAGCCAGCGTTATCAGGCATTCGGCCCGGCGCAAGGCGTGTCGGCAACCTGCGCCAGTGGGGCGATTGCACTCGGTGACGCCATGCGCCGCATCCGCCACGGCTATGCCGATGCGGTGCTCGTGGTGGGTGTCGAGGACTGCCTGAACGCCGTGAATCTGTCCTCCAACGCGAACATGCGCGCGCTGGCGCGTGGATACGAGCACGACCCGGCGGCCGCGTCGCGGCCCTTCGATCAGGCGCGCTCGGGCTTTGTGATGTCGGCGGGTGCCGCGGCCGTCCTGCTGGAGTCCGAGGACAGCGTTCGAGCCCGAGGCGGCGTGGCGCTGGCGGAGCTGGCTGGGTTCGGAGCCGCCAGCGACGCTTATCATCCCACCGCTCCGCATCCGCAGGGCCGCGGCGCGGCGCGGGCGGTGCGCGATTGCCTTGCCGATGCGGGGTTCTCGGCCGACGACGTCGACCATATCAACGCCCATGGCACCGGCACTCCGGCCGGGGACACCGCCGAATTGAACGCTCTGGAATCTGCACTCGGCACGAGGGCTCGCGGCATTCCGATCAGTTCGACCAAGTCCAGCATGGGGCATCTGCTGGGAGCGTCGGGGGTCGCCGAGGCGATCCTGGCCGTCAAGTCACTGCAGGACGGCCTGCTTCCGCCGACAATCAATCTCCAAAACCCTGAGTTCCAGGGCTGGAATTTCGTGGCCGGCCAGGCGCGCCGCCACCGCATCAGCTCGGTGCTGTCGAACTCCTTCGGGTTCGGCGGGCATAACGGCGCGCTGCTGATCACACGCCGACATGACTGAAGAAGGAGCGAACATGCCAGATCGGGAAACGCGACACATGCAGTTGGCCGAGAAATACCTGCCCGAGAGCCTCCTAACCCGTTTCAGGGAGCGCGCCGGGGTGTACGACCGGGAGAACCGCTTCTTCGATGAAGATCTCACCGAGCTCATCGCTCAGGGCTATCTCACGCTATTCGTACCGGAGGAATTCGGTGGCGCAGGCCTGTCCCTGAACCAGGTGTGTCGACTCCAGCAACGGTTGGCGACCGCCGCGCCGGCGACCGCCCTCGCGGTGAACATGCACCTGATGTGTACCGGCGTCGTACGGGCGATGTTCGCGCGCGGCGACCGGTCGCTGGACTACGTGTTCGATGAGGCCATGGCCGGCGAGATCTTCGCATTCGGAGTGAGTGAACCGGGCAATGACTGGGTGTTGCAGGATTCGACAACCGTCGCGGAGCCGCTGGATGACGGAGGTTACCTGCTGACCGGGGTGAAGATCTTCACGTCCTTGTCTCCGGTGTGGACACGCCTGATCGTGCACGGGTTGGACAAGACGGATGCGTCGAACCCGACGCTCGTCTACGGCTTCGTGGATCGCTCGACTGACGGCATCTCGGTGTCGGACCGGTGGGACGTGCTGGGCATGCGCGCTTCCCAGAGTCGCGCGACGACACTGACCGCGGTGCGAATGCGGCCCGAGAGAGTCGCCCGCAGCTTCCCGGCAGGACGGCACCCCGACCTGCTCACGTTTGCGATCACGAGCCACTTCCAGTTGATGATCGGCTCGGTGTATGCCGGGGTTGCGCGTCGGGCGCTTGAGCTGGCCGCGCAGGGGCTGAAAAGCCGCACGTCCGCCAAGAGCGGGACGACGTACGCCGACGTACCGGAGTTTCGAGCTCGCCTGGCTGACACCTACATGGAGTACATGGCCGTACCGGCACAACTGGACACCTATAGCCGGGACGTGGATGAGCTCGTCGACCACGGAGCAGGATGGCCGCTGCGGCTGGTCAGTGCGCGCATCAACGCATCGACCTTGGCGCGGCACGCGGTCGAAACCGCGCTGATGTGCGCTGGCGGTGCCGGTTTCGACAACACCAGCGAGCTCAGTCGCCTCCACCGGGATGCCGCCGCCAGCCTGTTTCACCCGCCGAGTGCCGACGCCGCCCGGCCGATGTACGCGGCCGCTTTGCTCGACGATCACTAGCGCCGAGTTACTTCGCGGCAACGTTCGTCGTGGCCTTCTCCCCCACGGCGAGGTGATCCCGTTGCATATGGTCAATTCCGTCGGCGGTGATCCAGATCACCCGCGCCGTGGCGAGGTCGTAGAACATACCGGCGAGGTGCACTCGTCCGGCGGCCACCGCGGGTCCGATGCTGGGATGCTTTTCCAAATTCTGCAGTTGGATGGCGACGTTCACCATGCCCAGCTGGTCGATCTCACTGAAACCCGCCTGTCTGGCGGCCTGGCCGACCGGATGCCCGTTCCGAAGCGCTTGTCGGCTCGGGCGCACGTGATCGAGCCACACATCGACGGCTCCGCGCGCACTCAGTGGGCCTGATGGCGTGCTGTGCGTCTCTTGCTGGACCGCGGCCATCGCCCCGCATCCGGAGTGACCGCAGACCACGATCGAGTCCACGGAGAGCTCGTCAAGCCCGAATTCCAGGGCCGCTTCCAGGGAGGGATCACTGCCATGGGAGCAGGCGACATTACCGACGTTACGCACGGTGAAGAGGTCTCCAGGGCCGCTGCTGGTGATCAGATTGGGAATGATGCGAGAATCTGCGCACGTGAGGAAGAGGGTGTCCGGATTCTGGAAGTGGGCCAACTCACGGGTGTGCGGTCGAACCAGGTCCGCGTGGCGCCGGTGGTAATCGTCGATACCGTCGAGCACTGGATTCAACGGATGCGACGGTGCGTTGCCGTTCACCCGGCTGCGGTCGCCGCGCTGCCAGGCTCGCCACGGTGCGAAGCCAAGGCGGGTCGTGGCGGGGGGCGACTCACGCCTGGGTGGCCGGACGTGCGCGGTTTCGAGGGTGGCCGTATCCCGATCGTCAATATGTACGGTCCCGCCCGTGCTCAGGTGCTGCCGTCGCCAGGCGCTCAGGGCCTCGGACACGGCGTGGTCAAAGAAGTCAACCTCCAGGTGCACGGTTACATGCGCCCCGGCTGGCACGGAGCTGAGTACCGAGTTCAGTCGTGGCAGTGACAGAAAGCTGCAGGACCCTTCGATCACCACCCGCCAGAGACGCGATTCTGCGGCGCCGGACGGTTCGGCGTGGATCGAGGCGCGCACCACGCGCCAGAGCACGAGAGCTGCCGCGAGTGCCAGACCGATCAGCACGCCCTCAAGCAGATTGAGGAAGACCACTCCCAACAGAGTGACTGCGTAGACCAAAAGGTCGCCCGTGCGCCGGGCGGTGCTGAAGTCTGCAAGGCTGGCCAGCTTCAAACCGACGACGATGAGCAAGCCGGAGAGCACTGCTTCCGGAACCTGCTGAATCACGCCGGCGAAGAGCAGGGAGAAAACCAGAATCCAGATGCCGTGCAGGATCGTGGATCGGCGGGATCGCCCACCGGCCTCCACGTTGGTGGCGCTGCGCACAATCACTCCGGTCACGGGTAGGCCGCCCAGTGCGCCGGACACCATGTTGGCGGCTCCCTGTCCGACCAGTTCCCGGTTGAAGTTGGTGCGGGGTCCGGTATGCATCTTGTCGAGGGCGACGGCGGACAACAACGACTCGATGCTCGCGATCAGGGCGATGGACAACACGCCCATCGTCACGGCGGTCCAGTCACCGTCGGGAAGTTCCGGGAATGACAGGGCATCCAGAAGAGATCCGTCGAAGGTGACGCGGTCCACGTCCGACGCCACGATCACCGACACGATCGTGACGCCGACCACGGCAACGAGCTGTCCGGGAATCCGGCGTACGGCGGCTGGAAGCCGTTTCCACGCCAAGAGGATGCCGATCACAGTGAGGCCGAGCAGGGTTGCCGGAACATTTGCCGCCGACAGGGCGGCGGGTAGGTTCGCGATGTTGGCCACAGCGGAGCTGGCCGATTCGGAACCGACCAGAACATGCGCTTGCTGCAGCACAATGGTGATGCCGATACCGGCCAACATGGCGTGCACAACCACGGGAGACACGGCCAACGCCGCTCGGCCGATGCGGAAGGTGCCGAATAGGATCTGCAGCATTCCGGCCGCGACGGTGATGGCGCAGGTGGCGGCCCAGCCGAACTGGTCGATTAGCCCGGCAATGATCACGGTCAATCCGGCGGCGGGTCCGCTCACCTGCAGCGGCGATCCGCCCAGGCTGCCGGCGACGATCCCACCGACGGCCGCGGCGATCAGCCCGGCCATGACCGGGGCACCTGATGCAGCCGCGATGCCAAGGGAAAGGGGAACCGCCACCAGGAAGACGACGAATGAAGCTGGAAAGTCGAAGCGTAGATCGCTGGGAAATATCCGCCGGAGCCGTGTCGTGGGCTCTGCGGCCGGAGGTGAAGCGGAAACGGGTGAGTAAGTTCTCAAGGGCTGTCCTTCGCTCGCGGTGGCGCACCCGGCGGTAAAACGCTGGCCGTATGCGGAGGAACCGGTGGCACGCGGAGGTGCCTGTGACCGGCACATTTGAGCGCCTCGCGAGTGCCGGTGAGCAAAACCTAACAGCTGGATCGCGCCCCAAGGCGATGGGTCATCAGATGGCCATGTCGAGTTCATGCCCCTTTAAGTAGGGGCACCGAGTCTGGACGTGCAGCGACTAATGCGCCATGATTTTGGGCAGAACCTAGCTCACCCTGTGCAGACGAGCGGCGCACCTGACCCTCCCCATCAGGAGTGCATCCGGTACGCCGCCCGCGGCTAGTCCGTGTCCCGGCTGAGGGGCCGGTACACCGCCAGCGCGTGGATGATCCAGATATCAATCGCGATGATCGTGATCGCCCAGAACGGTGCCCACGGAATGAACACGAAGTTCAGGATCGCTGAGATGGATACCAGGATGATCCCGGTCACTCTGGCCCACGTTTGACCGACCATCACGGCGAAACCGGCGAGGAGAACGAGAATACCCAGCGTGAGGTGTACCCAGCCCCACGTCGTTCCGCTGATGTTGTAATAATTTGCCACGGGCCGAAAGAAGCTCCCGTCGAATATGCCAGCCAGACCCTCGAGGGCCCAAAAGAAGCCACCGATGATCATGAGAGTTCCGGCGAACATCGAGCCGCCGATACCTCGCAAGCTGTCCGTTTGTGTCATCTGAGTTGAAGTCATGTCACCACTCCTTGCTCCTCGAGCACTCGGGGCCGCAACCGGCTGTGGCACGGCCTTGCAGTGACGAATTTTACTATCAGTGGCGTATTTCTACTACCCCTGGCCCCGTCTTCCGGCTCGAGATCATGTTCCTTACTGAACGTGCGGTGTTCGGAGGTGTGGCCGGGATGGCTTATCTCTGAGACAGGATTCCCGGTCGTTTGTGTGGGTGCTAGACCGTGCCCTCCCAGGCGGACGGGGCGAGTATCCACAAGAGTTCCGTCTCCTCGTCGAGGTCGGCCTGCCAGTTGTGCGGCTCGCGGCCGTCGAACGTGAGGGAATCACCCGGCATCAGGCTCCACGTGCGGTCGCTGAATTGCATCGTGATCGACCCGGACAAGACGTGTACGACGTCCACCGGTGAGTTGATCGTGTACAGCTGGCTCCCGCCCGATCCGCCCGGGGAAACCGTGGAGCGAACAACCTGCAAGCGGCTCTCCCGTCGCGGGGTGAGCAGCCGCTCGTTGGCCCCGTTTCCGCCGAGGTTGATGTGGGGCGCGCCAGCGGCTGTCACAAGTTCCACGTCGGATGATGCGAAGAGATCGCCAATGCTCACGTGCAGCACCTCGCAGAGCGAAACCAGTGTTGAAACACTCGGCGACGTCATGTCGCGTTCGATGCGACTGATGAATCCCTTGGTCAGCGCCGTCGCCGTGGCAAGCTGGTCAATTGTGAGCTGCTGAGATCGCCGTGCGGCGCGTAGCCGGCTGCCAATGGCCGCCCTCTGGTTGGGGGGATCGACGGGCATCGGACGCATGGCACTCCAGAGGACGCGGGTGGAACAGGGTATTAGTCTCTCAGCCTTGATGACGCATGGTCGTTCACGCCACACGATATTCCCGTGAAAAGCCTCCCCGCAGGGATTCCCTGAGCACACGCAGGCACTTATCCCCATTGGTTCAACCGGGGCGCGGTCGGCGGTTGGGTCTGCTATTGGGCGTAAAGCGACGGGCGGCGATCGGCATGGACATCGTTGCGATCGCTGATCGTCTTGGTTCGAGCTTCGCCGAGGTTAAGGTCCGCTAGCAGCATGGCTTCACGGCCGAGAGTGATGCGCGTGACCGGGAACCCGTCGGCATCGACAACGACGCTCCCGCCGAGCCAGTCCTGGCCACGCTCCTGACCGGTACGGTCCGCCGCGGCGATGAACATGCGATTGACCGTGGCGTTCGCCTGCACCTTGACGATTTCGGTTGGGCGTTCACTGATCGGGCGCGGATAGAGGGGCCAGTTGACGGGGCAACACAGCAGTTCCGCGCCCTCGAGAGCCGGAATGCGCACCCATTCCGGAAACTCCAGGTCGTAGCAGATGAGCATCCCGATGCGCCCCCACGGCGTATCGACGACCGGCGGGGCATCGGAGCCTGGGGTGAACAGATTGTCTTTCTCCCGGTCCCAGAGGTGGGCCTTGCGGTAGACGGCACGTCGTCCGGTCTTGTCCACAAGCACGGCCGAGTTGTACACGAGACCATCATCACCTGCCTCGGCGAAGCCGGCCACAATGACCAGATCGCGTTCGCGCGCCAGTAGCTCCCATTCCCGAACGGATGGACCGTCCGCGGTTTCGGCCGCGGCCTGCAGTTGTGCACGGTTGTCAAACATGTAGCCGACGTTGGCGAGCTCCGGCAGCACGATTATGCGCGCGCCGGCATCCGCCGCCGCCTGGATGGCAGCGCGGGCACTGACGCGATTGCCGAGAGGGTCGCCCACCATCACGGGAATCTGACAGCAGGCCACCCGCACCGGAGCATCCGTCGTCGAAATGTCTTTCACTCGTGTGTCCCCTCGAGTTCAAGCTCACTACGTGTGCGTGCTTCCGCCTCGGCCGCGTGGTCAAGGTTTCGAGAGAAAACGAGGTAGAGACCGCCGGAGACAACCAGGCCGACGAGAAAGGAAATGTCCGCTCCGCCGAGTGCCTCCGAGACCGGTCCCACATAGAACGACGTGTAGAAAAATGGGATCATGGCGACGAAACCGAGCAGGTACGCTGCCATCCCCCGCCAGGCCCAACGTCCGTAGATGCCACGCGGGTTGAAGATTTCCGTGATGGCATACTTGCCGCGCCGAACGATGTAAAAGTCGACAAGGTTGACCGCGGTCCACGGCACCAGGAAATAGAGCATCAAGAGCACGAAATCATTGAAACTGCTCAAGTAGTTGTCCGGAATGAGCAGCGCGATCGCGAGGGTGATGAGGCCGACGAGGGTGAGCCCAATCACGCGCAAGCGCACCGTTGCGCGAACGGCCCGGAAGCCATCGACGGCGGTCGTGCCGGTGAGCATCGCTCCGTAGGCGTTCACGCCCATGATCGAGATGAGGGCGACTGTCGAAACCAGCACGGCGATCGTGCCGAATCCGGGGAAAAGCATGTCGCCGACGGTCTTGATTGCGCCGATCGCGTCGGCGTCCGGGATGTTGCT
>JGI24770J26754_10001540_pt1 | contig 16330 bp, 14 predicted proteins | sample LakOneMetagenome_FD_26754 | JGI IMG/M metagenome (IMG submission 26754) | reverse complement strand
AGCGGAGCCAACGCCGCCAGCGCCTCGGCGTCGGGTGTATACCCGACGATGACCATACGCGGCAGCGGAATGCGCGGCTCGAGAAAAATCTCGATCGCACCACCGCTGACACAGGGGTTGGACACCTCGACAGCGCCGTCTTCAACGGTCTTGGACGGCATACCGGCCACGACCTTGAGGAGCAGCGGCTGCAGGCTCATCAGAACCTGCATGCTGTACAAGCGAACGGACGCCTCGACGCAGGTTCCACCGACGAAACCGTCGATTTCACCGCTCGCGCGCACGACTGCGGTATCGCCGGCGTGCGCGCTCGTGGGGCGCTGGGCGCGCACCACGGTCGCATGAACGTAGGGCTCGCGGCGTTCACGGAGCTCTCGCTCGAGGGTCGCTCGGCTGTCGGACATGGTGTCAGACCGGCGGCCGGGTCCGGCCCTGCATGGCCTCCCACACCCGGGCAGGGGTGCAGGGCATGTCCATGTGGACGACGCCATATGGCGCCAATGCGTCCACCACGGCGTTGACGACGGCCGGCGGTGATCCGACCGTTGCGGACTCGCCGATCCCCTTGGCGCCGATCGGGTGGTGCGGCGAGGGGGTCACCGTGAACCCGGTCTCCCAGTCGGGCACTTCCATGGCCGTGGGAATCAGGTAGTCCATGAAGGAGCCGCCGAGGCAGTTGCCCTCTTCATCGAATTCGATGAATTCCATCAGCGCCATGCCCACACCGTCGGTGAGCCCGCCATGGACCTGGCCCTCGATGATCATGGGGTTGATCCGAGTGCCGCAGTCGTCAACGGCGATGAACCGGCGCACCTTCACGTGGCCTGTCCCCGGGTCGACGTCGACGACGCAGATATACGCGCCGAAGGGGAAGGTGAGGTTCGGCGGATCGTAGGTGACTTCGGCGTCGAGGTTTCCTTCAACTCCCTCCGGGAGCGTGATCGTGCCGTGGGCGCCCATCGCGATTTCGGCGATGGTCTTGCCCACACTCGGGTCACCCTTGACGAACCAGCGGCCCTTCTCCCATTCCAGGTCTTCCGGCCGGGTTTCCAACATCGCCGCGGCGATGAATCGGGCTTTCTCCCGCACTTTCCGGGCGACGAGGGCGACCGCGGCACCGCTGACCGGAGTGGACCGACTGCCATAGGTGCCCAGGCCGAAGGGGGTCTGGTCGGTATCACCGTGCACGACGTCGATATCTTCGGGTGGGATGCCGATCTCTTCCGCCACGATCTGNGCGAACGTGGTTTCGTGACCCTGACCCTGGCTCTGTACCGAGATTCGTACGACCGCCTTGCCGGTGGGGTGGATGCGCAGCTCGGCGCCGTCCGCCATGCCGAGGCCGAGGATGTCCATGTCCTTCTTCGGACCGGCGCCGACGGTCTCGGTGAAGAAGGAGATACCGATTCCCATCAGTTCTCCGCGCGCGCGTTTNTCCTTCTGCTCGCGGCGCAGCTCGTCGTAGCCGGCCATTTCCATGGACAGGCGCATGGTGGGCTCGTAGTCGCCGGAGTCATATTCCCAGCCGGTTTTNTTGGCGTANGGGAACTGTTCNTTCTGGATGAAGTTCTTCATCCGCAACTCGGCCGGGTCCATGTCCAGCTTGCGGGCCAGGATGTCCACCATCCGCTCGACCAGGTACACCGCNTCGGTGACACGGAACGAACAGGCGTANGCCACGCCGCCCGGTGCCTTGTTNGTGTANACGCCNGTCACGGTGCAGTGCGCCGCCTGGAGGTCGTAGCTTCCCGTGAAGATATGGAAGAANCCCGCCGGATACTTGGTGGGCTGTGCGGTGGCGTTGAAGGCACCGTGGTCGGCGAGCACGTTNGTGCGCAGGCCGAGGATCTTGCCGTCTTTCGTCGCCGCGATCTCGCCCTGCATGATGTAGTCCCGGGCNAACGACGTGGACATCAGGTTCTCTGAGCGGTCTTCGACCCATTTCACCGGTTTCCCGGTGACGATCGACCCGACCACGGCCAGGATGTAACCGGGATAGATGCCGACCTTGTTGCCGAAGCCGCCGCCAATGTCGGGGGAGACGACCCGAATCTTGTGCTCGGGGATGCCCGACACCATGGCGAACAGGGTGCGGTGCGCGTGCGGAGCCTGGGTGGTTTCGTACAGGGTGAGCCGGCCGTCGATGGCATCGAAATCAGCGACGGCGCCGCAGGTTTCCATCGGGGCCGGGTGCACGCGCGGGTACACGATCTCCTGTGAGACGACCACGTCGGCCGCGGCGAAGACGGCATCCGTTTCGGCCTTGTTGCCGGCCTCCCAATCGAAGATGTGGTTGTCGGTGCGCCCGTCGAGGTCATCGCGGATCACCGGAGCCCCGGGCGCCATTGCTTTGCGCGTCGACGACCGGCGGCAGCACGTCGTACTCCACGTTGATGAGCTCAAGGGCGTCTCGCGCGGCGTAACGGTCTTCGGCGACGACGAACGCGACTTCCTGTCCCTGGAAGCGCACCTTGTCGGTGACCAGCACGGCCTGGACGTCCATCGAGAGCGTCGGAGCCCAGGCCAGGCCGAGGGCCTGCAGGTCCGCGCCGGTGATCACGGCGATCACCTTCGGGTGGGCGAGCGCTTCGGAGGTGTCGATGGACACCAGCCGGGCATGCGCCACCGGAGCGCGCAGGATGGCGCCGTGCAGCATCCCCGGCAGCACGATGTCATCGACGTAGTTTCCCTTGCCGCGCACGAAGCGCGGGTCTTCCTTGCGCTGGATGCGGCCGTAGCCGATCGGGCGATCGTGATCGCCGGCAGCCGGATTCGTTTCGCGGTCCTCCAACAGAGTCATGCGTGCACACCCTTCTCAGTCGTTTCAGCGGAGTCGGCGCTGCCGACCGGATGTTCGGCGGCCCACTGAATCGAGCGCACGATGGTGGCGTAGCCGGTACAGCGGCAGATCTGGCCGGAGATGGCCTCGCGAATTTCGAGCGGCTCCGGGTGCGGGTTGTTGTCGAGCAGCGCGCGCGCGGTGAGCATCATGCCTGGAGTGCAGAAGCCGCACTGCAGGCCGTGTTCCTCCATGAAGCCCTGCTGCACCGGGTCCAGGGTCTTTCCGTTGGCCAGGCCTTCCACGGTGGTGATGCTGTGGCCGTCGGCCATGGCGGCGAGGACGGTGCAGGATTTCACCGGCTGGCCGTCCATCAGCACCACACAGGTGCCGCAGTTCGTGGTGTCGCAGCCCCAGTGTGTTCCGGTGAGCCGCAGGTCGTCGCGAATGAAGTGCACGAGCAGAACACGCGGTTCAACCTCGCGGGTGACGTCGGTTCCGTTGATGGTCATGCTGATCTGCATCGGGCTCAGCCTTCCTGATTCGTGTCGGTGGTCATGATTGCGTGCGTGAGGTGGAGGCTGCGGCGCGTTCGCACGCGCGCCGCAGCACGCGTCGGGTGAGCTCGTCCGCGAGGTGTCGCTTGTAGTCCACGGGCCCGCGGCTGTCCGCGAGCGGATCGCAGGCCAGGCCGGCGAGGCGNCCCGCCTCGATGAAGAGCTCTTCGGTGGGCACCTGTCCCAGCAGAACGGCTTCGACCTCGGTCACGTTGCGGTCGAGTCCGACCGCGGTCAGGCCGGTGGCCACGTGGCTGATGGTGCCGTCGCCGGCCAGTGTCACGCTGGCGCCGGCGGCGGCCACCGCCCAGTCCCCGACCCGTCGCTCGACCTTCTCATAGGCGCTGCCGATTCCGGGGCGGATCGGAATGCGTACCTCGATGAGGAGCTCGTTCTGGGCCACGGCGGTCTCGTAGGGACCTCGGTGGAACTCGTCCATCGTGAGTGTGCGTTCACCCTTCGGACCCCGCACCACCGCCACCGCTTCGAGCACATGGCAGACCGTGGAGAGGTCTTCGGCCGGATCGGCCTGGCAGAGCGAACCGCCGATGGTGCCGCGATTGCGCACGATCGGGTCGGCGATCACCTTTTCGGCGTCGATGATGATGGGAAACAGCGCTTGGACCTCGTCGGAGTTGAGCAGCGCGGTGTGCCGGGTCATGGCGCCGATCCGCAGGGTGTCGCCGTCGACCAGCAGGTAATCGAGCTCGTACAGGTCGTTGATGTCGATGAGCCATTCCGGACGGGCCAGCCGAAGCTTCATCATCGGGAGCAGGCTGTGCCCGCCGGCGAGAACCCTGGCCTCAGCCCCATGGCGATCCAGCAAAGCCAGGGCATTGTCCACCGAATCGGCGCGGACGTAGTCGAACGGAGCAGGGATTTGCACGGGCTTCTCCTCACTGAGAAGGTTCCACGGTGCCACGCATCGTTGCGAGACACTGTTGTGAGCGACAGCTTGCCCTTCGATCCCTGGGGCTGTCAATATCTACTTAAGGGAAAGGTTATGAGCTGTGGCGATGACGCTGAACCAGCTACGGGCATTTGCTCTGGTGGCACGCCTGGGTTCTTTGCGGGCGGCNGCGGCCGAACTGAAAGTCAGCGAACCGGCGGTGTCGTCGTCCCTTGCCTCCCTTCGGCTCGATCTCGGTGACTCCCTGTTTGTGCGTGCCGGATCGGGCATCGCCCTCACCGCAGGGGGTCGGGCTCTCGCCGATCACGCCCAGGAGATCGTGGGGCTCGCCGACCAGATTCGGTGGGAGGTGGCCCATGCCGAGGAAGCAACGCCGAGCCTCCGGATCGTCGCGACGGCGGGGTTCGCCGAGCACGCGGCCGGGCGCCTTCTCGACGCGTTCACCCGTCGTGCTCCGGGCCATTCCGGCGGGCTGGATGTGGTCGTTGAAGCGGCTGACACGCTCAGCTCATTGCTCCAGGATCATGCCTGTGACGTGGCGCTCGGCTCCCGTCCGCTGTCCGGCAACCACTTGGACGTGGTTCCCTTTTTGCGGTACCAGCGGGTGATTGTGGCCGCACCGCAAAACCCCCTCGTGCGCGTGGCCCACGAGAACGACTCATCGAAGACGATGTCGCTGGCCGATCTGCTCGGACAGCCGTGGTTCACCGGTCCGGGCGGGGTGGAAGAAAATACGGCAGAGGGCAGCTGGCTGTCCGCGAGGTTCCTCGGATCGGCGCGGGGCATGCCCGATGTTGTTCCCCTGAGCAGCGAAACGGATGCGCTCGCTGCTGTCCGTGACGGCGAGGGCGTCATGCTCGCGCTCACTCATGTGGTTAGAGCGGAAGTTCAGGCCGGAACGCTCGCCATTCTCCCGGTGGAGAACACGCCTATCGCCGGGCTGTGGTGTGCCAGCACGCTCGACCGCGGGCGGGGGTCGGCGGCGGCGCGCACGCTGCAACGGTTCGTGACCACGGCCGCGGCGACCGAGGCCATGCTGGCCCCCGGTGGCTCGCGCGGCGTGGTTCGTCGTGGTTCCAAGGTGCACGTGGCGCTCTGGAGCTAGTCTCTCGACGGCTCATCGTGAGCTCGCGAGGCGGTGATAAGCGNGTGGGCGGGCCTTCTGGCGCGGACCCGACGATGCTATTCTGTCGCCACGCGAAGCGCCCGAGAGGAACGCAGATGGCCGCGACATCCGTGTGGCAGTGGCTGCCCGGTCTGGCGACGGCNCGGGCCTATCGGCGTTCATGGTTGGTGCCCGACATCCGTGCCGGGGTGGTGCTCACGTCGCTGCTGATACCGGTGGGGATCGGGTACGCCAAGGTTGCCGGGCTTCCGCCGGAGGCGGGCCTGTATGCCACGATCATTCCCGCGCTGGCCTACGCGGTCTTCGGGCCCTCGCGCATTCTGGTGCTNGGCCCCGACTCTGCCCTGGCGCCGATCATCGCTGTCGCGATATTACCGCTCGCGAGCGGAGACAGCGCCCGAGCCATTGCGCTCGCCGGGCTGCTGGCGATCATGGTGGGCCTGATTCTCCTGGTCGGCGGCATCCTCCGACTCGGCTTCGTCACCGATCTGTTGTCCAAGCCCATCCGCGTGGGCTACCTTAATGCCCTCGCCCTGCTGGTGATCATTTCGCAGGTGCCCGCGCTCCTGGGTTTCTCGGTGAAAACGGCATCCGCCTTCACCGGGCTGCTGGGNATCGTTGGGGGCATCGGGGCAGGGAAGGTCGACGTGACGGCCATGNTGATCGGAATCGGGTCGCTCATCGTGATCATCGTGCTGTCGTTGGTGAAGTCAAGCGTTCCGGGCGTGCTGGCCGCGGTCATCGGGGCGACCGTTGTGACGGCGATTCTCGGCCTCCAGAATGACGTTCCTGTGGTGGGGGCGTTGCCGCAGGGCTTTCCCTCGCCGGCTCTGGGCGGGTTGCAGTGGTCGGATGTGNTCGCGCTGCTGCTGCCGGCATTCGGAATCGCCCTGATCGCGTTCGCGGACACCGCGGTGCTGTCCCGGACCTTCGCCGCGCGGCGAGGCGAAAACGTNAGCGGCAGCCAGGAGATGTCCGCGATCGGGCTGTCGAATGTCGCGGGCGGGCTGCTCGGCGGCTTTCCTATTTCCGCATCGTCTTCCCGAACGCCCGTGGCCGAGCGTGCCGGCGCGCGTTCGCAGCTCACCACGGTGGTGGGGGCCTTGCTCATGGTCGTATTCATGTTGTTGGCACCCGGCGTGACGGCCTACCTGCCGTCGGCGGCGATCGCCGCCGTGGTGATTGTGGCGGCCGCGGGCCTCGTGGATGTGAANGGGTTTCTGGCGCTCGTNCNAATGAGCAGNATCGACGCGCTTTTGTCGTTCGCGGCCTTCGTCGCCGTGTTGGTGGTGGGNGTGATCGAGGGTATCGGTGTGGCCATCGTGCTCTCGCTGGGGGCCTTCATCAGCCAGGCGTGGCGGCCGTACCGGGCGGAGCTCGGCCGCGTTCGTGGCCTGCGCGGCTATCATGATCTCTCGCGGCATCCGGAGGGTGAGCGGCTGTCCGGGATCGTGATCGTGCGCTTCGATGCTCCGCTCTTCTTCGCCAACGGCGGCATGTTCGACGATTTTGTACGTGCGGCGGTGACCGCGGCCGGAACGGGCGTTCGCACGGTTATTTTGGCGGCAGAGCCCATCACCGAGATTGACACGACGGCTGTGGATGAGTTGATCGAGCTCGATGACTTTCTGGCCTCCCGTGGAGCCACCCTCATTTTCGCGGAGATGAAGGGCCCCGTGAAAGACCGGCTGCGTGAGTACGGATTGAGTGATCGTTTTCCACCGGAGCGCTTCGCCAGCACCGTGGGCACGGCCGTGGACGAGGCCACCGGAACCCTGCGCGGTGACCTCGACGGAACTCGTTGGGACGACGACGATGACGACGCACGCGGAAACCGGTGACGGCTCCGGAATGGGCAGGGCGAACGGTCACGCGCCGGAGCCGCGGTGGGGTTATTCGGGGCGCGAAAAAGCCTTCCAGGCCGCGCGGAAACGCGTCTCGGCATCCGCTCCCCGGGCCTCCTCGCGGGCGTGCAGGCGACCGTAGGTGAACGTGTTCTCGCCCTGCAGATAGGCCTCGACGGCGCTGCGGTGCAGCAGGAGGTCACGCGCGATCACGCTGTCCTGATGCTCGCCGAGGATCGTCTGCAGCGCCTGGGCCCGTGCCGCGAGGCCAAGGGAGGATTTTCGGGCGATGGGAAAGGCCGNTTCTGCCGCATACCGCAGGCGCTTGGCTCGCTTGCGAACCTCGTGCAGTGCCAGGTCGTGCTCGCTGCCCGCCGGGTGCGCAGCTGCGGCACGAACGGCGGCCCGCAGGTGCTTCCAATCCTGCGCAAGCAGCTGCGGCACGACCTTNCGTGCCGAGCGGAAGGCCAGGTCGGTGAACCGCGGGGCTTTCAGCCAGGCGTCCAGGGCATCCAGGAGTCGGAAATACCGCTCGTGATTGAGGACATCAATCAGGGTGTCCTGCGCGGCGGTGGCCAGTTCGACGAATTGGCCCGCAACTCGCTCAGCACCGGACCGAGCACGAATTCGGCGGGTTCGCTCTCAAGCAGGGCGGTCAGTCGCTCTTGCTGCACGTGTTCGTCGCGCGAGTCGCCCAACACCCCGGCCAGCCAGCGAAGCTCCCCACGGAGGGACGAGATATCGGCCTCCTCTGCCAGAATCTCCCGGTAGGTGGCCAGGGCGGAGCGCAGGCGCCTGGTTGCCACCCGCATCTTGTGCACGGCATCGGACTCGTTCTCTCGCACGCGAGGGTCCTGGTGCCCGAGCACCCGCCGCTGTTCGTGTGCGTACGCCAGCAAGACCAGGGCGACGGCGCCCGATGGGGTGGCCATGGGGGCCGGTGCCGACTGCGCCGGCACACGATCCCCGAGTGCCCGGGCGAGCTTGGAAGCATGGGATGAGGACTCGAAGCCCCCGGCGTGAAATAGTCGGCGACCGTGCTCGAGCAGATCGATCGGTGCGTCGATCAGCTCCAGCTCCCACTCGCGCCACGACGCATGCGCCGGTTCGGGAACCAGTCGATCCGCCTCGACCCGGTCGTCGCAGACATCGGCAAGGTCTTCCCCATCCGGGCCGATGAGGCGGTGCACGATGCGTCGGGTGCGCAGCAGCACAACCGCCACCAGGGGGCGATCGCGCACATGCACCCGTACCAGCCGAGCGAGGGCCTCCGGCACAACAGCCGAATCCCCGGTCAGCGGGGCGTGCACCTCCTGGCGCTCGTGGTCGCCGATCGGCAGTTTGAGGTGCCAGCCGGCGTCGTCGCCCCCGGCTCGTCGGCGCAGGGTGATGCGATGCGCGGCAAGGACCAGGTCTTCGGTATCGAAGTAGACGGCCTCAAGGTGGTGCTCACGAGCACCTTCGACGCCCGCAACCCCGGGCAGGTCCTCCAGCCTCGGCAACTCGGCGGAGTCGTCGACGTCAAACTTCATCTCAATCTCACGGCCGCTCGAAGTATCCACACGTCACCTTATCGCCGTGAGACCTGGCCGCGACGAGAGACCTGCCGACTCTCAGGAGTGGGCGCCGGCCAGCCACAGGTCGGGGCCGAACACTTCGTAGTGGATGCGCTGAGCGGGAACGCCCGATGCGAGTGCCTGTGAGCGGATCTTACGCATGAAGGGGAGCGGGCCGCAGAGATACATCGACGCGTTCTTCGGAAGGCTGAGGCCGTCGAGGGACATGGTGCCCTCGTGGGAATCATCGGCAGGTTTCGTGAGCCAGAGCTGCAGGGACGCCGAGTCGAGACGAGCGACATCGGCTCGCATCTGGTCGCGAAGCGCCCAGCGTTCGAGGTTGTTTTCGGCGTGCAGCACGAGGACCTCGCGCGGAGAATCTGCCTCGGCGAGTGAGCGCAGGATGGATGCGCTCGGGGTGCATCCGATTCCGGCCGATGCCAGGATGAGTGGGCCGTCTTCCTCATCGAGGGTCACGTCGCCGCACGGGTGCGAGAGGGTCAGCTGGTCGCCGACCTGCACGTCGTGGTGCAGGGCGGGGGAGACCTCGCCATCGGCATCCAGCTTGGCGGTGAAGACGCGAACGTCGCTTCCGGTTCCGGCGGACAGCGTGTACTGGCGCACCTGGTGGATGCCGTCAGGCATCTTCACCGTCACGCCCACGTATTGCCCGGGCTTCGAATCGGACACGGCGGTGTCGTCGGCGGGAACCAGGGTGAAGGTGATGGCATCCGTTCCAGCCGTCTCCTTCTTGATGACCGTCCAGGGGGCCAGAGCCCGATCACTGGCGAGGCCGGCGTAGAGTCCGGCCTCCTGTTTGATCAGCGCGTGGGCCATCAGCCAGTAGACCTCGGTCCAGGCGTCGGCGATCTCGGCGGAGATAACGTCGCTGAGTTCGTCGGCGATGGCTTCGAAAAGATACGTGTAGACGATGTCGTACTGTTCGGGACGTATCCCGAGCGAGACGTGCTTGTGGGCGATGCGGCCCAGCATGATTTCCGGCGCACTGTCGGGGTTCTGCACGAGGTGCGTGGCGAACATGGCGATACTGGCGGCCAGAGCCTGCTGCTGGGTGCCGTTCTTCTGGTTGGACCGGCTGAACAGCCCGTCGAACAACTCAGGGTGTGCGGTGAGCATGCGGTGGTAGAAATTCCGTGCGATACCGGGCATCCGCTCGCCGACCACGGGGAGGGTGGCTTCGATGATGGGGACTGATTGAACCGAAAGCATATGAACTCCTTCTGTGTGGGGACACTTTCAAAAGTAGCATTTCATATACGAGTTTTAGCGTCTTGTTCTACAATGCGTAGAAAGTGAGGTCTTAAGACCCGGGTTGGTTCAGGGACAGCGTGATCGGAACGGCCCCGACCCGGTGAGCGGGCGCCAGGTCGGCGATCACGAGGTCGTCGAGCTGGGCGTAGAACGCCTCCCTGGCTGTGCTTAATGCCCCGCGAAGGCCGCAGCCGGCCAGGAGGGGGCAGGGACCCGCAGGTGTGTGGCAGCTCGCCAGATCGACTCGATCATCGAGTTGGCGCATCAGCCACCCGACAGTTGCGGTGCGCCCGGCCGCGCTGATTCGCACCCCTCCACTGCGACCGCGCTCCACGTGGACCAGGCCCAGCTCGCGAACACGAATGATCGCCTTGCTCACGTGGTTGTAGGGCGTACCGACGCGCTCCGACACGACCCTGCTGGTCAGCAGTTCCGATTCCGTCGTCAGCAGCATGACCACCCGCAGGCAGACGTCGGAAAACGCCGTGATTCGCATGTCTTCAGGATAGGCGTGTGCGCCCGGGCGCCGTCGTCAGCGGGACTGTGCACATGAATGCCGTCGATGCGGGAGAATGGAGCAAGTGACGTTGGACTCAGTGGCGATATTCGAGGTAATACGTTTCGTCGACCTCGCGGGCGTTCTCGCGAACGCCGTCCTCGGCGGGGTGGCAGCGCGCTCGGCCCGACTGGATATCGTGGGATTCGTCGTTCTGGCGATCATGTCCGGGCTCGGCGGCGGAATCATTCGCGACACCCTGCTGCAGCAGGGTCCACCTGCGGCGCTCACGGACTCGGCGTATCTCGTCACCGCAGTCCTTGGCGGTGTCATCGCTTACTTCGTGACCTTCAACGGCCGGTGGTCCCGGCGGGTTCTGGTTCTGCTGGACGCGCTTGCGGTGGGGTGTTGGGCGGCGGTCGGGTCGCAGAAGGCGCTCGATGCGGGGCTCGGTTGGATGCCCGCTGTACTTCTGGGCATCACCACGGCCGTGGGCGGCGGCATGGTGCGCGACGTGATGCTGCTGAAAGTACCCACGATTTTTGGCGGTAATACCTTGTATGCCACGAGCGCCGTTCTCGCCAGCATCGAGATGGTGGTGCTGAGCGAGCTCGGTTTCGTGGCACTCGGAACGGCCGTGGCCATTCTCAGCGGCGCCGTGCTGTCGCTTCTGGCCCGCCGGTACGGGTGGGTGCTTCCGACCGGATACGCCCTGCGTATTCCCAAGCCGATCTTCCTGATCAACCCCCGGGTGTGGCGCGAACGTCGACGCAGCGCACGGGATTCCCGAAAACGCCCGGAGCCTCACTAGACGCAGTTAGTCACGCGTGAGTCCGACAGCGACGGTGCGGGGCCCGGACCGACGGTCCGGGCCCGTTCTCGGTCAGCGGATGTCGAAGCGGTCCAGGTTCATCACCTTGACCCAGGCTGAGACGAAATCGTTGACGAATTTCTTCTTGGCGTCATCGCTGGCGTAGACCTCCGCGACGGCTCGCAGTTCGGAGTTGGACCCGAACACGAGGTCTGCACGGGTGCCGACCCACTTCGCCTCGTCGGTGGCATAGTCGCTGCCGCGGTAGGCGTTCTTGCCCGAATCAAGCGCACTCCACTTTGTGCCCATGTCGAGCAGGTTCGCGAAGAAGTCGTTGGTCAGTATGCCGGGGGCCTCCGTGAACACGCCATAGGACGAGCCGTCGTAGTTCGCACCGAGTACGCGCAGGCCACCGACCAGAACCGTCATCTCCGGGGCGCTCAGGGTGAGCAGATTGGCCTTGTCAACGAGGTGGTTCTCGGTGGAAAGGACGGCGCGCGGTCCGCTGTAATTGCGGAACCCGTCCGCGACAGGTTCCAGATACGCGAATGCTTCCACGTCCGTCTGCTCTTCCACAGCGTCCACGCGCCCGGGCGTGAACGGCACAGTCACCGTAAACCCGGCGTCTTCCGCGGACCGCTCGACACCGACACCGCCGGCGAGCACGATCAGATCGGCCAGTGAAATCTGTCGCGCCGAGGACGCGTTGAAATCAGCCTGGATGCCCTCCAACGTGGTCAGCACCGTAGCCAGCTGGGCGGGGTTATTGACCTCCCAGCTTCGCTGCGGCTCGAAGCGGATGCGCGCGCCGTTCGCCCCGCCCCGCTTGTCGCTGCCGCGGAACGTCGACGCGGAGGCCCACGCGGTGGAGACGAGTTGGGACACGGTGAGGTCGGACGCCAGCACGAGTTCCTTCAGGGCGGCGATCTCGGTGTCACCGATCGGCTCACCGACCGCCTCGGGCAGCGGATCCTGCCAGATCAACGTTTCGGACGGAACCTCCGAGCCCAGGTATCGAGCCTTGGGTCCCATGTCGCGGTGGGTCAGTTTGAACCACGCGCGGGCGAAGGCATCCGCGAGCGCGTCCTGATCCTCGGCGAAGTGGCGGCTGATCGCCTCATAGGCAGGATCGACCCGCAGAGCGATGTCCGTGGTGAGCATGCGCGGCTCACGGTGCTTCGAGGAATCGTGGGCGAGCGGAACGAGATCTGATCCCGCGCCGTTCTTCGGTCGCCACTGCTTGGCACCGGCCGGGGACTCCATCAGCTCCCATTCGTAGGCGAAGAGGATATGGAAGTACTCGTTGTCCCAGCGCGACGGGTGATAGGTCCAGGTGACCTCAAGACCCGAGGTGATGGTGTCGTCACCCTTGCCGGTACCGAACGAATTCTTCCAGCCCAGCCCCAGCTCCTCGAGCGGCGCGGACTCGGTACTGGCGCCGAGATTGCTGTCAGGAGCAGCACCATGGGTCTTGCCGAACGTGTGTCCGCCGGCGATCAGCGCCACGGTCTCCTCATCGTTCATCGCCATGCGCTTGAACGTCTCGCGGATGTCTCGTGCGGAGGCCAGCGGATCAGGCTCGCCGTCCGGACCCTCCGGGTTCACGTAGATAAGGCCCATCTGCACCGCTGCCAGAGGCTTCTCCAGCTCACGGTCACCGGTGTACCGCTCGTTGCCCAGCCAGGTGGTCTCCGGACCCCAGTAGACGTCGTCATCCGGCTCCCAGACGTCGACCCGACCGCCGGCAAAACCGAAGGTCTTGAAGCCCATCGATTCGAGGGCAACGTTTCCGGCGAGAACAATCAGATCTGCCCAGGAGATGCTCTGGCCGTACTTCTTCTTGAGCGGCCACAGCAGGCGTCGCGCCTTGTCAAGATTGACGTTGTCCGGCCAGCTATTGAGGGGGGCGAAGCGTTGCTGGCCGGTCCCGGATCCACCGCGTCCGTCGTGTACCCGGTACGTGCCGGCGCTGTGCCACGCCATCCGGATGATGAAGGGACCATAATGGCCGAAATCGGCGGGCCACCAGTCCTGAGACGTGGTCAGAAGCACGGCGATGTCGGATTTCAGGGCGGGGAGATCAAGCGACGCAAACGCATCTGCGTACGTGAAGCCCTCACCGAGAGGATTGGCTACGGCCGGATCCTTGGCGAGAAGCTTCAGGTTGAGTCTCTCGGGCCACCAGGCGCGATTTCCACCACCGCGGCTCGGCTGTGGTGCGCGCTGTCCGTGTGGAACGGGGCATTCGTTGGCCATCGGTTCGGTCGTGTCATCTTCGGCTGCGACGACGCCATGATTTTCGGGCATCAGGGTCCTTCCATGCTGGTTCAGTTGTTATTAAGGTTAGCGTCGGGCGCATACGAAGAACCTGTGCGGCGCTCTCCGCAGACGGTTCCGCCTGCATCGATCACAACCACTCCGCTGCTGGCAGGTCACGAGTAGATCTGAATCTCGCGGCGTGAACGGGACATTCACGCGTGCAAGCATGAATCGAGTCTGCACTCTTTTGGGGGTGGTTTCAAGACAACGATGTCTCTANAATTCGCGAACCGGAATCAGCGCTGGTAGGCGGCAGGGTGGTTCAACCCCGGGCCTTGGCCCGCGCGGCCGTCAAGGTGCGTTCCCGCATCGCGAGGAACAGTGGGAAGGTGAACGCGAAGGCCGTCAGACCAGAGAGGGCCACATAGAGCCAGCCCCGCTTCATGCCGAGACGTCGTGCCTCAACGATGATCAAGATACTGCCGGCCACCGCCGCGATGAGCAGATCAACCGTGAGCGACGACACGGCAGGTCCGCTGTTGACCACGTCGCCAAGAAAATCACGTAACTGCACGATCGCGAAAATGTTATACGTCCAGGTCCCGGCGAGTCCGACAAGGCTCAGGGTCAGGTAGGCGAGCGAGAGCGGCGTCCAATGTTTGGTCATGCCGATATTATCCCTGCCGGAGGTATCCGAACGGGAGTCCGAGACCCGAAGGGCCGCAACCACTAACCGAGGCCAGGTCGAGCGCTATTTCACGGGCGGCGTCCACACATAGGGTGTTGTCGTCGTGAGAGCGATGAATCCGAGCCGAAGAAGCACGGGTTGGCTGTCATCTGAAGCGTCCACCTGCAGATACTTCGCGCCTCGGTCACGGGCTATCTGAGCTCGGCGTGCGACGAGCGCCCGATAGATTCCTTGGCCTCGCCACGGGGCCGACGTTGAGCCGCCCCACAAACCAGCGAAGTCCGTGCCGTCCCGAAACGTGAGCCAGGCAGCAGAGACGATCTGGCCGGCAGCTTCGGCCACGAGCACAACGACGCTGTTCGGCTCAGCCGCGATCCGGCTGTGCAGGTCGTCGGCGAGCCAGCCCAGATCCTCGCCCCACACGTCGGACTCCAGCTCCGCGATCCGATCGAGGTCGGCACGCGTGTGTACCGTTCGGAGCGCAACGCCATCGGGGAGGTGCGGTTGCACGGCCATGCTGTGCGTAAGGCCGACCATCACTGTTTCCTCGTCTTCGGGCACGAAACCCGCGGCCAGGAGACGTGCCGGGATGTCGGCGGGAACGTCGTGCGCGCGGGTCTTCCACTCCACGGCTTCACCGCGGCTGGCAAAGAAGTCGCGGTTGGTCCTGATCAGGTGGTCCAACTCGGCGCCCGCAACGGCGAGAGTCTGGGCCGTCTCAATGAACCCGCGGTTCTGGCCGGTGACCCGCAAGACGAAGCCATCACTGTGGAATTCCTGCCCGAACGGTGGGTTCGTGGGGACCACAAGCCGCAACTGGGAGTCATACGACGAGAGCAGCTGAGTTTTCGTTGTCATCACCAGGATCCTACGCGCACCCCGCAGGGAAGCCCGTCGAGCAGATCGGGCTGCCCGCACAGTCAATTCGGGCGAGACTTGTGCCGACGTGCGCCAGACACGACGTGCCACACCGGCGCGAGGGGATTCGGAGTACCGAACGACCTGTGCCCTTCAGGGCCTGAGCACGGCGAGGGTGGCTTCGTGCAGCAGCCCATTGGTAGCCAAAGCAGTGCCATGCCACACACCGGGCTGTCCGTCGGCGGCCGTGAACACGCCCCCGGCCTCCTGAACGATCGGTGCCAGAGCGGCCATGTCGTAGGGTTTGAGATCGAATTCCCCCACGATGTCCAGATGACCCTCGGCGAGCAACATGTACGACCACATGTCTCCGTACGCCCGGGTGCGCCACACTTGCCGGGATAGGTCGACGAGGGCGTCCAGCTGCCCGGCCTGGTCCCACTGCTGGATGCTGTTGTAGCTCAGTGACGCGTCGGCGAGCGTGCCGACGCCGGAGACACGTAGGCGCACGGGCGTGGCGCCGGGCATGCGTTCGTCGGTGGCCCAGGCGCCGCCGCCGACACTGGCCCACCACCGCTTGCCGAGAGCGGGGGAACTCACCACGCCGAGCACGGGGACACCGTCGACGGCGAGTGCGATCAGAGTCGCCCAGATCGGGATGCCACGCATGAATCCGGCGGTACCGTCGATCGGGTCAATGATCCATTGGCGCTCGGTGGAACCCTCGGTGCCGAACTCCTCGCCGAGGATGCCGTCGGTGGGGCGATGTGCGGCCAACAGGGCACGGATCGCTCGCTCAACGGCCTGATCAGCGTCGGTCACCGGGGTGCGGTCGGGTTTTGTCGTTACGACAAGATCCAGCGCGGTGAATCGCGATCGAGAGATGGTGTCGGCCGCATCGGCGAGCGACAGGGCCAGGGCGAGATCGTCGGCGAGGAGGTGGGCAGAAGGCGCAATTCGGGGCTCGGTCACTCTCTCAAGGATAGTAATTCCACGNCATGACACGCGGACGGCCGTTCGATTGGCGCCGAGCCCATTCGGGGTGTTAGTGTTGACCGTTCCCGCAGGTAGCNCTGCAGAAATAACATGCACCTCTAGCTCAATTGGCAGAGCAACTGACTCTTAATCAGTGGGTTCCCGGTTCAAGTCCGGGGGGGTGCACCATCCACGAAAA
>JGI24770J26754_10001535_pt1 | contig 16350 bp, 12 predicted proteins | sample LakOneMetagenome_FD_26754 | JGI IMG/M metagenome (IMG submission 26754) | reverse complement strand
GGGTTGTGATCCCGGTAATATCCAGTTACCCAATTGTAATATAGCAGGCCGGGTGCCCGTTGAAAAAGTACCGGGCTATTATCACCTGGCTACAGTGTTTTGCCTGCCAACTTTAAGAGAGCCCTTTGGGATCGTATTTGTTGAAGCGATGAATTATCAGCTGCCGGTTGTTGCAAACAATATCGGCTGTATTCCCGACATGGTTAAAAACGATTACAACGGTTATTTGATCGATAATGACATTAATGAATATGCAGAAGCTATTTGTAAACTCTTCAGGGATCCTGAAAAATGCAGGCAAATGGGCGAGAACGGTTATCACTACGCCAATTCAAAATTCAGGTGGGAGATCGTTGGAAAAAAAATAAAAACCAATATAGACAAACGGATAGCGTGATGGCCTGGTGCATCAAAGCTGATCTGTTTAATTAATAACAATGAAAGGTCAACGGTTAAAAGTATTGATCATTGCGCATGAGTTTTCCCCCATCAAGGGATCGGAAAGCGCCGTGGGCTGGAATCTTGTAACAAGGATATCCGGTTATCATGACGTGACCGTATTGTATGCAAGCGGCAGCCAGTTCAGGCATACGAGTTATGTGGATGTGATCAATAATTATTTCCTTACTGCAGCACCCATCCCCGGGCTTACCTGTATCAATATCGACAGGCCGCCCATTGCAAAATTCATTTCACGCATCAATTATCCTTTCAGGAAATTAAGCACCATCGGGTTGCCCGTATTATATTATATGGGTTATAAATACTGGCAGCGGTCTGTATTAAAAAAAGGAAGGCAGCTTCACCAGGAAAATAAATTCGATATCGTACACCAGCTTACACAGATCACATTCCGCGAACCCGGTTATATGTGGAAGCTGGGTATCCCATTTGTATGGGGCCCAACAGGTGGCACCACCACATTCCCCAATAAGTTCAGGAAGGAATTATCCATGCAATCAAAGATCCTGATAAGCATCCGTTCCTTCTCCAATTATTTCCAGTTCAAATTTTCTTCACGTATTGCCAAAGCAAATAAAAAAGCTGCGGTCATTTATACATTTTCGAAGAAGGATGCTGAAAGGCTTCAAAAAAAAGCTACGGGCCAGGTAAAAATAATGCTGGATGTGGGAACCTATAACAGGCCGGATATTGCTTCAACTGCTGTAAAAGACCCGTCGGTCTTAAAAGGGATCTGGTGTGGAAGGATCTCTGATTTTAAAGCACCTGCTATTTTATTAAGGGCGCTTGCACTGAGCCAGCTTACAAAAGAAAAGATCCGGTTCACCATTATCGGCAGCGGTGCATTGGAACAACCCATGCTTAACCTTGCGGCTGAACTGGGTTTAAATAATATTGAATGGGTAAGGGAAGTTAAACATGCCCGGGTATTTGAACTGATGAATGAAGCAGATTTTTTTGTGCATACGAGNATACAGGAAGCTACTTCAAGCGTGATCACAGAAGCGCTTACGATGGGCTTGCCGGTGATCTGCCACGATGCTTTTGGAATGAGTATTGCGGTAACCGGCAATTGCGGCATAAAGATACCATTCATCTCTCCCGAAGAAAGCGTTAAAGGGTTTCATGATGCGATGGAAAAACTTGTAAAAGATAAAGCCTTGCTNGAAACATTGAAGGAAGGTGCTTATAAAAGATCCCGTGAAATAAGCTGGGACAAGATGGCTGAAACCATCGCCAGTGATTATATAGAAATTGTAAACCGTAATACCAGGTAAGGTTGTTTTTAAACGCTTGTTCATAAATATACTTTACCCAACCCCGCAGGAAAATGAAAGTACTTTTAGTTAATTGGTCATGGTATCCTACGGGCGGCGATTGGACCTATGTCAACAATGTGCGTACGCTCTACGAAAAGCAGGGCTACGAAATAATTCCCTTCAGTACGGTCAATGAAAAGAACGTAACAGAAAACGGGCCGGCTTATTTTATTGATTCCCCGGATTACAAACAACTCAATAAGAACAAGAATATTTACAATGGCCTGAAGGCAATAAAGAACTCTATTGTATCGTTCAATGCCGTTAAAAAAATAGAAGAGGTATTGGCGACACATGATATCAGCATCGCTCACCTGCACAATATTCATCATTATATTACCCCGGCCATAATCTGGAAGCTTAAAAAAGCCGGTGTCAAGATCATCTGGTCATTGCACGATTATAAGATCATCTGCCCCGAAAGCCAGTTCATCTCCAATGGCAAGGTCTGTGAAAAGTGCATCGGGGGCGGTTTTTACCACTGTACAACCAATAAATGCAAAAGAAATTCCCTGCCTGCCAGCATGATCGCCAGTACCGAAGCTTATTTTTATCACAAAGCCGGTATTTACAAGAAAGTAGACGCGTACCTGTGCCCATCGGCATTCTTAAAAGGCAAATTCAGCCAGTTTGGTTTTGATGAATCAAAGCTGCACGTGTCCAACCTCTGTTATGATATTCCATTGGTAGATAATTTCATACAGGAAAATAAAAATCCTGATGTTTCGTTAAGTAAATCAACAGGGGATGATTATATTCTATATGTCGGAAGGATAGAAGATGTAAAAGGAATAAGGACCCTGATCAAGGCAGTTGAAAATTCCGGGATCAGGCTAAAAATAGTTGGATCAGGTGCTGCTGAAGAAGAGCTGAAAGCAATGGTACAGCAGGGNAATTCAACCAATATTGAATTCCTGGGTTTCCAGGACAAACAATCTGTTTTTAGATTGACCCTGCATTCCAGGTTTGTTGTATGCCCGTCGGAGTGGTATGAAAATTTTCCATTTTCAATCATTGAAAGTTTTTTATTTTCAAAGCCGGTGATCGGATCAGCAATTGGCGGAATACCGGAGCTGGTTATTCACGGTGAAACGGGTTATTTATTCGAGCCGGGAAATATAGATGACCTTCGTGAAAAGCTGAACCTGTTGTGGAACGATGAACATTTAATAAATGCCATGGGTGCCCGGGCGAGGGAACACGTTTATAGTATCGTAAATTTTGAAACACACTGGAAAAAACTAAATTCTATTATCAATAATATTACAAGTAATGGCAACTAAAAAAAAGATCTACATCGCCGGCTGTGGCGGTATGCTTGGAGAAGCATTTTACAGGGTGTTTAAAAATGAGTTTGAGCTGAAATGTACCGATAAGGATGTGAATGAAGAATGGTTAAGCTTCTTAGACTTCCGTGATTTTGATGCGTATAAAAAAGACGTGATGGATTTCAAACCGGATTACCTGTTTCACCTGGGTGCTTATACCGACCTGGAATTTTGCGAAGAACACGCCGATGATACCTACCTCACCAATACCATTTCGGTGGAAAATGCAGTATACCTTGCCAATGAATTGAACATACCTTTGCTGTATATAAGTACGGCAGGTATTTTCGACGGGGCGAAAGAATTATACGACGATTGGGATCTTCCCAATCCATTGGGTGTTTATGCACGTTCCAAATACATGGGCGAACGCTATGTGGCAGAGAACGCCAACAGGTTCTTAATATGCCGTGCAGGATGGATGATGGGTGGAGGCGCCCAGAAAGATAAAAAGTTCATCAATAAATTGATAAAGCAACTGGTTGAAGGAAAGAAAGAACTGTTCATTGTGAATGATAAGGATGGCACGCCAACTTTCACCATTGATTTTGCAAAAAATGTAAAACTGTTGCTGGAAAAGGAATACTGGGGTTTGTATAACCTGGTGTGCAAAGGGCAAACCAGCCGTTATGAAGTGGCAGGCGAACTGATCCGCTTATTGGGATTGGAAGGAGAAGTGTCGTTGACAGAAGTGAGCTCTGATTATTTTGCAAAAATATATTATGCCCAGCGCCCGCCTTCAGAACGCCTTGTAAATAAAAAACTGGAATTGAGGAATCTGAATATCATGAGAGACTGGAAGGTTGCTTTGAAAGAATACCTCGACATGTATTACACAGAGTACCTTGATAAGAATCTCAAAAAAGCAACTACTAAAGTTTAGGTTAACCTTCGTACTATGAGAATTGCAGCTTTTGGCTTCAGGTCGCTCCCGTCAACAAACGGAAGTGCCGGGGCCGATAAATTTGTGGAAGAATTATTACCCCGCCTTGTTCAGCGGGGGCACCAGGTTTTGGCTTATAACAGGAAATACAAGAACGCTTATGTACCCATCAGTGAATACAAGGGCGTAAAAATAAAAGCATTTTCCACCATAAACCGCAAAGGGTTTGATACGCTGTATCATTCATTCAAGTGCACCGCTGACATCATNATAAATAANACGGCTGATATTGTNCATATCCAGAACGGCGGAAACAGTATCTGGGCGCTGCCCCTGCGCATATTCGGAAAAAAAGTTTTTATCAGCCAGGATGGTGTTGACTGGAAAAGGGATAAATGGCCCTGGTACGGAAAGATCTATTTACGCATTGCCGCGTTCTTATCTTCCAGGCTTCCGAACATGATCATATTCGACAATGTACTTGCAAAATCCTTTTTTGAAAAAAGATTCAACCGCAAGTTTGAATTCATCCCTTTCGGGAGTGAAGTGCCGAAAGTGGATAATAACCTGGAGATCCTGTCAAAGTTTTCGCTTGAACCGGGGGGATACTATTTATTTGTCGGGCGTTTTATTCCCGATAAAGGACTTCATTACCTGATCCCTGCTTTTATAAATTCAAACACAAAAAGAAAACTGGTTTTAGTGGGTGGTTCGCCAAACCCCTCGCCTTATGAAACAGAGATACAGGCCATGGCAAATTCAAACGTGGTGTTTCCCGGTTATGTATATGGTGATGATGTTACCAGGCTGATGCTTAATTCCTATTGTTATATACAGCCTTCGGATGTGGAAGGCCTTTCACCGGTTGTATTATCTGTGATGGGTTTGGGTGTGCCGATGATCGTAAGTGATATAGAAGAGAATGTATATGCCGTGCAGGATACTGTTACAAAATTCAAACAGGGGGATATCGCTTCCCTTACTGAAAAAATAAATTTTGCCGAAGACAATTACGCAACGATGAAAACACTTGCTGAAAAAGCAAAGCAAAGGGCGTTGAGTGAATTCAACTGGGATAAGGTTACAGACCAGCATATCCAGCTATTTTCAAAAAGCAATGGAAAAAAGGAAAAAACGAGTAAGCAGGAAACAAACATGAAAAATATTTTAAACCCATCAGGCCATAAATGAACCGGCAGTTCGAACGATACCTGCAGATAACACTTGTTGCATTGGATATGATCATTTTGAATGTGGTCTATATCCTGTGCCAGGTCATTTTACTGAAAGGCATCCATTCAAATTACTCGGATGTTTATTTTCAGTATTGGGCGATCTCGAACGGGCTCTGGTTATTTCTATCCTCTTTTTTACGAACCTATGCCATCAAGGTAATATTGAATTTTGAGTACTATATCAAAAGAACGATACAGGTACTGCTGGTATGGATCATCTGCGTACTCATCTACTTATTCTTTTTACGTGCATTCGAGATATCACGTTTATTTATCATTGCAACAACAGTGGGCTTTGGCCTCGGGTTGTTGTTGAACAGGTTCTTATACCTCGGTATTAAAAACTATTTCAAACGCAGTCACCACCTTACCAAAAAAGTACTAATACTCGGGTACAATGACACGGCCAAAAAACTGGCGAATTATTTCGAAGAGGATGGTATGAATACAGAGCTGGTGGGTTATATCGAAGACAACAATAACATCAAGGAGCTTTCGCATTATCCCGTGCTGGCGGATCTTGAAAATACATTGAGTATTGCAAAGGAAATGGATGTGCAGGAAATATTTTCAACGATCACACCGGAACAGAACAAAGACATTTATACACTCATGTACCAGGCAGAGAAAGAGTGTATCCGTTTCAAGATCGTACCAAACCTTTCTGTTTTCATTACCCGTGATGTGCACATAGAATATTTTGGCGACCTGCCCATTCTCTCCCTGCGCAGCGAACCATTGGACGATGTTGGTAACCGGGTTAAAAAAAGGATACTGGATATCATCGTCAGTTTATTTGTGATCGTGTTCTTCCTTTCCTGGATGGTGCCATTGTTTGCCCTCCTGATCTATATTGAATCGGGGGAGCCTGTTTTCTTCAGGCAACTGCGTACGGGAAGAAATAAAAAATCATTTTACTGCCTTAAGTTCAGGAGCATGAAGAATAATAAGGATGCTGATCTTAAGCAGGCAACTCCCGGTGATGCCCGAATAACAAGGCTGGGCAAATTCATCCGCAAAACAAGTTTGGATGAATTCCCGCAATTCTTCAATGTATTTAAAGGCGAGATGAGCCTGGTAGGCCCGAGGCCACACATGCTGAAACATACCAATGATTATTCAAAGATCGTGGAAGATTATATGGTGCGCCAGTTCTTAAAACCCGGTATCACCGGTTGGGCACAGATTAACGGTTACAGGGGTGAGATCACTAACCCGGAACAGATCAAGATGAGGGTTGACAAAGACCTCTGGTACCTGGAGAACTGGAATTTATGGCTCGACATACAAATACTTTTCTTAACCATTTACTATGTTTTAAGAGGAGATAAGAATGCTTTTTAATTTTCTAAAACCCATTTGAAAATACAATCATAAAAAATGAAAATATTAATCACAGGTGTTGCAGGTTTTATCGGATCCAATCTTGCCCAAAAATTATTGGACAGGGGCCATACTGTAATGGGTATGGATAACCTCAACTACGGCTTCATGCGCAATGTGGAACCGATAAAGGATCACCCGAACTTCCAGTTCATCATGGGAGATATTGCAAACCCGCTCATCCTGAAAGATGTAAAGGCCGATATCATTGTGCACCTTGCTTCGCAAAAGATACCCAGGTATACCAATGCGTTGCGGACACTGGAAGAAAATTACCTGATGCTCAGGAACGTGGTGCATAAATGCATCATGGATAAATCAAAAATACTTTTTGCTTCTACTTCCGATGTGTACGGAAAGAACCCGAACATACCTTTTGCAGAAAGCTCTGATCTTGTAATGGGGCCAACAACTGTTAAACGCTGGGCCTATGCACTTTCAAAAATGTATGGCGAGCAATACATNATTGCCAACCANGATGAATATGGNTTGAAATATACCATCACCAGGTTCTTTGGNTCTTACGGGCCGCACCAGAATTTAACCTGGTGGGGCGGACCCCAGTCTGTGTTCATCGAAAAAGCATTTAAGAAAGAAGCGATCGATATCCATGGCGACGGATCACAGACAAGAACATTTACCTATGTGGATGATACCGTGAATGCACTGGTTGCCTGCATTGAAAATGATAAATCGGATAACGAGATATTTAATACCGGGCCAAAATCAAATGCAGAGATATCCATAAAAGAACTTGCCATCATGATCTGGAAACTGGTGAATGGCAAAGACTCTGAACCAATGCTCAATTATATTCCATATTCCACTTTCGGTAATTATGAAGATGTAATGAGAAGGGTTCCTGATATTACCAAACTGTGTACAACACTTAATTTTCAACCGGAGTGGGACCTGGAGAAAGGCCTGCAGGTTACCATCGACTGGCAGAAACAATTCATGATATAACAAACACCGCAGCAACAAGAAATGGAACCAAAAAAATGGGGTATAGTTGGAGGCGGTATCATGGGTATGACACTTGCTCACCGGTTGTCTCAACAGGGACATACCGTAACTCTTTTTGAGTCGGCACCTGAACTGGGCGGGCTGGTTAGTTCCTGGAAAATGGGTGATGTGGAGTGGGATAAATTTTATCATGTGATCCTGTTATCGGATTTCCGCACAAGGAATATCCTGAAAGATATCGGCCTGGAAGATAAGATAGAATGGGTTGAAACGAAGACCGGCTTTTATATCGGTGGTAAACTCTATTCCATGTCGGATACCATCGAGTTCTTAAAATTCCCTACTCTTAATTTAATTGATAAGTTCCGCCTCGGGCTAACGATCCTGGTTGCTTCCAAAATAAAGGACTGGAAAAGATTGGAAAAGATCCCTGTTACAAAATGGCTGCGGAAATGGTCGGGAAAAAATACTTATGAAAAAATATGGCTGCCACTGTTGCGTGTAAAACTTGGTGATAGCTATGAAAGAACTTCCGCCGTTTTTATTTGGGCTACCATACAACGATTGTACGGCGCCAAAAAAGGCGGGTTAAAAAAAGAGATGTTTGGTTTTGTGAAGGGCGGATACAAAAACGTAATTGAGGCTTTTAAAGATACATTATTGACCGAAGGCGTTACAGTACGAACAAACACTACGGTAAANGAAGTAAAGACAGGTGCAGATAATAAACCACTCATCAGGTTAGCTGATGAAAGTGTAGAATCCTTCGATGAAGTGATCGTTACACTGCCTTCCTCCATAGCTGCAAGGCTCTGCACCGGTCTTTCACCAAATGAAGTTCAACGGTTGAATGCAATAGAATACCTGGGTGTGATCTGTGTTGCGGTGTTGCTTGATAAATCGATCAGTGATTTTTACATCACCAATATAACTGATTCAAGATTTCCTTTTACAGGTGTAATAGAAATGTCGGCGCTTGTTGATAAAAAATATTTAGGAGGTAATGCACTGGTGTACCTGCCTAAATATGTAACCGCCAATGAGCCGCTGTTTAATAAATCTGACGAAGAAATAAAAGATTATTTCATCAGTAATTTTAAAACGATGTATCCATGGCTGACAGATGAGAATATAAAATTTGTAGGCGTTGCCCGTGCCAAGCACGTGATGACCGTTGCAAGATTAAATTATTCAGAGCATTTGCCCGACATAAGAACATCGGTACCCAACGTGTACATTGTAAATACATCGAACATAAAAGATGGTACCCTGAATGTAAATGAAACAGTTCGTGTTGCGGAAACCAAACTGGAAGAAATATTGAAATAATGAAAAAGAAAAAATTACTGGCAAGCATATCACTGGATCTAGACGATCAATGGTCTTACATGAAGGTTCATGGCGACGAAGGCTGGGAAACATTTCCCTCTTACCTGGATGTTGTATTGCCGATCACGCTGGATGTATTGGATAAGCTTGGTATCAGGATCACCTTCTTTATAGTCGGGCAGGATGCGGCCATAGAAAAGAATCATGCCGTATTGAAGAGTATCGTTGACCGCGGCCATGAAGTGGCCAACCATTCTTTTCACCATGAATCATGGCTTAAGACCTATTCGAAAGAAAAGATAGAACAGGAAATTACCATTGCAGAAGAAGCCATCTTCAAAGCAACAGGCAAGCGCACCAATATGTTCCGGGGCCCGGGTTTCAGCTGGAGCAACGACCTGCTGGAAGTATTGGAAAAAAGAAATTATATTTTTGATGCATCGCTGTTGCCTACTTATATATCTCCGTTGATGCGGAAATATTATTTCGCAAAATCAAATCTTTCAAAAGAAGAAAAAGAAAGCAGGAAGGAATTGTTCGGCTCATTCAGCGAAAGTTTTTACCCGTTGAAACCATATACATGGGAACTGCCCAATCAAAAAAAATTAATGGAGATACCGGTTACCACCATGCCGGTATTTAAGATACCATTCCACCAAAGCTATTTATTGTACATAAGCAATATATCAACAGGGTTGATGAAGCTGTACCTGCGCTTTGCGATCATGATGTGCAAGATAACAGGAACACAACCAAGTTACCTCTTACACCCGCTCGACCTGATCGGTAAGGATGTTGTACCACAGCTTGCTTTTTTCCCGGGGATGAATATCCTGAGCCCGAGAAAATTAGAGATATTCGAAACGGCGATGACGATCCTGAAAAAGAATTTTGAATTGTTGCCGATGGGTGAATTTGCCGCAAGGGTTTCAAAAGATAAAATCATACAATTAAAGAACAAATGAAAATTTTCTCCATAGTAGGTGCAAGGCCACAGTTCATCAAGCTGGCGCCTTTATCAGCAGGGCTTGCCGGGTTGCATGAAGAATTTATTGTTCATACCGGCCAGCATTATGACTATGCCATGTCGGAAAAGATCTTCCTCGACCTTGGTATCAGGAAGCCGGATATTCATTTGGGAACCGGCATCGGCAGCCAGGCCGCACAAACAGGAGAGATGATGGTAAAGCTGGAAACAGCCATGATAGAAAAGAAGCCGGATATCATCATTGTTTTCGGGGATACGAATTCTACATTGGCAGGGGTAATGGCCGCATCAAAATTAAACATACCCATTATACATATTGAAGCAGGGTTGCGCAGTTATAACCGCAGCATGCCTGAAGAGGTCAACCGCATTGTTGCCGACCATGTTTCACAATATCTTTTTGTACCAACACAAACCGCTGTTGATATATTAAAAAAAGAAGGTTTAGAGAAAAATACTTATTTTACAGGTGATATTATGGTTGATACGATGAAGAATAATATCCAGGTTGCGCTTCAGAAATCAACAGCTCTTCATGACCTAAAATTAGAGAACCAGGGGTTCAATTTACTTACCCTGCACAGGAATTACAATGTTGATAATAACGATATCCTCGAACATATATTAAATGAACTTGGAAAATTGGAAGATAAGATCATTTTTCCCGTTCATCCGCGGACAAGAAAGATGCTAACTTCTTCTTACAGTGTTCCCGGAAATATCAATATGATAGAACCATTGGGCTACCTTGATTTTATTGCCCTGGAATATGCCTGCAAAAAGATAATTACAGATTCAGGCGGCATACAAAAAGAGGCTTATATCCTCCGTAAGCCTTGTGTAACGCTCCGCACAGAAACAGAATGGGTAGAAACGGTGGAAGAGAAATGGAATTGCCTGGTAAATCCTACAGACCAGGAGATCGCTGCTAAGATTGCAGCATTTGCCCCGCCTGAAAAACAACCTGATATCTTTGGAAAAAATGTGACAGAAAAAATGGTCGCCATCATCAATGGTATCAAGTGATCTTATATTGAATCCGCATATTTAAATACCTCTCAAGAACCTGAATTAAATTTTTTAGCTGGACCGATTGTAAAAGTAAGCACCTGACCAAACAGATCTTCCCTAAATCAAATTAATTTATTATGAAGAAGGCATGCAGTTCTTTTTTAGAGTGTAACGAAGAAAGGGATTCTCTTTTCACGAAGAAGGGTTACCTGATAAAGGAATGTAAAACCTGCGGCCACAGATTTACAGAGATCCGGGATATCAATAATCATTTGGCAGAAGCCTATTCCGATGATTATTTTTTTGAGGGGAAGGATGGATATCCCAACTACCTGGAAGAAAAAGATATGTTGTATCGGTCGGGAAAAAAATATGTGAAGATCATATCAAAGTATATGAAACCGGGGAGGGTGTTGGATGTAGGCTGTGCAGCTGGATTTATTTTAAAAGCTTTTGATGATGCCGGTTGGGAAAGTTATGGTGTAGAGCCCAATGATACGATGGCTTCTTATGGAAGAAAAGAATTACAACTTGATATAAGAACAGGTGGAATGGAGACTTTTAATTCCGAGCAGAAATTTGATCTGATAAACCTGATCGAAGTTATTGGAAGCTTATATGACCTGGATGCTGCCATGCAAAATGTTTCTAAATTATCAAAGCAAGGAGGATTGGTAATGGTAGAATCATGGGATATGAAATGTTTGGCAGCACGTTTTTTTGGTGCAAGCTGGCATGAGTACTGTCCCCCGAGTGTGGTTCATTGGTATTCCGATGAAACATTGATACAGTTATTTGAGTATTATGGATTTAAAATAATAGCCAGTGGACGGCCGTCAAAGAAGATAAAATTCAAACATGGCCTGGCCATCATCGCAGAGAATTCTTCGGGTGCTGCTTTAAAAAAGAAATTCTTTAATTTTTTAAGCCGCACGTTTGGAAATGTAGCTGTGCCTTATCCGCCGGTGGATGTAAAATGGTATCTTTTTAAAAAGATATAACAGAAAACTATAAATAAGATTTTTTTAGAATTAAATTTAGAGAGCCTTTAAATAATAAGATATATGGATCCTGTTAGTAAACCTTTTGTCAGCATTATTGCACCCTGTTACAATGAGGAGGCCATCCTGGAACTTAATATCAATACGATCATTAAGTACATGGAAGGAAAGTCTGATAAATATTTATGGGAGATACTGATCATCAATGATGGCAGCAAGGACGCAACCGGTATAATAGCTAATGGATTGGCAGACAAAAATAGCCATATACGGGTCATTCATCATCCAACCAACCTTAATCTCGGTAATGCATTGCAAACAGGTTTTAGGAATTCCAAAGGAGAGATCATTGTAGTGATGGATATTGACCTGAGTTATGATGTGCATTATATTGAGGAGATGACCGACAAACTTATTGAAACATGCGCTGATATTGTAATTGCATCGGCTTATATGAAAGGAGGTAAGGTTACCGCAGTACCCCGCATGCGTGCCGTTATGAGTAAGTATGTGAACAGGTTCATGCGCCTGGCGGCACAGGATAAATATTATACATTTACCGGGATGGTAAGGGCTTACCGTAAAAGTTATATTCAAACGGTAAATCTTAAGACAAAAGATTATGAAATTATGCCCGAGATAATTTACAAATCAATGATCCTTCGTGCAAAAATTGTGGAGATACCCGCTCACCTGGATTGGACAGAGCAAAACAAGTTCGCCGGAAAAAGAACATCCAGCCTCCGGGTTTTGAGAAGTTTTTTTTCGGGCCTGATGTCGGCTTTCATTTTCCGGCCCTATATTTTTTTCATGGGGGTGGGCACCATTTTATTGCTTCTCTCGCTCTACCAGTTAGTGTGGCTGTTCTATGATACGATCTCCGCTTATAACGGAATCATTCACCAGGTTCCAAAAGTTGATTACCCTTTCTCATTCAGTCTTTCTTTGCAATTCAAAAAAAATCCACAGTCTTTCCTTGTTGGAGGAATAACGCTTCTTGCCGCCATACAGTTTTTAAGCCTTGGGTTTATGTCGCTCCAAAGTAAAAGATATTTTGAAGAACTTTTTCACCTGGGTACTTCTTTAAAAAAGGATAATTTAAAACAATCAACATAATAGCTATGCGTAAGATCAAAATAACGAGGAACCCCTATTTGTTGTTTTTACCTTTTTTATTATTGTATGTTGGATTCATACTTGTAATACAAAAAAATACTTTATGGGGAGATGAGATCAGGCATTTCGACCAGGCATCAAATATTCTGAAAGGCTTTTTTTCATCTTCTTCCGACCATATTGAGATCAGGAACGGGCCCGGTTATCCTTTGCTGCTTGTGCCTTTTTTATTATTGCACCTGCCATTGGTATTTGCAAAACTATTGAATGCGTTTTTTCTTTATTTATCTGTTGTATTTCTTTTTAAGACTTTGCAGCGGTTTACCTCATTCCGTATTGCATTACTGTTTGGCTTGTTTTGGGGATGTTATTACAATTCATTGGATTTTATTTCTTACCTGTATTCTGAGACCTTCGCTGCTTTCCTGGTATCGCTGGTAATGTTGTTACTGGTAAAATCATTCTCTCCGGATGGATCAACCAATTCAAAAAGGTACGTTTTTTTATCCGGTATCTGCATGGGTTACCTGGTGCTTACCAAGTTGATATTTGGTTACGTAATAATGGTCTTGTTAATTGCTGTGGGATTGTTATGGATCATTAAACGCAGTGCTGTAAATTATAAAAGATCATTGGCTATTTTGCTATTAGCGATGGCTACAGTTGCTCCATATCTTGTTTACACATACCATGAAACAGGCAGGGTATTTTATTGGGGTACATCGGGAGGGGATAATATGTATTATATGAGTTCGCCATATGAAAACGAATATGGCAACTGGTTTTCCGGTACAATGCTGGGAGCTGATTCTACCTCAAATTCGCAAAACAGGGATCATGAACTGGCCGCAAAGTCACTGGGGGATTTTATACCAGGTACCCTGGACTCTATCAAGGCCCATCATTTAAAAAATTACCAGGAAGTCTATAAATTCAAAGGCGCTGAAAGAGATGATGCTTTTAAAAGGATCGTATATAAAAATATTAAAGCGCACCCGGTTAAATTTGTAAAGAATTGTGTAAGTAATATCGGCAGGATCCTTTTTAATTTTCCTTATTCCTATTCTGCGCAAAAACCTGGTACCCTTGCAAGGTTGCCATTGAATGGAGCAATAGTGCTTTTAACACTGTTTTGCCTGGTACCTACATTTTTAAATTGGCGGAGGATCAGTTACCCTGTTCGTTTGATCTTATTTATTTCTTTGATCTATTTTGGAGGAAGTATTTTCGGCAGCGCAGAGACGCGTATGTTTACTGTCATCGTTCCTTTTTTATTGTTATGGATCGCATACATCATTCAAAGGACCGTTAAGGTTAAATTAAAATTCGACGATAGCATGAACGAAGAGCATCCCCTCATTTAATATAGTTTTACAGAGAAAGAAACACTGCAATCTTATTGAGATAGAAAACCTTTAAAAAGAAGCCCCGGTAATTTACCGGGGCTTCTTTTTAAATTACATTTTTATGATCTTTTTTACGATGGCGCTTTTGGGATCAAAATTTATTTTTAAGAAATAACTGCCCCGCTGGAATTTCGAAATGTCTATTCTTTCTAACTGTTCATGTTGGGTGATCATTAATTCCCTTCTTCCCAATATTTCTCCCCTTATATCAAATATGGTTATCGTTACCTGCCTGTTGAGGTAGTATGAATTGATCCTGGCCGTTAATATATTCACTACCGGGTTACCGATGATGGTTATATTATCAACATCTGAAGCACGCAACCTGCTGGCGCCTACGGTAATCCTAATAGTATCTTTTCCGGTTGCGCCATCGTTGTCGGTAACTGTTAGTTCAAATTCGTAGATGCCTTGCTGCAGGTTACTGAGATGAGCAATGGAATCATTTGAATTTGTCAGTACATGTGCAGCGCCTGATATGATATTCCAGCTATAGCTGGCAATGGTTCCATCAGGATCGGTTCCTGTGCCAACCAAAGTGATCGCATCATCAGGCAGGTAGATACTTGTGTCTGCTCCTGCATTGGCAACCGGTGGCAGGTTCGTTGGTACCGGTATTGTTGCATTGACGGTTACCTGCATTGTATCTACATCCGTTCCGCCAACATTATCCATGACCTTCAGTTCGAATTTATAAACACCTTCCACGAGGCCTGTAACTGTTGTTGATGCAGCTGCTGTATTTGTAATGGTTCCGTTAGCCGGACCTGAAATTTGTCTCCACAGATAAGCAATGATGTTTCCATCGGGATCAGTACCGCTGCCAGTTAAAGAAGCACTATTTGTAGGCAATGTAATATTTTGATCCAATCCTGCATTGGCAACGGGCAACTGGTTAGGAGTAGGATTTACGGCAACCTGCATGGTATCAAGATCAGTAGCGCCACTGTTGTCCGTAACTTTTAATTGAAATTTATAGAAGCCTTGCAGCAAACCGGTAACTGTTATGGTAGAAGCAGCTGCGTTTGAAATGCTAACAGCCGGCCCTGAAATTTTTGTCCATAAATAAGAAGAGATTATTCCATCAGGATCAGTACCGCTGCCAGTTATAACAATGGAATTCACGGGAAGTGTGATGGTTCTGTCAGGCCCTGCATTGGCAGTAGGAGCAATATTTGCAGCCGGGTTAACAGTTACCTGCATCGTATCAAGATCTATAGCGCCACTGTTGTCTGTAACTTTTAATTCAAATTTATAAATGCCCTGCAGCAATCCTGTTGCAGCTGTTGATGCAGCAGCTGAATTTGTAATGGTTCCATTGGTTGGCCCTGAAATTTTTCTCCAGAGATAAGCCGTGATGATCCCGTCAGGATCTGTAGCGCTTCCAATTAAAGAAGCCGTACTTACAGGTAATGTTATATTTTGATCGGGCCCTGCGTTTGCAACAGGAAGTTGATTTGCGGCTGCGTTAACAGTTACCTGCATGGTATCAAGATCAGTAGCGCCACTGTTATCTGTAACTTTCAATTCAAATTTATAAACGCCCTGCACCAGGCCTGTTGCAGTTGTTGTTGCAGAAGCGGTGTTGGTAATGGTTCCGTTAGCAGGCCCCGAGATCTTTCTCCAGAGATAAGCGGTGATGATCCCATCAGGATCCGTACCACTACCGTTCAATGAAACGCTGCTGGCAGGTAGTGTTATGTTTTGATCCAACCCGGCATTCGCAGTTGGCAATTGGTTTACAGGAGGCACTGTTGCTGCATTGACAGTTACCTGCATGGTATCAAGATCAGTAGCACCACTGTTATCTGTAACTTTCAATTCAAATTTATAAATGCCTTGCACAAGGCCTGTTACGGTTGTTGTTGCAGAAGTGCTGTTGGTAATGGTTCCGTTAGTTGGCCCTGAAATTTNNCTGNNATT
>JGI24770J26754_10001534_pt1 | contig 16353 bp, 13 predicted proteins | sample LakOneMetagenome_FD_26754 | JGI IMG/M metagenome (IMG submission 26754) | reverse complement strand
CCAGCCGATGGGCTTGCCCGCCNCGTCAACGCGCGCTGAACGGCCCGGATGCAGCAGCGGGTGCTCCGCTTTTACAAAATGTGTCCCCGCTGGCAAGACCGCCATCAAATCCGCCTTTACGTCAAAAAAGTCCGCGCTACGCTTTGGCGCGCCCCATTGCTCACCAACCGCGCCCCCCCAAGCCACGCCCGCGAGCCGAAGCGGTTGCGTGACACCCGCAACACTCAGTTCGCCGTCCGCGACGACCGCGTCACGTGCGAACACCTTGCCCAATTCAAAGACGCGAACGCGATCCGCCTTGTGACTGGCGTTGTACTGAATGTTGGCAAGCAAACCCGGGATCAGCGAGGAGCGCATGACCGCCATCTGGCTGGCGATGGGATTCAGGAGCTTGATCGGATCGGCATTGCCGATCATTTCGCGCTCCCAAGTCTCATCAACAAAACTGTAATTGATGACTTCGAAATAATCCTGCGCGGCCATGCGGGCGCGCAACGTATGCAGGCTGCGCTCGCCCTCGGGGCGCACGCGCATGGCGGCGCGGGCACGCGGCGGTTCGGCGGGAATGTTGTCGAAACCGTAGATGCGCGCGATTTCTTCGATCAGATCCTCTTCAATTTCGATGTCGAAGCGGTAGCTGGGCGGGGTGACGATGAAAGCCTCCGCTGTCCATACATGGGTCAGGCCAAGGCGCGTGAAGATGCTGGCCATTTCGTCGGGGCTTACGGCCACACCGATGACTTTTTGCGCGCGCGCGATGCGCATGGTTACCGGCTTGCGCTCCGGCACGTTGATGATCTGGTTGTCGATCGGGCCGGCTTCACCGCCGCAGATTTCGAGGATCAGCGCGCTGATGCGGTCCAGATGCGCCGGGATGGTCGCCCAGTCGACGCCACGCTCGAAGCGATGCCCGGCGTCGGTGGAGAAGTTGAACCGGCGCGCGCGGCCCTGAATGGCCAGCGGATGCCAGAACGCGGCTTCGACGTAGACGTTCGTCGTGTCGAGCGAGACAGAGGTGCTGTCGCCCCCCATGATCCCGGCAAGAGATTCCACGGCCTGAGCGTCGGAAATCACACCGACCTTTTCGTCGAGTTCTACCGTGTTGCCATTGAGCAGCTTGAGCGATTCTCCCTTTTTGCCCCAGCGGACTTCCAACCCGCCGTGGACTTTATCCAGGTCAAAAACGTGCGTCGGACGACCGACTTCGAGCATCACATAGTTGGAAATATCAACGAGTGCGGTGATCGAGCGCTGGCCGGATTTTTCAAGACGTTCGCGCATCCAGGCGGGTGTGGACGCCTTCGCATTCACGCCACGGATCACGCGTCCCGCGAATTGCCCGCAGAGGTCTGGCGCAAGGACTGTCACGGGCAATACTTCGGCCAGAGTTGCCTTGACCGCGCCCACGGGTTCGGCCGCGAGCGGCGCACCAGTGATCGCGTGCACTTCGCGAGCAACGCCGTATACGCTCAGACAATCGGCTTTGTTTGGCGTCAGTTTGATCAGGAACTTGCTGTCGTTAAGCGAAAGGTATTCGCGGATGTCCGCACCGACGGGCGCATCCGCCGCGAGTTCGAGCAGGCCCGCGTGATCAGTCGACAGGCCCAGCTCGCGCGCGCTGCACAGCATGCCGTTCGACTCGACGCCACGCATCTTGGCCTGCGTGATCTTGAACGCCTTGCCGTCTTCGCCCGGCGGCAACTCCGCGCCAACCAGCGCACACGGAATCTTGATACCGGCGCGGGCATTTGGCGCGCCGCAGACGATTTGCAGCGGCGCGGAAGCGTGCGGCCCAACATTCACGGTGCACAGCGACAGCCGATCCGCGTTCGGGTGCTTTTCGCGCGTGACGATTTCGCCGACCACGATTTTGGTAAACGGCGGCGCTGCTGGCGTCACCTCTTCCACCTCCAGCCCCGCCATCGTGAGCGCGTGGGCCAGTTCGTCGGTGCTCAGCGACGGATTACAGAAACTGCGGAGCCAGGATTCGGAGAATTGCATGGTGTGCTCGGTATAAGTATCGGTATCAACTTTTCCGTGGAAGCCTTATTGCATAGGGGCTAAACGGCTATTTAAACTAAAGTCGATTTCTGTTGAATTGCGGGTCTATGCCCTGTGCAATAAGGGCTCTACTAAAAAGCTGTTCGCTATAGCCCGGATGCTCGCATCTGCGCTACGTGCAACCGCTTACGCGAACTGTTTCAGAAATCGCAAATCGCCCTCGAAGAACAAGCGTAAATCGCCAATGCCGTAGCGCAACATCGTGAGCCGCTCCAGCCCGGAACCGAACGCGAAACCGATGTACTTTTCCGGATCAAGGCCGAAGTTTTTGACGACCGACGGATGCACCTGACCGGAGCCGGAGATCTCCAGCCATTTGCCTTTGAGCGGGCCGCTTTCGAACTTCATGTCGATCTCGGCGGAGGGCTCGGTGAACGGGAAATAGCTCGGGCGNAAGCGCACTTGTAGCTCGTCNGTTTCAAAGAAACGACGCAGGAAATCGGTGTACACGCCTTTCAGATCGGCAAACGAAATGTCCTCCGCGATCCATAAACCTTCGACCTGATGAAACATCGGCGAATGCGTCGCGTCCGAGTCCACGCGGTATGTGCGACCCGGCGCGATGACCTTGATCGGTTTGCCCTTCGCGGTCACATCGCCGGCATGCATGCGTGCATAGCGCACCTGCATCGGCGACGTGTGCGTGCGCAGCAGCAGCGGCAAGCTATCGGTGCCGTTCATGTCGACGTAGAAGGTGTCCTGCATTGAACGCGCAGGATGGTTCGGCGGGTTGTTGAGCGCCGTGAAATTGAACCAGTCGGCCTCAATTTCCGGGCCGTCGGCGACGTCGAAACCGATGGACGCGAAGATCTCCTCAACGCGCTGCCAGGTCTTCATCACCGGATGAATGCCGCCGTTGCCGCGACCGCGACCGGGCAGCGTGACGTCGATCGACTCTGCGGCGAGTTTTGCGTTCAGCGCCTCGTTCGCGAGCGCGTCACGACGAGCGTTCAGCGCCGCTTCGACCGCGGTCTTGACGCGATTGATCTCGGCGCCACGAGTCTTTTTCTCGTCAGACGTCAGCGCGGCCATGCCTTTCAGCAGTTCGGTGACGGCACCTGTCCTGCCCAAGTATTTCGCTTTGGCATTTTCGAGGGAAGGCGCGTCGGAGCACGCTGCGAAATCGGCAGTCGCTGACGACAGGATTTGTTCGAGAGATTGAGTCATGGCATCTCGGCGGAATTCAGGAAAAGAAAAAGGGAGGCAATGCCTCCCTTTTTGGGTTGCTCTAGAGCGTCTGAAGTGGGAGGCGGTTAGGCCGTCTTCACGCGCTCTACGAGCGCGGTAAACGCCGGCATGTCAAAGACAGCCATGTCAGCGAGTACCTTGCGGTCGATTTCGATCATGGCCTTTTTGAGGGCACCCATGAACGTCGAGTACTTCATGCCGCACTCACGGCTTGCTGCGTTGATACGCGCAATCCACAGGGCACGGAAATCGCGTTTCTTGTTGCGGCGATCGCGATAGGCGTATTGCCCGGCGCGCATGACCGCTTGCTTGGCAACGCGATATACATTGTTACGACGACCGCGGTAGCCTTTGGCCAGCGCGATGATTTTCTTGTGACGTGCTCGGGCTGTTACACCACGTTTTACGCGAGGCATCTTCTAGTCCCCCTTTATGCGTAAGGCAGCATTTGGCGAGCGGATTTCTCGTCAGACGCGTGCAGAGTCAAAGTTCCGCGCAGTTGACGCTTGTTCTTCGTCGTGCGCTTGGTCAGGATGTGCCGCTTCGTTGCGTGAGCGCGCTTGAGGCTTCCACTCCCGCGGGCTTTGATGCGCTTGGAGGCGCTCTTTTTGGTTTTCATCTTAGGCATGGCCTAATTTTCCTTACAAATTCACCTGATGAGGCGTTGCAACACTACGCTGCAATCTTGGGTGCCCCAGCCGGTGTCGCTGCGTTAGCAGCTTCTGGTGCCGCTTTCGCAGCTGCTGGTGAAGCGCCAGCAGCCGGAGCGGCTGGTGCTTTCTTGGCAGCGGGCTCTTTCGGAGCCACAACCACCTTTTTCTTCGGAGCCAGCATCATCACCATGAGCCGGCCTTCCAGTCGGGGAAACTGCTCGACAACGCAGGTTTCCTCGGTTTCAGCCTTGATCCGTTCGAGTTGCCGGATGCCGAATTCCTGGTGAGCCATTTCGCGGCCACGGAAGCGAAGGGTGACCTTCACTTTGTCGCCTTCCGCGATGAACTCCAGAAGCTTGCGCATCTTGATCTGATAGTCATGCTCGTCGGTTTGCGGGCGCAGCTTGATTTCCTTGATCTCAATCTGCTTCTGCTTGGCCTTTGACTCGTGCAGTCGCTTGGCCTCCTGAAACTTGAACTTGCCGTAATCCATGATCCGGCAAACTGGTGGTTGCGCCGTGGGCGCAATTTCCACCAGATCAAGCTCAGCTTCTTCAGCCATCATCATCGCGTCGCGCAACGAAACAATGCCTGCCTGCTCACCGTCTTTATCTATCAGCCGAACCTCGCGAGCGGTGATCTCGCCATTGATTCGGGTATCTTTATCGGCTATGTGACGACTCCAACGTTAATTAATCTTTCGCACAATCGTATAGCCCGGCGCCCTATCTCATTCCGAGACCGGGGCGATTTTCAGAAGTGGCCAGTTCAATGAATTTTTCAACGGGCATGACACCCAAATCCACATTGCCACGACCGCGAACTGCGACCGCACCTTGTTCAGCTTCCTTGCCGCCGACTACAGCGATGTAGGGCAGCTTCTGAAGGCTTAACTCACGGATTTTATAGGATATTTTGTCCGCCCTCAAGTCTGCCTCGGCGCGCAGCCCCGCAGCCTTGCAACGATCGACCACGGATTGCGCGTAGTCCGCCTGATCGGACGTAATCGAAGCAACCGCTAACTGCCGGGGCGCCAGCCAGAGCGGCAGTGCCCCGGCATAGTTCTCGATCAGGATACCGATGAAGCGCTCTAGCGAGCCGAGGATCGCCCGGTGCAGCATGACCGGCGGCTTGCGGCTGTTGTCCTCGCCGACATACTCCGCACCCAGCCGGACCGGCATATTGAAGTCCACCTGCATGGTTCCGCACTGCCAGACACGACCCAACGCGTCCTTCAGCGAGTACTCGATTTTCGGGCCGTAGAAGGCGCCTTCGCCTTTGAGTTCTTCCCACGGCGCACCGGCGGCGTCGAGCGCATTCTTGAGCGCTGCTTCAGCCTTGTCCCAAACTTCGTCCGAACCAACGCGCTTGTCCGGACGCGTTGAAATCTTGTAGATGATGTCCGTGAAGCCGAAGTCAGCGTAGACCTTTTTCAGCAGGTCGTTGAACGCCATGCACTCGGACTGAATCTGGTCTTCCGTGCAGAAGATATGGCCGTCATCCTGTACGAAGCCGCGCACCCGCATGATGCCGTGCAGCGAGCCGGACGACTCGTTGCGGTGGCAGGAGCCGAATTCACCATAACGTAGCGGCAGCTCCTTGTATGAGTGCAGACCCGCGTTGTATATCTGGATGTGGCCGGGACAGTTCATCGGCTTCACGGCGTACGTCCGCTTCTCGGACTCCGTCGTGAACATCGCGTCCTTGTAATTCTCCCAGTGGCCGGACTTCTCCCAGAGTGTGCGGTCCAGGATCATCGGCGCGCGAACTTCCTGGTAGCCGTTGTTCTCGTAAACCTTCCTCATGTATTGCTCGACAATCTGCCAGATGCGCCAGCCGTTCGGATGCCAGAACACCATGCCTGGCGCCTCGTCCTGAACGTGGAACAGGTCAAGCAGACGGCCAATCTTGCGATGATCGCGCTTGTCGGCCTCATCAAGCCGGAACAGGTATTGATCGAGCTCCTCTTTTTTCGCCCAGGCCGTGCCGTAGACGCGCGTCAGCATTTCGTTGCGATGATCGCCGCGCCAGTACGCGCCGGCGACTTTCATCAGCTTGAAATGCTTCAATTTGCCCGTTGACGGTACATGTGGTCCGCGGCACAAATCCGTGAACGCACCTTCGGAATACAGCGACACATCTTCGTTTGCCGGGATGCTGGCGATGATTTCGGCCTTGTAAGCCTCGCCGATGCCCTTGAAATACTGAACGGCTTCGTCGCGTGGCAGCACCTTGCGCTCGACCTTCTCGTCTTTCTTGGCGAGTTCAGTCATCTTCGCTTCGATCTTCGCCAGATCTTCCGGCGTGAACGGACGCTTGTACGAAAAATCGTAAAAGAAGCCGTCCTCAATAACCGGGCCAATAGTGACCTGCGCATCGGGAAACAGTTCTTTCACCGCATAGGCCAGCAAGTGTGCCGTCGAGTGGCGGATCACCTCAATGCCGTCGGCGTCCTTGTCGGTAATGATGGCCAGCTCGGAATCCTTGTCGATCACGAATGACGTGTCGACGAGCTTGCCATCCACCTTTCCCGCGAGCGCTGCCTTGGCGAGACCGGAGCCGATGCTAGCGGCGACTTCGCCAACGCTGACCGGTTTGTCAAAGGGACGCTTCGAGCCGTCCGGGAGTTGTACTTGAATCATGATTTTTCGACTTTAGAAAACAAAAAAGCAGCCGAAGCTGCTTTTTCTGGACACGTCAACTTGACGCAGAAAGCCCTAGCCCCGGCGGTGATGAAACCTTCCAGAAGTACTAGTTCGCGGCATTCTTCGGCATCCCTTATGTCAGATTACGAATAACGTGTCGGATGAATTTGGTAGAGACAATTGGATTCGAACCAACGACCCCCACCATGTCAAGGTGGTGCTCTAACCAACTGAGCTATGTCTCTGCAAGCCGAAAATTATAGCGCGGTTTTCGCTGCGACGCGACGCGACGGTCAATGTACGTTAGGAAAGTCCACCGGGAACGGCAGAGACGAGAATTCGATGCCCTCTTCTCGCAGCGCCGCCGCCGTTTCGCGATCGGCACGACCGCGGATGCCGCGATGTTCCTTGTCGCCGTAATGCATGGCGCGCGCTTCGTCGGCGAATTGCTCACCTACATACTCGGTGTTTTCGCGAACATGCTCGGCAAAGCCCAGCATCGCTTCGCGCAGTTTGGCATAGTCAATTTCGCCATCAGGCTGCGTCGCCGATTCGACCGCTTCGGTTCGGGTGGACGGTGCGGCACCAACATTGATGCGAGGCGCATGAAGCTTGCGCTCCACCACTTTCGAGGCACAAACGGGACACTCCACCAACCCGCGGTCGCGCTGGTTTTCGAAGTCAGCAGGTGAGGCAAACCATCCTTCGAACGGATGATGCTGATCACAGGCGAGGTTGTAGACAATCACGGCAGGTCGTACTCTCAAAAAGATTAGTAACGCACCTGACCATTGCGATCGAGAACTGTCAGCTCAACAAATTTGGAAGCACTGTGATTTTCGGGACCGAAGAACACCGGAAAACCACCCAAATTAACGTCGCGCATGCTCTCGATCGAGCGAATCAGGGCTTCGCGGGATGCGTCACCGCCCCGCTTCAATGCTTCTACCATGATGCGGGCGGCGATGAATCCTTCAAGGCTTGTATACGACAATTCTGCGCCTTTGGCCTTGATCATGCGCTGATATTCCATTACCCACGGGAATTTCTCGCTCGCGGGCGATGGCACCACCTGCGAAATCATGACCCCGGTTCCAATGGGACCGAGCGCCTTCGCCAGCGCTTTGGTGCCCACGAAAGACACATTGGCGTAGCGCGCGAGCAGCCCTTTCGCCTTGGTCTGCTTGATGAATTCGGCACACGAACCGTAGGTGCTGACCATGATGATCGCCTCCGGCTTGGCGGCCAGCATGCGTTCGACAGCGTCGCGCACGTCATTGCTGTTGCGCTCGACTGTTGCCTTGGCCGTCACGGTCATCTTGCGCGCCGTGAGCGCGCGCTCAACACCAGCAAGACCCGCCTGGCCATAAGCATCGTTCTGATGAAAGACAGCGATTCGGGTCAGCCCTTCTGCTGTGAGCTGTTTAACAATGAGTTCCGTCTCGTCAAAGTAGCTTGCACGTACGTTGAAGATGTAGCGGTTGAAGGGATTGCGCAAAAGCTCCGCCCCTGTAAACGCACCGAAGAATGGGAGTTTGGCAAGCGTTGCCAGCGGGATGGACGCGGCGCTTGTAGGTGTGCCGACATAACCAAACAGCGCGAGCACGTCGCCCTCATCAATGAATTTACGGGTGTTGGCTTCGGCGCGCGCAGGCTCGTAGCCGTCGTCGAGGGTCTTTAGCACGATCTTGCGGCCACGAATGCCGCCGGCCGCGTTAACCGAATCAAAATACATCTGCGCACCGAGCTGCATCTCGCGCCCCAGTTCGGCCGCCGGCCCGCTCAGCGCAACCGATTGGCCAAGCACGATGTCCGGCGCCTGCGGCTGCGCTGTCAGCGGCAACGAGAGCGCACAAGTGGCGGTCGCAGCCAGTATCAAGCGTCGCATCAACGCGTCGAACGAAAATCCATTCGGCGTGCAGAACGCGCGCCGATCCCCAAGTTCCTGATTGCCCATACGGATACCGCTTTTTATTAGTTGCCGATCTTCGTGGACGCGGGCAACTGGCGGGGGTGAGCGCACTTTAGCGGCTCAGCGCCAGAAAGTTCCGACGACCAGACGCAATGACAATATCATAAAAATGGCGCTCTGGAGCCGATAGCCGTTGCGCGGTGCTGTGTGTTCAGTAGCGGATTTCGCCGTTCTTGTTAAGCACGGTCATCTCTACAAAACTCGATGCATTATGGTTGTCAGGTCCGAATGAGACGCTAAAGCCGCCCAGATCCACATTGCGTAACCCTTCCAGCGCCTTGACCAGCGCCTCTCGCGACGCATCTCCGCCCTTGCGCAGCGCCTCAACCATCACCTTCGCCGCGACATAGCCCTCAAGGCTCGTGTACGAGAAGTCATTGACGCCGGCAGCGCGCAGGGCTTTCTGGTATTCGGCGATCAACGGGAATTTGTTCGCCGTCGGCGGCGGCATCACCTGCGAAATCATTACCCCGTCAGCGGCCGGCCCGAGCGCCTTTGCGAGCGCACGCGTGCCGACAAAACTCACATTTACATATCGTGTGGCCAGCTCCTTCGCCTTGAGCTGCTTGATGAACTCGCTGCACGAGCTATACGCGCTGATCATGATGATCACCTCGGGCTTCGCAGCCATCATGGCAGCGACAGCCGCAGATACGTCGGTCGAATTGCGTTCAACCGTTGCCTTGGCCGCCACCTCCAGCTTGCGCTTGGTTAGCGCGCGCTGGACTCCCGCCAGCCCAGCCTGTCCGTAAGAATCGTTCTGATAGAAAACCGCAATTCGCGTCACACCGCTCTGTGTCATCTGGCGCACGATGGCTTCAGTCTCATCGAAATAACTGGCGCGCACGTTGAATACGTAACGATTGAGCGGCGTACGCAGCAGTTCGGCGCCGGTGAACGCACCAAAGAAGGGGACTTTTGCCTTGATGGCAACGGGAATTGACGCAGCACTCGTTGGTGTGCCGACGTAGCCGAACAGCGCCAGCACGTCACCATCGTCAACAAACTTCTTCGTATTCGCCTCAGCACGCGGTGGTTCATAACCGTCGTCCAGCGTACGCAGGACAATCTTCCTGCCGCGAACACCACCCGCTGCATTGACGATATCGAAGTATGTCTTTGCGCCGAGCTGCATCTCCTTGCCGAGCTCCTGTGCGGGACCGGTAAGCGCAACGGATTGCCCGAGCACAATCTCCTGCGCCGAAGCGGCTATGACCCAAACGCCAAATACCGCCACCAAAAACTGCCACTTCCTTGATACCACCCGTCTCTCTCCCGTGGACCGACGACATCCATATGGAACTGCGTTGCACGTAAGAACTCGTCGCTTGAAATGACATGCACTGAATTGGAGCGGCATTACAGCCGCCGCGCACAATTCATGACGTCAGCATGGTTTATATCGCAAAAGACTGCGAAATAGTATGAACGCGCGCCAAGCAGCCTGCGCGCTTTCCGGTCGCAGCAATGCAACCGCCGATGGCGCACAAATTCACACCCCGGTCAACGGCCTGGCCGGACTCGAACGAGGTCGGATCACGTAGACGCTAAACGATCAGGCGCGCCTCGCTGGCGGGAAATGACAGCCGCACCGCACTTCCGATGGCGCGAGTGACTTTTTCTCTCGGCAGGAACACGAACAGATCGCCAGCCAGCGTTGTCACGACCAGCTCCACCCCTTTGCCAATGAACGCCGACTTGGAGACGGTGCCGCTGAGCGCCGGGCCCGTGGTTTCGCTGGTGGATACCTCAAATACATCCGGTCGCAATGCAATTTTCGCCTCGCCAATCTCAGCATGATCGGTAGCGATGTCGAATTGTGCGTCTCCCAGACGGACAGTCGCCTTGCCAGTCGCAAACGCAAGCACCTCGCCTTTGGTCACATTGGCTTCCGACAAGAAGTCGGCGACGAACGCAGTTCGAGGCTGGAAGAACAACTGGTCCGGCGTGCCCTCTTCGGCAATATTGCCGCGGTCCATCACGATGATGTGATCAGACACGGCCATCGCTTCTTCCCGGTCATGTGTCACGTACACACAGGTGATCTTCAGTCGCTGTTGCAGCTCACGAATTTCCTCGCGAACATGACGGCGCAGCTTGGTGTCCAGATTCGACAGCGGCTCGTCGAACAGCAACACCGCGGGTTCGAGCACCAGCGCGCGCGCAATCGCGACGCGCTGCTGCTGACCGCCCGAGAGCTCGGATGGCAGGCGATTTTCAAAACCGGTCAGGCCAATGAGCTTCAGCACGTCGTTGACCTTGGCTTCGACCTGCGGCTTCTTCATGCCCTGCACCGTCGGACCATAGCCGACGTTTTCCATCACCGACATGTGCGGAAACAGCGCATAACTCTGGAACACCAGTGACACGTTGCGCTGCGCCGCCGACTTCGCCGTGACATCCTTGCCGCCGAGCAGAATCTGTCCGGAATTTGGCAACTCGAGACCAGCGACCATGCGCAGCGTGGTGGTCTTGCCGCAGCCCGATGGACCGAGCAGCGTAACCAGCTCGCCGTCCTCAATGCGGAACGTGATGCCCTTGACCGCGGGCTCGCCGGTGCCATAGTCCTTGACGACGTTGATGAATTCGAGCGTGCCTTTGGTAGCTTGTGCGGCAGCGCTGGTTTTTTCCGATACTGGATTTGTCATTTTCTGTTTACTCCGATTCATCAACCAACGGCCACGGCAGTGGTCGTTGCTGGAACGACCGCGCCACGACGACCGAGTTTTCTGGTACCGACCAGCCATTGCACAAATACGATTGCGACCACCATGATCAGGATAAGCACCGCGCAGTACGCAATTGCCACACCGTAGTCGCCGTTGACCACGCGACCGATGATGTAGGTCGTCGCGACTTCGGTGTCACCCGACACCAGGAATACGATGGCACTGACCGTGGTCATCGAGCGTACGAAACCGTAAATCAACGCACCAATGATCGCGGGTTTCAGCAGCGGCATCAGAACCCGCCTGAAGGTCGTTGCCCCGTTAGCCCCCAACGTGGTGCTCGCCTCGTCGAGCGATTTGTCCAGCTGCGACAGCGCCGCGATACCGCCGCGAACGCCTACCGGCAGGTTGCGGAACACAAAGCAGAGCACGATGATGAGCCCGGTGCCCGTCAGCTCAATGGGCGGTACGTTGAACGCGAAGATGTAGGCCACACCGATCACGGTGCCCGGAATCGCGAAAGAGAGCAGCGTCAGGAACTCGAACGCGCGCTGTCCCTTGAATGTGGTGCGCGCAATGAGATAGGCCGACAGAATGCCGATGATCGCGGTCAACGGCGCAGCGGCCAGCGAGAACTGCAACGTATTGAACAGCGAATGCCACGCCGCTCCGGTGAACAGCCAGCCGTTCGGCCCGTGGTCAATAGAGAAGCCCTTAACGAAGTGATCAAGCGTGAGCGTGTGATCGCGTCCCCACACTTTCACGAACGCGCCGAACAGGCTCATGCCGTAGAGCACGACGGTCAGCGCAAGCCATGGCACGCCGACGAAAATCGCTGTGCGGCGGACGCCGTCGGGCAACGGACTTGGGAGGCCGGTATCGCCCTTGCCGGACACGGTGACAAAGCTCTTCTTCGCCGTAGCGATCCGTTGCAACCAGAATGCAAACAGTGCAAATGCGAGCAGGATCATCGAATACACCGCTGCCTTGCCTTGATCAAGCTGTGCGCCGACGATGGCGAAGTAAATCTCGGTTGCCATGACGCCAAAGTTGCCGCCGAGCACCACCGGGTTGCCGAAGTCGGCAATCGATTCGATGAAGCCGACGAGGAAGGCATTGGCCAGCCCGGGTGCCATGAGCGGCAGCGTGACGTGGCGGAAGGTCTGCCAGCGTGTGGCGTGCAGCGACTGGCTGGCTTCTTCAAGTGTCGGGCTTACGCCTTCGACCACACCAATCAGCACGAGGAAGGCCACCGGCGTGAACGCGAAGAGTTGCGCGAGCAGCACGCCGGGCAAGCCGTAAATCCAGCGCGTCTGCGGAATATTGAACGCCCATTCGAGGAACTGATTGACCACACCGGCGCGGCCGAACAGCATGATCAGCGCGAGACCGACGACGAAAGGCGGCGTGATGATCGGCAGCACGGTCAACAGGCGCAGCGCCTTCTTGCCGCGGAAGTTCGACCGCGTCACGATCAGCGCGAGCAGCAGTCCGAGGAAGGTCGTACCAGCTGCGCACAGCAGCGCGAGCCACAGCGTGTTCCACGCGACGCCACAACCCGAGCCGCCCCACAGGCAGGCCGGTGTCAGTGCCCATAGCTTGTTGAGGCTGAAGCGGTCCCACAGCGCGACCAGCGACAGACCGCGATCCTGATCCAGAAAGCCTTCGTAAAGAATCCGTACCACCGGGAAAAACACGAACAGCACAACGAGGACCACGATGCAGAGCAGTGCTGACGCCACAAAGCGATCACCTCGGAAATAACCCATCGCGGCGATGCCGTCAGCGCAGATCAGGATAAAACCGAAGCCCACCAAGAGCGCGCCGGCTCCCATGCCGAACTGACCGCCGTTGATCTCGGGCATGATGGCCTTGAGCCATTCAAACGCATAGCCCTGCGAGCTGATGGCAAAACCCTGCGCCAGCACATACAGTGCGCCCGCCGCGCCGATGAACATGACCATGCGCGCCCAGGAGCGCACGGCGCCCTCCGCCGCGCGCGCCGTGTCGACCGGCCGCGCATAGAGCCCGGCGGTCGCCAGTAGCAGTGCGGGCAACAGAATGAGCCAGACCTTGCCGAACGAGGCGATCTGGATCAGCGCCGGCGCGAAGTCCTTGCTGGAAAAGGCCGCGATCCACTTGAACGCGTAAAAACTGTCCTGCAGCGCGTACCACGGCACGAGCGTTAGCCCCGCCGCGATGAGCAGCAGCGCGATGATGCGATAAGCCGTCATGTCCTGATGTTCCCCCTCGTTCGTCGCCCGGTTCGCCTGATGAACCTGATGTGGCAAAACTCAACGCAGTTTAGCGGCTGTAGTGCATCGTGGTTAGTGATGGTTCACTTGTTATCAGCTTTTTACTCTTTGCCCTATTTGAAAAGGGCTCAAACGCCAAAAACAACAAAAGTTGACTTCTGCATTTTTACGGCCGCTGCCCCAGTGAAATAAGCCTCTACCTGAAAAGCTGATGGCCGTATGTAGGCGCAAATCGCTTTAGCGCATTTGCGCGGCCCGGTGCGGCGTTTTCCACACAACTGAAGAGGCGTTTCCGCAAGCGTTCGCCATCGCACAGACGTGCTGCGGGTGGCTTAATAAAAACGGCTAGTGCGCAACCGGCACGCGCTGGTTGTCAGGCAAGACACTATAAACATACAGAAAGCTTCAATGAAATCGAAACACGCAATGCGCCTCCTCGCGCTAGCGATAGCTGGCATCGTGACTGCGCCGTCGGCCGTCGCCCAGCAAAACAGCAATTATTACTACCTCGGCGGAGGCATCGGCCAGGCGCGCGCAGAGATCAATGATGAGCGCATCACCCGACCACTGTTTGGCACGGGCCTGACCGCCACCAACATCAACCGCGACAACCATGACACCGCCTACAAGCTGTTTGGCGGGTATCAGTTCAATCAATATTTCGCGCTCGAGGGCGGCTATTTCAATCTCGGCAAATTCGGATTCACAGCCAATACCACGCCGTTGGGCACATTTAACGGACAGGTCAAGATTCAGGGCTTTAACCTGGACTTGGTCGGCACACTGCCCGTGACCGAGCACTTTTCCGTATTTGCGCGCGCCGGTGCGCAGGCTGCGAAGACTGGCGACACGTATGGCGGTAGCACGGTCATCAGCGGCTTCCATCCGAGCCCAAGCAAGCGCGAGATCAATTACAAAGCAGGCGTAGGCGTGCAATATGAGGTAAATCCTTCGTTCCTGGTGCGCGCAGAGGTCGAGCGCTATCGCATCAGCGACACGGTGGGTCAAAAAGGCAACGCCGACATGGTCTCGTTGAGCCTGGTATTTCCGTTCGGCCGCAGCTATGCGCCTACCCCGCGAGTGATGGCAGAGGCTGCATATGTAGCTCCCGCACCTGCACCGATGCCTGCGCCGACGCCACCGCCCGTGGTCATGGCGCCTCCACCGCCTGTTGCACCTGCGCCAATGCCTGCACCGGTTGAGCGCCGTCGCGTCAGTTTTTCCGCTGAATCACTCTTCGCATTCGACAAGACTGTGATCAAGCCAGAAGGAAAAGCTGCACTTGATCGCTTCGCCGGCGAACTTCGCGGCACGCAGTTTGACCGCATCAGCGTCGAGGGTCATGCCGACCGTTTGGGCAGCAATGGCTATAACCAGCGACTGTCTGCGCAGCGCGCCGAATCGGTAAAGACGTATCTGATTAGCGCAGCCGCTGTAGATGCGAACAAGATATCGGCTGCTGGTAAAGGCGAAACGATGCCGGTGACCAAAGCAGGCGAATGTCGTGGCAACAAACCGACTCCGGTGCTGATTGCCTGCCTGCAGCCTGATCGCAGGGTCGACGTAGAAGTTACAGCGACCAAATAGGTCCTGCACCGACGCGAATGCGCATCAACAACGGTTGATGCGCAACGCGCAGCCAGTTGGCTTTGCGCGCATCGCAATCGACACAGCAACGCTCGCCTGCCACGGCGGGCGTTTGCACGCCTTATTTTCTTCGGCGCATTGCGCGGCAAACGGGTAGACTAATTTGGTCCCCGGACACCCGTCAATTCATAGGAGGAAACCATGAAGAATATTTGCAAAGCATCACTCGCGCTGCTGTTCGCGTTCACAAGTTTGAGCGCACTGGCGCAGATTCCACAATACGGCACCAGCATCAATCTGGAGATGGCGAAGAAAGTCGTTGCCGCAGCGGAGGTTGAGTCGCGGAAGAACAACTGGCCGATGGCCATCGCCGTGGTCGACAACGCCGGCATGCTGGTCGCCTACGTCCGCATGGACAACACGCAGACGGCGAGCGTTCAGGTTTCGATTGACAAGGCCGTGTCGGCGGCAATGTATCGCCGTCCGACCAAGGCCTTTCAGGACATGGTGGCCGGCGGTGGCGCTGGAACCCGTGCGCTCGGCCTTCGCGGCGCGAGTCCGGTCGAAGGTGGCTTGCCGCTGATGCTGGACGGCAAGATCATCGGCGGAATCGGTGTTTCTGGCGCCAATTCGGATCAGGACGGGGTGGTGGCCAAGGCAGGTACTGACGCCGTCAAGTAGCAGCAGCAAAGGGAAACACCCAGGCGCGGCCCCGACCACGCCTGCTCGTGGCGACTACCCGCTTAGGCAGCTCATACCTTGACCACACCAAAGAAACCAGCGAGCGTCCCGACCGATGGCAATGAGGTCGACGACTTCATGCGGACCCTCGAGCATCCCATGAAGGCTGAGCTTGAGGTCGTGCGCACCATCATTCTGGCTGCCGATCCGACGATCGCCGAAGGCATCAAGTGGAATGCGCCCAGTTTTCGTACGACCGAATTTTTCGCGACAACAAACCTGCGCGGCAAGGATGTAGTGCAGATCATCATGCACTTCGGTGCAAAGGTGAACGAGATCAGCACCAAAGGCGTCGCAATTGAGGATCCAACCAGCTTGCTGCAATGGCTGGCCAAAGACAGAGCAACCATCAAGTTTCGTGACATGAACTCGATCAGATCCAGCGCCGACGCATTCACCGCGATCCTGAGGCAGTGGATAGTGCATGTGCGCTGAGCCGTAACGCCGTTCACGCGTGCCGCGTCGGTTTGGCCGCGAGTGATCATACCGACATCCGGCTTGCAGCTGGGCATACATTGCCCGCGAGACAGGCTATGCTGCGGAAGGCCAAAAGCTGGCCGCGCCTTTCGACGCGGCGCTGCA
>JGI24770J26754_10001531_pt1 | contig 16359 bp, 13 predicted proteins | sample LakOneMetagenome_FD_26754 | JGI IMG/M metagenome (IMG submission 26754) | reverse complement strand
AAATGCCCGGTGCCGTCTTTGCCCGAGCCCAAGCCGCGTGCACGCTTCAATGGCGTGCGCAGATCATTGCTGTTGCTGCTCATACTTGCCCCCAACGCATCAGCACGAAAGCCCATGCCAACACCACCAGCACGATGCTGCCACCGATGGAAATCCAGCTGCTGCGAATGAAGTCGGGAATGGAAAATCCATTCCCGGCATCCTGCACCAAATGGCGAATGCCATTGAGAAAGTGGTAAGCCAGTGCCCAGCTGAAGCCAAACAGCACCAGCAAGCCCAACGGCGAGCCTGCACAGGCGGTGAAGCCTGCCCAGCGTTGCGGGCCTGCGGCCAGCGCCAGCAAACCCCAAACCAAACCAAGGGCACCCACCGCCAGCGCGACGCCGGTGATGCGGTGGGTGATCGAAGTCATCATTTGTACCTGTTTGCGATACACCTGCAAATGGGGTGACAACGGACGCTCGCGGGTCGCCATGTGGGGGCTCTCCGGTTAGGCGGCTAGGCCGCGTGGACGAAATCAGAAATCGATACAGCGGCCATTCTTTTCCCAATCTCCGAAGCGCGTGGGTTCCGGGCCTTCGCGTCCACCGTGCTCAACGGTGGCGGGCGGCGGCGGAACCGGCGCAGCATCGGACCCCTTTGCGGGTACCGAAACCGTTCCAGACTCGGGGTTTTGGGATAAGTGGCCTATGATCGACGCATTCACAATATCGCAAGTTTACGCCCCGCCGACGATGCACGACAAGCCGAAAGCCGCACCAGCGAACGAATTCCACCTGTCCGATCACAGCGTACTTGCACTTTGCGGGCGCGATTCAATCGCATTTGCACAAGCACAATGCATGAATGACGTGGCTTTGCTGGGCGATGGCCAGTGGCAATGGAACGGCTGGTTGAATGCCAAAGGTCGCGTGATTGCGCTGTTCGCACTGGTTCGATTGAACCCTGAAACCCTGTGGCTGCTGCTCCCCGACGTGCCCGCCGAGGACCTGGCCGAGCAATTACGCCGCTATGTCTTTCGCAGCAAAGTGAGCCTGACTGCACGCAATGACCTGCAGGTGATTGGCAGCTTCGCCGTCCCGTTGCAGGCGCAATCCAACCAGATTGGCCTGCTTGGCGAAGCAGCAGGCGAAACGGTTGAGTTGGACCTGTCGGCGCAAGGCGGGTTTCGCCGGCTTTGCATCCGCGCAACATCTGCAACCGAAGATGCGGCCTGCATGGCCCAGTGGGCCGCATTCGATCTCCATCACGGCCTGCCTCGGCTACCTGCTTCACAAGCCGAACACTGGACACCGCAACAGCTCGGACTGGATCGGCTGGCCGCGTTCAGTGTGAAAAAAGGCTGCTACCCAGGCCAGGAAATCGTTGCACGCACGCATTTTCTTGGTCAAACCAAACGCACTGTCGGCTTGCTGCATTCGTCGCGCACGCTGGTTGCAGGCGAAGACATCTGCGATTCACAACAGCGCCCGTCAGGCAAAACCGTGGCGTGCCGCGGCGCGCTGGCAATGGCGATATTGCCAACGCAGGACTTGGCAGAAGACACCGGCAACTCTCTTTTCATCGCTGGTCAGCGTGTCGAACTTGTGGCGTTTTTGGGTGGCCTGCAGCGCTGATTGCGTGGCCCATCGGAAATTTTTACTGCATTCGCTATTCTTGCGGCATGACCCGGGCCATGATGCAAAGGCACAAGGGGCAAGGGGCAAGCTTCCAGAAGGCAATGATCCAGGAGCGAGGGGCATGACGACACTGCAATCGGATGTGCTGGTGATCGGCGGCGGGCTGGCTGGAATCGTGACTGCGCTGGAATGCCTGCGCGGCGGTCGCGACGTGATTCTGGTCGATCGCGACACCCCCGAACGCTTTGGCGGACTTGCGCTGTGGGCGTTTGGAGGGATGGCCCTGGTGGGCACTCCGCTACAGGCACGCAAACACATCATCGACACCCCCGAGATTGCACTGCGCGACTGGCTGCGGTTTGGCGAACTGGATCTCAATGATCCGCTACCAATTCAATGGGCGCGCCACTATGTGGAGCAGTCGCGGCCGCAGGTGTACGACTGGCTGCAACAATTCGGCATCAGCTTCCTTCCGGCGGTGAATTGGGTGGAACGCGGCCTGTACGGCGAAGGCAATAGCGTGCCGCGTTACCACCTGCTGTGGGGTGGCTCGACCACGCTGGTACGGCGCTTGATTGCAGCACTGCATGCCGTGGACACCGGTGCCAGGCTCACCTTGCTGCATCGCCATCGTGCCATCGGCTTGGACTACGGCGGTGGTGGCGTGACCGGTGCACAGGTATTCGATGAAGCCAACCGCGTGCAGTTTGGAATTGAAGCCGATGCNGTGGTACTTGCGATGGGCGGTATCAATGGCAACCTGAGTGAGGTCCGCAAACACTGGCCACGCGACCGTCCGCAGCCGATGACCATGCTCAATGGCGCGCACCCGTATTCCGATGGCAGCTTGCATCATCTGGCGGCCGGCCTGGGGGCGCAGATCACCCATGCCGGTGAAATGTGGAACTATGCTGCCGGCATTGCGCACCCGCAGCCGCATTTCGACGGCCACGGNTTATCCACCATTCCATGCAAATCGGCACTGTGGCTCAATCATCGTGGCGAACGCATCGGCCCGCAGCCATTGGTCACGGGGTTCGATACCCATTGGCTCTGTCAGCAAGTGGCACAACAAGAACGCCCGTGGACGTGGCATCTGCTCAATCGTCGTATCGCGCTGAAGGAATTTGCCATTTCAGGGGCCGAGCACAACCCGAATATCCGTGATCAGAAGTGGTTGCCGCTGCTTTCGGAAACATTGTTTGGCAACGCGCGCTTGTTGCGCCAAATGCAGCAGGACAGCCCGGATTTTTTGACCGATGCAAGCCTGTCCGGGCTTGCGGCTCAAATGAATGCACTCACCGGCAGCGAGGACATCGACCCGCAAACCTTGCAGGCCAGCGCAGATGCCTTCGATGCCAATTTCAGCAACGGTAATCGTGGGCAAAACGACGACCAGATCCGCCGCATCATGCATGCCCGTCAATGGGGCTCGGACCGGCTGCGCACTTGCAAACCCGCCCCGCTGCAGAAGCCCGGTGCCGGGCCCTATATCGCCATCCGCATGCAATTGATCACACGCAAGAGCCTGGGTGGGCTGCGCACCAATCTGCAAAGCCGGGCTCTCGATGCCAATGGTCAGGCAATTGCCGGCCTGTATTGTGTCGGCGAGGCCGCCGGTTTCGGCGGTGGCGGTGCCTGCGGCAAGCGTTCACTGGAAGGCACGTTCCTGCCTGGCTGCATTCTTACCGCACGCGCTGCGGCACGTTCCATCACCACCGGGCTGTGAAAAATTCCGCATGAACGGCGCGCAAGCATTGATGAAAACGCTGGCTGATGCCGGCATCACCGTGTGTTTCTCCAACCCCGGCACCAGCGAAATGCACTTTGTTGCCGCCTTGGACTCAGAGCCCGGGATGCGCGCCGTGTTGACCCTGTTTGAAGGCGTGGCCACCGGTGCCGCCGATGGCTACGCACGGATGACTGGCACACCCGCCGCCACCTTGCTGCATTTGGGCTGCGGGCTGGGCAATGGGCTGGCCAACCTGCANAACGCACGCAAGGGCAAGGTGCCGGTGGTCAATATCATTGGCGATCACGCGACCTACCACGTGCCGCTGGATGCGCAGCTGCAATCGGATATCGAAACCGTGGCGCGCAATGTCTCGCCCGGTTTTGTGCGCACCGCACGCAGCACAGCCAGTCTGTGCAGCGACGCCGTCGACGCCATCGCCTGCGCACGCGGCTTGCCCGGCCAAGTGGCAACCTTGATCCTGCCCGCTGACGTGTCGTGGGGCGAAGGTGGCACTCCCTGCCCGCCACTGGCGGCATCGGCCCCGCCGGTAGCCGACGATGCATGTATTGCCGNGATTGCCGATGCCATTCGCAGTGGCGAGCCCTGCGCATTCCTGCTGGGTGGACAAGCCCTGCTGGAGCCTGCCTTGCTGGATGCGGCACGCATCGCTGCACACAGCGCAGTCAAGCTATTTTGCGAGGTTTTCCCAACGCGCCTGCCGCGCGGCGCCGGGCTGCCCGCCATCGAACGCATCGCCTATCTGGCCGAATTGGCCAGCGTGCAACTGCGCGACACGCGGCACCTGATCCTGGTCGATGCCAAATCGCCAGTGTCGTTTTTTGCCTACCCCGGCAAGAAAAGCGAATTGGTGCCGGAAGGTTGCCACGTGCACACCCTGGCCACCCCGGCACAAGACGCCGCCGCCAGTTTGGCCNAGTTGGCCACCGCGCTGGGTGCGGGCAATACGCCTGCACCGCTGCAAGCCCCGCAGCGCCCCTCAACGCCACGTGGAAAGCTGACGGCCGCCAAAGTCTGCAAAGCGGTGGGCGCATTGCTCCCCGACAATGCCATCGTCATTGACGAAGCCATCACCTCCGGCCTGNTGCTGGGTGTCATGACCCAAGGCGCGCCGCGTCACGACCTCATCACGCTCACTGGCGGNGCAATTGGCCAAGGACTCCCCAATGCNGTGGGCGCAGCCATTGCCTGCCCGGACCGCCCGGTGATTGCATTGATCGGCGANGGCAGCGCGATGTACACCATTCAAGCGCTGTGGACGCTGGCGCGTGAACAACTCAACGTNACTGCGATCATCTTCAACAATGCCAGCTATTCGGTGCTCAACGTGGAATTGGACCGTGTGGGTGCCGGCCAAGCGGGGGCCAAGGCACGTGCGCAGCTTGACTTGCATGGCCCGGTGCTGGATTTTCAACAGCTGGCGCAGGGGATGGGCGTGCAGGCGGTTCGCACGGATACCGCTGCAGGCTTCAACAAGGCATTGAGCAATGCCCTGCACACGCCCGGTCCACACTTGATCGAAGCGATGGTGCCGGAATCACTCTCCGGTGCCAAACGCCGGCTGCTGCCGTGGATGCTGCGCGCCATGCCACGCCTGCCTCCGGCAGTGGCACTGGCGCTGAAGCGCAAGATTGCGCCCTAGCTGGCACAGCAAGCCGGCACAGCATGCCAGGGCGCGGCACGTCCTTGTGCTGCAGCAGCAGGACACAGGCCACTGCAGCTTGTCACTGCCTGACCAGAATGGGTGCGGCACATCCATGTGCCGCAGCGACGGTGGTTCCTTGTACCGTCGCCTTTAACTTTGAATTTGCTGCTGCGGGCAACTGGCATCCAATTGCTGGAGGCGGATCATCAGCACCTCGCCCCCCCCCTCCAGTGCATAACGTGTGCGCTCGTCGCCACCTTGCAAAATTGCGGTGTCACCTTGCTGCATCCGGGGCAATCCGCATTCCGCGTTAAATTCAGCCTGCCCTGCCAACAGATAAATCACCCAGGTTTCACTGCGATCGACAAATAACACCATTGGCCCAACCAAAGGCCGCCGCCAGGTTTGTGCAGTGACGCAAGCGCGCTTCCACATGAGGTTGAAATCGCGACTGGGTCCCTCCAGCAACTCCCCTGTCAATGGCTGCTCTCCTGAAAATCGTGCTTCCCCATGCGGCGGCAACAGGGTCCGGATGTGGCCATCGTCAAACTTCAGGCGCATTCCATTTCCAGACAGCAACACCAACCAACGATCCACGCCCGGGAACGTCGAAAATGCGGCATCGGCCTCGATATCCGCAATCGACAGCCGCCAATTCCAATCCTCGCAATCGGGAACCCGCAGCACCTCCGATGTCCAACCGGCCGCATTTTTCCAGGGCATCCTGCGGTAATCCTGCGCCCGCAAGACGCTTGCCATCAGCGTCGCATCCAACCTGTCATGCACACTCTCTACCTCGGTAAATTCGGAACGCCTCGGGCTCATCGATGCACTAATTGTTGCAAGTTTGCCTTGCCATCGGTTTGCCCAACCGGTTGCATCACTGGCCGTGCATTACTGACCATGATGCGATCCCGATTAGCTTCTACCGTCTTCAGGCCAATGCCCTTGACCATCGCCAATTGCTCAGGGCTGCGGAACGCACCATTGGCGGTGCGGTAATCCACGATTGCCTGCGCCTTGACCGGGCCAACATTGACCAGCACGCGATCCAGCGTCGCCACATCGGCGGTATTGATATTCACCCGTTCCGCCGACAGCGCCAGCCCTGCGCAAAGCAGCAGTACCAGGAGCCCCCAGGATTTCAACAACAGCTTCATCACCGATCACTCAACTTTTTTTTGCCGAAGTCCACCCGAGCAAGCGTGGCGTGGGGATGGACATAGCGTGTCTGGCCCGTGGTCAGAAGGCTATCGGATTTGTGCCGANCNTCCATCGGAAGATATCCCGACCTTGCGTAGGAAAAATCTGACTGNCCGTCCGCAGTCCCTCCCGGTGATGGGGGAATGCGAAGGTGGGCGTTACAATTGCCGCATCGCCACATCACTGCACAGGGACGCCATGCACACCAGCCACATCAACGCCACCCAGATCCGTGAGTTCGTGGCTGCCAAATGGGATGCCGAAATCGTTCCGCAGCTGGTGGAATACATCCGTATTCCCAATAAATCGCCGATGTTCGACGCCGATTGGGTGCAAAACGGGCATATGGATCGCGCCGTGGCACTGCTGCAAGCGTGGGCCAGCGCCCAGCCCATCCCCGGCATGCAGCTGGACGTGGTCCAGCTGGAAGGCCGCACGCCGCTGATTTTCATCGATATCCCCGCCGCCAATGGCGGCCGCAACGATGACTGCGTGTTGCTGTATGGCCACTTGGACAAGCAACCGGAAATGACCGGTTGGGATGCAAACAAAGGCCCGTGGCTGCCGGTACTGGAAGGCGACCGCCTGTACGGGCGCGGCGGTGCGGACGATGGGTATGCGATTTTCGGCTCGCTGACCGCGATCATGGCCCTGCAAGCGCAAGGCGCGGCGCATGCGCGCTGCGTGGTGCTGATCGAAGCCTGCGAAGAATCCGGCAGTAATGACCTGCCCTTCTACGTGGACCATCTGGCCGAGCGCATCGGCAAGCCCTCGCTGGTGGTGTGCCTAGATTCGGGCTGCGGGAATTACGAACAGTTGTGGTGCACCACCTCGCTGCGTGGCCTGACCGGTGGCAACCTGACCGTGAAAGTGCTCTCCGAGGGCGTGCACTCGGGCGATGCCTCGGGNATCGTGCCGTCCAGCTTCCGCGTGCTGCGTGACTTGCTGTCGCGTATCGAAGACGAAGACACCGGCCGCATCCTGATCGACGGCATGCATGTGGACATCCCCGCCGAACGTCGTGCGCAGGCCGCCAAAGTGGCCGAAGTGCTGGGCGACGAAGTGTTCGACAAATTTCCGTTCCTGCCCGGCATGGCGCCGATGGGCAGCGACCGCACCGAGCTGGTGCTCAACCGTACGTGGCGGCCGGCGCTGTCGATCACCGGAATGGATGGCATCCCGCCGTTGGCGTCGGCCGGCAATGTGCTGCGCCCGTTCACCGCCGCCAAACTGAGCTTGCGCCTGCCGCCCACGCTGGACGGCAAACGCGGCGGTGAATTGCTGCAAGAAGCCCTGCTGAAGAATCCACCCTATGGGGCCGAGGTCAGCTTGTCGCTGGAAAAAGCCAGCACCGGCTGGAACGCACCCGCCCTCGCCGCGTGGCTGGAAGGCGCAATCGATCACGCCAGCCAGGAATTTTTCGGCAAACCGGCGATGTACATGGGCGAAGGCGGCACCATCCCGTTCATGGGCATGCTGGGCGAGAAATTCCCGGGCGCACAGTTCATGATCACCGGCGTGCTGGGCCCGCACTCCAACGCCCACGGCCCCAACGAATTCCTGCACATCCCGATGGGTAAAGCGGTCACCGCCTGCGTGGCACGCGTGGTCGCCGAACACCACGCCGCCAGCCTGCGCGGTGAAACCACCGGCGTAGCCGCCGCCACCACCAACTCGTATGCCGATACCCCTGGTGGTTGCTGCTGATTGCACAGACCTGTGGATTCCGTGAGCCAAGCGCCCAAATCGTCCGACAAACCGGCCGAACACACCCCGCTAATGAAGCACAATCGGACGTGCAAGTCAGAACTGCCGGAATATGCAGTTAGATCAATCGGTTAGACGGGTTGCGAGAAGAATCTAACAGCATTTGGCTAGATCGTGGCTATTTTTCTTCCAGCCACTCCGGCTCACTCTGGTTGGACCTAAAAACACACCCCGCTAACCAGTCAGTTCCCATCCGGAAGACCCACGGATGATTGAAAGTGGGCAGTTATCTAGCCACGCGCTTCTTCTCGTGGCCGTGGCTAGATAGACGGGGCTAGATGACATTGGGCAGCAGCAGACCAAGCCCTGTCTCAAGGCATGAGAGGTCAAGCCGTAGCATTGCAGCTCCTGATTACCGAAGAGACAGTGAAGTTATCGCAACGGCTCCATCTTGTTCCACTTCCATCCCTCGGTGATGTCCACGCCTAGGTACTTCTCAAACAGCGGCCGTACCCGATCGGCACTTGGCGTATGGAAGTATTTGAGGTCGTTCGCCAAGCTGTCTCGCATGAACACGGACAGATGGGACTCCCATGACCCGGCCACGGCCTCGACGGCCTCGACGAGCCGGTCTTCGAAATAGGTCTCCAACGCGGCCAGAGCCATCGCCAGACTTCATTCTCCGGCGGTGGTGACTGGGTATTGAGTCGGTCGAAATGGTTGACCAGATCAACGGCGTCCTGGATGCCGTGGTCAAACGTCAAGCTGGCTCTGGATGGCATAGGTTGTTGGCGCGCATCCAGAACTGACCCACTTGCGGCGGCGGGCGGTGTTCCTGGACTGTTTCGAGGAACTGATGCGCGGCTACTTGGAGGCTTGGCCGGCGTCCTCAGCGCGTGGGCAGCACGGGAAGGCGGCTTCGCTCGTTGATGCGCGAAGCGCCGGAGGACGTCAGGCGCTTTCAGAGAGGCAGCGACGCTCGAAAAAAAAGAGTATGCTCATTAATGAGCGTACTCAGTTATTTTGTGGCTTTCATGAAATTGATGACATCGGCACCCCGGTCGGGGCGTCGCGACCGCAACATGTCGGACAAGCAGGCGCGCATATTCCAGGCGGCCGCCGGGCTGTTCGACGAACGCGGTTATTCCTGCGTCACCACCCAGGCGATCTCCGAGCGGGCCGACGTGGCGGCGGGCACGCTGTTCCGCTACGCCGCCTCCAAGGACGAACTGCTGCTGATGGTCCTCAACCAAGCGCTGCACGCAGGCCTGACGGAGGGGGCGAAACGGGCCCGTGCGCTGCGCGATCCGGTGGACGTAGTCGTGGAGATGGTCACGCCGATCTTGCACCTGGGCCACCGGCACGCGGAGAACCTGGCGGTCTACCAGCGCCAGCTGATGTTCGGGCCGCCGGGTGAGAAGTACCGCAGCGAAGGCCTGGCGCTGCTCGCCAGATTGGAGGCCGCCGTGGCCGCGCGCCTGCTCGAGCAGGCTGCCGCGCGCGGTTTGCCTGCACGCCCGGAGCTGGCGCGCGTGGCGAGCATTTCGGTATTCGGCGCCGCGCACCTGGCTGTCTCGCGCGCCTCCACCGGCGCCCATCCCGACCATGCCCCGATGGACGACGTGCGTGCACAGGTCCGGCAGATCGTGGATGGGTATTTTGCGGGCTTGGCAACAGACACCACGAAAGGAGCGCCTTGATGGCAAGCATTAGCAAGGTCACGGTAGTGGGCACGGGCGTGCTGGGTTCGCAGATCGCATTCCAGACCGCCTATAGTGGCTTCGAGGTGTCGGTCTACGACATCGACGCCGCAGCCATAGGCAGAGCGCGGCAGCGTCTGGACGGGCTGGCCGATACCTACGAACAGGAAGTGGCCGGCGCCGATGGCGACAAGCTGCACGCCGCGTTGGTGCGCATCGCCTTCCACACGGACCTGGGCGCGGCCGTGGCCGATGCCGACCTCGTGATCGAGGCGATTCCCGAGGTACTCGAACTCAAGCGGAAGACCTACGTCAGGCTGGGCCAGCTCGCGCCGGAGAAGACCATTTTCGCCACCAACTCCTCCACGCTGCTGCCGAGCGCGATGAAGGATGCCACCGGACGGTCCGACCGCTTCCTCGCGCTGCACTTCGCCAACGAGATCTGGAAGTACAACACCGCCGAGGTGATGGGCACCGAAGACACTGACTCGAAGGTGTTCGACGCCTTGGTCGGCTTCGCCGTCGCCATCGGCATGGTGCCGATCCCGGTTAGAAAGGAGAAGGCCGGCTACGTGCTCAACTCGCTGCTGGTGCCGCTGCTCAATGCGGCCGCCGAACTGGCAGCCGGCGGCTACGCCGACCCGCACGACGTGGACAAGGTCTGGCGCATCGCCACCGGTGCGCCAATGGGGCCGTTCCAGATCTACGACGTGATCGGCCTCAGCACACCCTACAACATCCTCGTGCAAGGCAACGAACACGCACAGAAGCTCGCCGCCTGGCTCAAGGCGAACTACCTCGACCAAGGCAAGCTCGGCGTCGCTTCCGGCGAGGGCTTCTACGTCTACCGACCAGTTGCCTGACCATTACAACCCGTAGAAGGAGCTATCGATGCACTACAGCAGCGGAAACTATGAAGCGTTCGTGCGCCCCCGCAAACCCGAGGGCGCAGACAGAAAAACGGCCTGGTTCGTCGGCTCCGGACTCGCGGGGCTCGCCGGCGCCGCCTTCCTGATCCGCGACGGCGGCGTTTCGGGCGATCGCATCACCATATTGGAAGAGCTGGAAATCCCCGGCGGTGCGCTCGATGGTCTGGATGTACCCGAAAAGGGCTTCGTCATTCGCGGTGGCCGCGAGATGGAGGAGCATTTCGAGTGCCTGTGGGACCTCTATCGCTCGATCCCATCGCTGGAGATCGAGGATGCCAGCGTGCTCGACGAGTTCTACCGGCTCAACAAGGATGACCCCAATTTTTCGCTCCAGCGCACGACACAGAAGCAGGGACAGGACGTGCCCGACAAGGCGCTGCTGAAACTGAACGACAGGGCGCAGAAGGACCTTCTCTCCGTTTTCCTGGCGACACGCGAGGAGATGGAGAACAAGCGGATCAACGAGGTCTTCGGTGAGGACTTCCTCAAGAGCAATTTCTGGCTCTATTGGCGCACCATGTTCGCCTTCGAGGAATGGCATTCGGCGCTGGAGATGAAACTCTACCTGCACCGCTTCATCCACCATATCGGCAGTCTCGCGGACTTTTCCTCTCTCAAGTTCAACCGCTACAACCAGTATGAATCGATGGTNCTGCCGCTGGTGAAATGGCTGACCGATCATGGCGTCACGTTCCGCTACGGGGTCGAGGTGACGGATGTCGATTTCGACATCCAGACGGACTGCAAACAGGCGACCCGCATTCACTGGAAAGAGAGAGGCGTCGAAGGCGGCGTCGATCTCGGACCTGACGATCTCGTCTTCATCACCATTGGCTCGCTGACCGAGAATTCCGACAATGGCGATCACAAGACGCCAGCGAAGCTGAACGAAGGACCGGCGCCGGCCTGGGACCTGTGGCGCCGCATCGCGGCAAAGGATCCGGCCTTCGGCCGCCCCGATGTGTTCGGCTCCCATATCCCGGAAACGAAATGGGCCTCTGCCTCTATTACTGCGCTCGACGCCCGAATTCCGGCCTATATCGAGAAGATCACCAAGCGGAACCCGTTCACCGGCAAGATCGTCTCGGCGGGCATTGTCACCGTAAAGGACTCGGCTTGGCTTCTGAGCTGGACCGTCCATCGCCAGCCGCATTTCAAGAAGCAGCCCAAGGACCAGATGATCGCGTGGTTCTATGCTCTCTTCGTCGACAAGCCCGGCGACTTCGTGAAGAAGCCGATGCAGGAATGCACCGGCGAGGAGATCACCCAGGAGTGGCTCTACCATCTCGGCGTGCCGGTCGAGGACATTCCGGAACTCGCGGCATCCGGCGCCAGCACTGTACCCACCATGATGCCCTATATCACCGCCTTCTTCATGCCGCGCCAGGCGGGCGACAGGCCGGACGTGGTGCCTGAAGGCGCGGTCAACTTCGCCTTTATAGGCCAGTTCGCGGAATCGAAGCAGCGCGATTGCATCTTCACGACGGAATATTCGGTCCGCACCCCGATGGAGGCGGTATACACGCTGATGAATGTCGAGCGCGGTGTGCCGGAGGTCTTCAACTCGACCTATGACATCCGCACGCTGCTGGCGGCGATCGGACCGTTGCGGGATGGCAAGGGGCTAGATGTTCCCGGACCGGCCTTCATTCGTGACCTGCTGATGCGCAAGCTTGACAAGACCGAGATCGGTGCGTTGCTGCACGAGTTCAAGCTGGTCAAGGAAGACTGATATGCCGGCCCACTGCTGCAGTGGGCTAGCAAGGGAGAATCGATAATCCCCCACTCTTAGCGGTGGCCAGAAGTGGAACTAAGCGGCCATCCCAACTGACCGGACATTCGTCTGTTCAGAGCCATGGCCGGCGTGATGCCGTCGAGTGCTATGTTCGGGCGCTCGTTGTTGTACGCCCATGGTCAGCGGGTGGCTCTGTCCTGCACCTGGTCGATGGTGTCGTAAAGGGTTCGGGCCAGGCAGGCGTAGCGGATGGTGCGATTGTAGCGTTACTTGGGTGCCATGCCGCTGCGCCTAGGACAGCAACGCGCCACTGATGTACTCAGGGTCGTTGTCGCAGCGGAAACAGGTCTCACTGACCGCTAAGGTCGGTAGGCGTGGCGGATGTTCGTACGCCCGCTTGTGACTGCTGCTTGGGCCATCTGGTGTCGCTGAGATGGCCTCACCATTTTTCGCGAGCGCCTTACTTCAGCAGGTCGGTACCGTACCGAGCTGCGCCTCGGCGTACATCTTCCTGAGCCGGCGGTTCTCCTCTTCCAACTCCTTCATGCGCACGACCATGGACATCTCCATGCCGCCGAACTTGCTGCGCCACAGGTAGTAAGACGCCGCACTGAATCCGTGACGGCGGCACAACTCGGCCTCCGCCACGCCCGCGTCGGCTTCACGCAGCAAACCGATGATCTGCTCGTCCGTAAATAGTTTCTTCACGCCCAATCTCCTTCTCATAGGGGATTGGACTCCAGATCATCGCGCTACTCAAACCTCAGGGGGGGGCGTCGCTCAAATAGAGGTTGCTCAGCCTTCATCCAACTCGATATGAGCACGCTTGTCCGGCTTCCCGAAATAGGCGAACTCGTAGATCATGTCGCCGCGCGCTCGCTTGATTTCATCATGCTCGGTGATGACGAGCTCGGCCTCAGCCACGTAGCGTATGTAGGAAGGATCCAGATTCATCTGGTCAAACCGCTTCTTCGTCTCTTCGTCGACGACGTCGAAAATATTCTTCGAGGATCGGACCTCGATCTCCTGCTTCCACCGAATCGTATAGTCGATTTTCTTGCCGCTGTGCTCATAGGTGTAGGTTAGAAGCTTGGGATGCGGCTTTTGGGTCTCAGGCTCCAGATACATCTCTTTGATACTGCACACAGCGTGATCGGTGTTTTGAAAAACTGCCTCCCCGCTGGTGTTGTCGATGAGGCCGAAAATTGGAACTCTCTTGAAGCCGTATTTTTCATTAGCGACGATGTCAAAGATAACGACCGTATAATCGTCCAGAGACTGGCGCCCCCAGAGCCAGTGATGGATCGTCGTCATGGAATCGACGTTGTGAAACTGATGATCGTGATAGCCCATGCCCGTCACGTCATGGGTTTTGCCGGCATAGGTTAGAGAACCTGTGACCCTTCCCCTGGGGAAGCAGATCCAGGTATATTCCTTGGCCTCATCGTCTCCGAAGGCGACATAACCGGTCCCTGGCCGGAAAGGCTTCACCAGCACCTGCAGATGCAGATCGCATCCAATGCCGTTCACCGGCTCGACCTTAATGCGATAATCGACAAGATCGCCGATGAAGCTGTGCGGCCCCATCTGCACGTGACATTCGCCCTTGCGTATTTCGCAATCCGCCGCCGGCACCTCGATGAACGATTCATGGTGCTGCCCGGAAGGATCGGTGATCTGGATCCTGAGATTCGGATAGTCTTCCGCCAGATGCCGTTTTTCTGACGAACTGGTGAGGAACACAACAACTGCCTTGGTTCCATCCTCCATGATGGAATCGAAGTACCAATTTTCCATGAGACCGGGGCCTGGATCGCGGCGCCTTCCGTCTTCCCAGAGTTCCACGACATCGGGGTTCAGTCCGAGTCTTTTGAAATCCTCGGGGCGGTTCAAAACTCGTACTTTTTCCGTGCGCGCTCCTTAGACTCGTCGCTTATAGCCGATTGTCAACCATACACTACTTAAGCCCCCGTCCAACTATCATTTGGTTCGCTAGCGGGGATGGCGATCGATCACACGCCTCTGATGAAATGGGGTTTCTCTAGCGCTCGAACTCAGCGGAAAAGCCCCCTCTAGCCACAGCGCCTTCCCAAACCCAGAGCAGCGTCCTTGGCTATCCTATGGCTAGAAAAAACATCACTCTGGTTCACTCCAAGCCACTCGGCCCCGCTTCGCTTGCTTTCAGATAGACGCTTTCAAGCGTGTTTTGACGAACTTAAGCACATTTACCGCACACGCCGATAATTTTCACCATCCAAACGCGCCGGAACGTAACTCATTGAATAGAAAAGATAAAACAGGCACTCCGGAGCATTCTCCTGCGATGAAGCAGTTCTTCGCCGCCAAGGCGGAGCATCCGGAGGTGTTGCTGTTCTTCCGCATGGGCGATTTCTACGAGCTGTTTTATGACGATGCGCGCAAGGCAGCGCGACTGCTGGACATCACCCTGACCCAGCGCGGTGCATCCGCGGGGCAGCCGATTCCGATGGCCGGCGTGCCCTATCACGCCGCCGAAGGCTATCTGGCGCGCTTGGTGGCGCTGGGTGAATCGGTCGCGATCTGCGAGCAGATCGGCGATCCGGCAACCAGCAAGGGTCTGGTGGAACGCAAGGTGGTGCGTATCGTCACCCCCGGTACGGTCACCGACGAGGCGCTGCTGGACGAGCGCCGCGACACGCTGTTGCTGGCCATTTCACGCGGGAAGCATGGCTACGGGTTGGCGTGGGCGGATCTGTCCAGCGGTCGTTTGCGTGCGAACGAAGTGGCGGGTGAAGACGCGCTGGAAGCGGAACTCGCCCGCCTGCAATCGGCAGAAACCTTGCTTGCCGATGAAGACGGTTGGCCGGCCTGCGCGTTGGAAGCTCGTGGCCTGCGCCGACGCGCACCGTGGCTGTTCGATGCCGATTCCGGCCGCCGCCAACTGCTGCAATTTTTTGGCGTGCATGACCTCACCGCATTCGGCATCGAGGATCGCCCGCTGGCCATCGCCGCTGCCGCCGCGCTGCTGGGCTATATCGAAGAAACCCAGAAGCAGCGCCTGCCGCATCTGCGCAGCATTGCGCTGGAAACCAGCGACGACGCCATCGCCATGAACGCGGCCACGCGCCGGCACCTGGAGCTGGATTCGCGTGTGGATGGCGATGTAAAAGCCACCTTGCTGGGCGTGCTGGACTCCACCATTTCGCCGATGGGTGGCCGCCTGTTGCGGCGCTGGCTGCACCGTCCGCTGCGCGACCGCCGCACACTGGGGCAGCGTCACCATGCGGTGCAAACCCTGATCGAACATCGCGCCGAGAACGCGTTGCGCGAAGCCTTCCGCAGCTTGGGCGACATGGAGCGCATCCTGTCGCGTGTCGCCCTGCGCAGCGCCCGCCCGCGCGACCTGTCTACCCTGCGCGATGGCTTGGCGCTGCTGCCGACATTGCGCGGCTTGCTGGCGCCGCTGGATTCACCGCGGTTGCAAAGCCTGCACGTGCAACTGGGCGAGTTCGACGCCGCCGCAGCCTTCCTGCAAGCGGCCATCGTTGCGCAACCACCGCTGCTGGCACGCGATGGCGGCGTGATCGCCGAGGGCTTTGACGCCGAACTCGACAAGCTGCGCCAGCTCTCCACCCATGCCGACCAATTCCTGATTGACCTGGAACAGCGCGAGCGCGCATCCAGCGGCATTCCCACCCTGAAAGTGGGCTACAACCGCGTGCACGGCTACTTCATCGAAATCAGCAAGGGCCAGGCCGACAAAGCGCCGGTGCACTACACGCGGCGGCAAACCCTGACCGGTGCCGAGCGCTATATCACCGAAGAATTGAAGCAGTTCGAAGACAAAGTGCTGTCCGCGCGCGAACGGTCCCTGTCGCGTGAAAAGCTGCTGTACGACGGCGTGCTGGATCATCTGAACGCGCAACTGGAACCGCTGCGCGCCTGTGCCGGCGCACTCAGCGAACTCGATGTGCTGGCCAGTTTTGCCGAACGCGCCAACACGCTGGATTGGGCGATGCCGCAGCTGCGCGACATCCCCGGCATTGCCATCGAGCGCGGCCGTCACCCGGTGGTGGAAGCGTTGCGCGA
>JGI24770J26754_10001525_pt1 | contig 16391 bp, 9 predicted proteins | sample LakOneMetagenome_FD_26754 | JGI IMG/M metagenome (IMG submission 26754) | reverse complement strand
GAAGCCAATGCACCGAACGCCAAGTTGGTGCACATCGCTGCCCATGCCATGGCGGACACCTTGGATCCCTTGCATTCCAAAGTGTTGCTGGCCGATGAAAACGGCCAAGCCAACTACCTGGAAGCAAAAGACGTGTTGGGCATGAAATTGAACAACGTGGCGATGGTTGCACTGTCCGCCTGCGAATCCGGATTGGGGCGTGTTGAAAATGGCGACGAAGTGCTGGGCTTCACCCGCTCGTTCTTGTCAGCCGGAACATCAACCTTGTTGGTGTCGTTGTGGCCGGTGTCGGATGCCGCCACCGAAGAATTGATGACCACCCTCTATACCGACCTTGCCAAGGGCCTGGAGGTGCAAGACGCGATGCAGCAGGCGCAGCTTGCAGTGATGGCCAACCCGGAAACCGCGCACCCCTACTACTGGGCGCCGTTCAACTTGATCGGCAACTGGCGCTTGCAGGTGGTCAAGTGAAGCGGTTCGGGCAAGGACACAGGATGCACACCATGGATACCCAGAACATGCACAGGAATCTGCTGACTGCAGGGCTGTTGTTGGCTTGTATGCCGTTGGCGCAGGCTGCACAAGGAAGCGAGCCGGGACCGCAACAAACCGCTGCCTCCGCGCCGCAGCAAGCACAAGCACTGGCAGAGCCGCAAATGGCCGCGCAGACGCAGGCCAGCTTCGTCCTGCAAGGGGTGGAATTTGCCGGCGCAACCGGGGTTCCCGAAAGCGAACTGCAAGCAGCAGCGGCAGGCATGATTGGCCAGAATGTAACCTTCCAGGATCTGGAAAAAATTGCGGCCAAAGCCACCGATGTCTATCGCAAGCACGGCTTGGCACTGGTGCAGGTTTTCGTGCCGGTGCAGGAGGTCAAGGACGGACGCGTGAAGCTGCAAGTGGTGGAAGGTCAGCTGGGCGATGTGAACATTGAACTTGCCCCCGGAACGCCGCTGCACAAGGAGCGCGTTGCCAAAACCTTGGCCATCCTGGAACCTGGCAAGCCGCTCAATAGCCGCAATTACGAGCGCGCCATGTTGTTGCTGTCGGATCTGCCCGGGATCAAACCGCAGTCAGCCATTTCGGCAGGTACCACCTCGGGTGCGACCGATTTGAAGGTCGTGGTGAGCGAGCGTGACCGACTCAAGTTTGGTCTTGAGCTGGATGATTACGGCACCCGCGATTCCGGTCGCTACCGCTTGACCGGCAGCNTGCGTTGGGCCAGCCCGTTCGAGCGCGGCGATAATCTCGATCTGCGCATCATGGCNGCGCAAGGCATGCACACCGCATTCGGGCGCATTTCCTACGAATCGCCAGTGGGTTACTCCGGCTTGCGCATTGGTGGNGGTNTGGCGCGCGTGCAATACGAATTGGGTGGNCCATTTGCGCCGCTCAAGCCCACCGGNGTGGGTAATGTGGCAGACCTTTCTTTCAGCTATCCGATCATTCGCCAGCGCAGTACCAACCTGTTTTTGCGTGGAGTGCTGGATAGCAAGTCACTGACCGATCGGTTTGAGGCCGTCGGGTATGAAACCCGCAAACGCATCAACGGCGGCGGCCTTGGCATTTCGCTGGAAAATCGCGATCGGCTTGGCGGCGGCGGCTATACCAGTCTGAACGCAATGGCCTATCACGGCACTCTGAACTTGCGCGATGCCATGAGCCAAGCCTTCGACAAGCCTCCGTTCGGTTATGACACCGAGGGTGGCTTCAGCAAGTTCACATTGCAATTTGCGCGGCTGCAATATCTCGCACCCAAGTTCAGNTTGTTCGTGGGTGGCGGCATGCAGCGCGCCAGCAAGAATCTGGATACCTACGAAAAGCTGTCCTTGAGCGGGCCCAAGGCGGTACGCGCATATGCCACNGGTGAGGTGCTGGTCGACGATGGTTGGCTGGGGACGGTAGAGCTGCGTTTTGCGCTGAAGCCAGAATCGACCTTGTTCGCATTTTATGACGCCGCACATGGCGATCAATTCCATACGCCACGGCCACTCGATGGTGATGTTTCACGCAGTCTGCGCGGCTATGGCCTGGGCTTCAATTGGAGTAAGCCCGACAAGGTCACGATCAATTTGAGTATCGCCTGGCGCGAAACCGGGCCGGGCCTGACCGATGGCGGGGATCGTAATCCTCGCGTGTTTTGGTCGATCCAAAAAGCATTTTGAGGAGAACTGGCAATGCGCATGAACAAGACACATCGCGAACAATTGCAGAGTCTGCGGCGTCGGAAGTTGGCCGCGGCGCTGGTGGCTGCAATGGCGATGCCAGTACTACCCGCCATGGCACAGAGCCTGCCTGAAAATGGCAACGTCGTTTCTGGTGCTGCAACAATCAACAACAGCGATATCGTCATGACGGTGACCCAGACCACCAAGGGCGCAATCATCAACTGGGATTCATTCAGTATCGCCTACGGCTTCACGGTCAATTTTGACCAGCAGTTCGGTGCCAACAGCGTGACATTGAATCGCGTTGTTGGTGGCGGCTACGGTATCTCCCAGTCGTTCATCGATGGCACGTTGTCCTCAAACGGCAATGTGTTCCTGATCAATCCGTCAGGCATTACCTTCGGTAGTGGTTCGGTGGTCAACGTCGGTGGGCTGGTGGCATCCACCATGGACATCAGCGATGCCAATTTCCTCACTGGCGTGGACAGCGGGCACTATCAGTTTGAGCCGATGACCAATGTGGGCGATCAATCTGTCATGGTTGATTACGGTGCTCAGATCAACACTTCAGCTAAGGGAACCGTGGCGCTGTTGGGGCGACAGATACTCAATCAAGGCGATATCACCACTCCCGGTGGCAGTGTGCTATTTGGCTCGGCAGAAAGCGTGACCTTGGATTTTCAAGGCGACGGTCTGACGATGCTGACCATCACTGGCCCAGGAATTGCGAAACCGGGATCATTTGGATGCCCATCTTTGCCTTGCCCCGGGCCAGTGCTTCCGATGGTAGCCAATACCGGGAATATCACTGCCGATGGTGGGCAGATCCAGATGCGTACGGCGATGACTGCGAGCGCGACCGGTGGCCTCATCATTGCCGGAGGCACATTGCGTGCACGCGGTGTTAGCACTCGAGGTGGCCGGGTGGAGCTGACGACCGATGGCGATGTAATGGTTGGGTCACCTGGAATTCTGACCGACGCCAGCACCGATTTCATCCCCGGCAGCATTGATGTCTCGGGTGGTGCCTACGCGGGTGGTGCGGTGGTGATTCGTGGTGACACAGTCACCCTTCACAACGATGCAGACACCGTCAATGGGTATCCTGCCAGCTATGGCAGCCACATTGATGCCAGCGGCGCTGCTGGTGGCGGGCAAATCCAGATCGAAGCGTCTGGCGCCGTCAATTTCGATTCCCTGTCTTGGTTGAACGCCAATAGCGTGACCGGGACCGCAGGCAGCATACAAATCAATGCCGGAANCGGTATTNCCAGTTACGCGGAAATAAGTGCCAGTGCGAAAGCCGGCAACGGAGGCAGCATTCTGCTGGATGCTGGGGCTGGTGCGCTATTGCTTGGTGGCGATGTGCTGGCATCGGGCGGCACCAATGGCGGGCAGATCACGGGCAGCGGTTTCGATGTGATGCTGCCGCAGGGTCGCATGATCAATGCACAAGGAAACAGTGGAGCGGGAGGCTCGATTTCGCTTTCAGCATCCAATTATCTTGCTGCCTTTGGCAGCTTGATCGCGCGAGGTGGAACGNCGGGCGGGGCGATCCTGACNTCCAGTGACANTCTATTTGATTTGCGTGGTTTGCAGGTCGATGCGGGGTCTTCCGGCAGCGCAGGGCGTTGGACGTTGGATGCGCCTGATCTGACCGTGATCAATGGCAGTGCCGTGGGCAATCAAGACGCACCACAGTACGGCANCACGGTGCAGGATGCCGAAATCAATTACGCGTTCTATAACGGAACCAGCGTAGTACTGAACTCGAATGCGGATGTGCAGTTCGATGATGCGCAGATCTATTCGGACAANGCCGCACNCCTGTCGTTCGATGTGAATGCAGCCGGCAGCATTTTTGGTAACGCGTTCTCCATCGCGGCTTCGAATGGTCCGTTGGATATGGTGTTCAACGCCAACTCGGCGGGTGGTTCACCATACTCGGGCGGCATTGATTTTGGCAGCGCAAGCTTGCTCAGCATGGGCGGCAATATCTCGATGTATGGCCAGTCGGATCCACTGAATGGCTATGCCAGTAGTGCCGTTTCTGGAATTTCCCTGTCAGGAATGACGATCACCACTGATGGCGGTAATGTATTGCTGCGTGGTACCAGCACAGGCTCCGGTGCTGGTGTCTCGATAGGTGAAAGCTCAATCGATGCGGGGAGTGGGGGGGTCGCCATTTATGGCACCGGATCGGGAGCAGCCAGTGGGGTCAGTCTCAACGGAGGCAGCATCACGGCAGGTGCCGACGGTGTGCTCATCCATGGGCAGAGTACTGATGCCGATGGTTTGTTTGCGTCATTTACTACGCTGACGATCAGCGGTGGTGACATCGATCTGTCAGGTATTGGTGCCGCACATGGGGTGTATTTTGCAGGTGACCTGTACAGCAATGGTGGCAACATCCGTGTGCATGGCGAAGGTGGTAGCGCGGATGGCACAACCATTACGGGTGGCATTGATAGCGCCGGTGGCTTGATTGATGTGTTCGGTTCAAGCACTGCAGCCACGGGCTTGGTGTTGGGTGGTGTTGGTTACTACGCAGTCAGCAGTGCTGGTGGCGATATTGTGTTGTACGGTGAAGGTGCGACAGGTGGTGTTGTGCTGCACCCTGGAACACTTGGCAACGCTATCGATAGTAGTGGTGGCGCGCTCAGTATCACTGGTCATGCCAGTGCAGCGGGTGCGATCGGTGTCTATGCCGACGGCGTGGATCTGACGTCGGGTGCTGGTGCGTTGACGGTGATAGGTGATGCGGCGCAGGGCGTTGGTATTCAGTTCGCCAATGGCGCAGGTGTCACCACCACGACGGGTGCCATTGGCTTGTACGGCACCGGTGCCACATTCGGTTTGGATGTGGGCAATGGGGCAATCACGACTAACAGCGGCAATATCACGCTGGACGGTACCGCCACTGCCGCCAATGCCACCGCCGGTGTGCGGGTCGCGGGCACGGGCCTGACCACCAATGGCGGCACGATTGTGGTGACCGGCAACAGTGCAGGTGGCGTGGGTGTGCAGTTGGGTGATGGCAGCAATCCGTTTGCAGTCGGCAGCAGTGGTGGCGCGATCACCATTCATGGCGTGGGCGTCGATGCTGGCGTGCTGATGCAGAATAACCAGGTCACCAGCGGCGGCGGCGCGGTGGCGATTACCGGCAGCGGTGCGGCACTGGGTGTCTCGCTGACCAATGGTGGCGTGGATAGCGCCGGGGGCAATGTCGATGTGAACGGCGACGCTTCAGCGGCGGATGGGGTGGGTGTCAATCTTGACGCGACTCTCAGCGCAGCGGCAGGCCAGGTAAATGTGCAAGGCATCGCAGCATCCGGGCGCGGCATTCAACTGGGTGCAGCTTCTGGCATCAACACGACGACTGGCAGCATTACGCTGGCGGGGGTTGGGGCTAGCAGTGGTCTGAGCATCAGTGGTGGCGCCATCGCAACCAATAGCGGGCATGTGGATCTGCGTGGTCGTAGCACCGCGCCAAGCTCGGATGGGCTGGCGATTGCCAATGGGGTCAGCATTTCCAGTAATGGCGGTGGAATTGAATTGAGCGGTGAAGGCACTGCGGCTGGCCTGCGGTTGGGGGCCGGTGCTGTGGTGGATGCAGGCAACAGTCTGATCGTCATTCGTGCGGCGAACGGCGGGAGTGGCGATGCCCTCGTATTGGATGGCAGCCTTCACAGCAGTGTTGGCGTCAACCTGCGCCCAGGTGGCGTGGATGCGAACGGCGGTGTTTACGATCGCATCGCTGATCAGATTTTGCTGGGTCATGGCGATGGTTTTGCCATCAGCAATGATGAGCTGGGCCGAATCAGTGCACCCGAGGTGGTGATTGGTAGCAGCCAGCATGCGGGTGCAATTCACGTGCAGGAAGCGATCGCCCGCAATGGCAATTTGACCTTGCAGAACAGTGGTGGTGGCGGAATTGATTTGCAGGCGGGTGTGAATGTCGGCAATTACACACTGGCCTTGGCCAGTGGTGGCGATATCACGCAAACCGCAAGTGCTGCGATCCTTGCGCATAGTTTGCTGGCGAACGCGGGTGGCAACGTGCAATTGGGCCTCGCACAAAATGATGTGGCCAGCACCACGTTGGCCGGGTCTGCCGGTGGCAACTTCCAGTTCCAGGATGCCAACGCCCTTGCAATTGGTAGCGTCTCCGCACTGGGCTTCAATGCCAGCTCGGGTCAGTTGTCCAGCATGGGGTCGACAGGTGTCACTGCGGGTGGCGATGCACTGATTCGCAATTTGGCAGGTGACATGACCCTCAATGCCGGTGTGACCGCTACCAACATCGATTTGGTCACTGCGGGGCGCTTGCAGAACGTCTCGGGTGCGGCGCTGACGGCATCCGGCGATTGGCACGTATGGGCCAGTACTTGGACGGGTGAAGCTCGCGGCGGTCTTGCCGGGGATGGCAGTTTGCCGAACCTGTACGGATGTGCCTATTTGGGTGCTTGCGGCGTAACCGTGACGGGTGGCGACAATCACTTCATCTATGTGCAGCAACCGATTGCCACCATCACCTTTGACAACGCCACGCGTGAATACGGCTTGGATAACCCCCTGTTCAGCTATACCGTGACGGGTGCCATTTTGGGTGATACGGCAGCCAATGTTGCTAGTGGATCGGCATCAACCAGTGCCACTATCGCAAGTGATGTTGGCAATTATGCGATTACAGGCAACTTTACATCTGCGGCGGCTATAAATTCCAGCTGATGCCTGGCACCTTGAGCATTACCCAGGCGACGTTGGTGTTCACGGCAGATCCCTTCGTGCGGTATTTGGGCGGCGCAAATCCTGATTTCACTGGTACCGTGGCCGGCTTCCGCAATGGCGATACCCAGCAGAGCGTATTTGGCAGCGGCAATATCTGGTCGTCCCCGGCCGGGCCGCTGTCACCGGTTGGGTTCTACCCCATCGTCGGTGGCACGATTGCCAGGAACTACAAATTTGTCCAAGCGCCAGGCAATGCCACGGCATTCCAGATCATACCGCTGCCACAGCTTTCTTCCACGCCGGTGGATTTCATCCGCGAAACAGTCGACACCTATGTATATGACCGCAATTTCGGTGCGGCCCCGGTGTGTGCGGTGAACGCAACATTGGATGATCAAGTCTTGGCCTCTACAGGGGATGCCTTGGCCAATGAATGGTCCAAAGTGCGCTCGCGCCCGAATCTCACTAATTGCTTCGATAGTGAGAAGCGCAGTAGCTGTGGTGACTTCTAAATACAGCCGGCACCCCCCGATGACCTCGGGGGGGTGTGCTGGTATTGTTGATCTGAGTAGTGGCTTGGACAACCAGGTCTAGGCCGAACGTGGTATCGAAATCCGGGGTTTCCTGGTGCAAACTGCTTTCATGCAGGCAGCTGCCTGACGTGCGCTCTATGCGCGCAACCAATCCGGCCATCAGGCCGCAATTTGACGAGGATGCGACGATGATCATGAAGACAGTTTTGCATGGCGCCTTGGTGGCGGCCTTGTTTGCAAGTTGCGGTACGCTCTTGGCTCAGGAAGCACAGAAGACGCCCCCGCAGGCGCAAGAAGCGCCGTCGGTGGACTCCATCATCGGTACGTTGAAGACCGACAATGCTGAGCAATCTGCAGGGCAAACGCGGGCATTGCGCCCAGGTGCCGCTTCGATGGCGACTACTGCCCCGCACCCGCTCCGGTAGCGACCAAGCCGGCCAAGCCTGCATCGATCAATATGCAGATCAATTTCGAGTTCAATTCAGACAGGATCTCCGGCAGCTCGGAAAACACCATGGCCAACCTGGCCGCCGCGTTGGCCTCGCCGCAGCTGCAAGATCGCAAGTTCACGGTGATTGGGCATACCGATGGCAAGGGTTCAGCGGAATACAACAAGGCCTTGTCCGACCGCCGCGCCAATGCGGTGCGCCGCTATCTGGTTGGTCACGGCGTTGCCTCTGCACGTCTGCGTGCAGTAGGTAAAGGCAAGAGCGAGCTGTTGAACAAGGACGATCCGTTTGCCGCGGAGAATCGCCGCGTCGAAATTCTGGCAACCGGCGGCTGATCACTGTCAGTTTTCGGGCGAGGAGTGTGGTAGGTGCCAATTCAGGTTGTCAATCTAGCGACATTGACCTGTGTCTTTGGTATGGCACCCTCGATGTTGGTGGTCACTCCGGAGAAACGGGTACTGTCTGGGATGCAGCCGGCAGCCAACATCATGGACTTCATTCCCATGAAGAACATCATGCCGTTTGGGATGTGCACCACCCCCAGTAATCCCATGGTGGCCGCGGCAACTACCGCTGCCATGGGGGTGTTGACCCCGCAGCCGTGTATTCCGGTGGTGGTATCACCTTGGAAAGTGGGGGCACCCACTGTGTTGATCGGCGGAATGCCTGCATTGGATAACATCAGCACCAATCTGTGTACGTGGGGTGGGCTCATCACGATTACCAACCCCGGGCAGGCAACGGAAATGATTCCATGAGCCTGTGAAAGAGAGGCTAGTGTGTTGGGGTGCTGGATATGCAACAAAAAAGGCGATCTTGGATCGCCTTTTTTGTGTCCGCAGTGGCATTGAATCGCAGCGGTTTCTGGGGGCTCACAATGTCAGCCGTTGAGATTGCCCAATGATTTGGCGGCGTTGCCGACGGCCTGGGTTGCCCCGGCGATGGCTGCTTGCGCGCCGGCAACGGCCTGGTTGGCAGCAGCTGCGGCCGCAGAGGATGCCTGTGTGACAGCAGCCTGAGCATTGGAGATCGCCCCCTGTGCTGCCTGGCCGGCACTGGCAACCGCTTCCTGCGCGGCACCCTGCGCTGAATTGAGGGCACTTTGTGCAGCACCATTGAGGGCTTGTTGGGCCTGCTGTGCAGCCTGGTTAGCTTGGGCAAGCGCTTGTTGGGCCATCTGATTGGCTTGCTGTTGCGCCTGTTCCGCAGCGTGCTGAGCGGTATCCAGAGCTTGTTGTGCGGCATCGCCAGCCTGCTGTTGCACGGTATCTACCACCGCCATCGCTTTGTCAACGCCATCATTAACGGTGTTGTTGACTTGATCCCGTACCGAATTCACTGTGGACTTGGCTTGATCGATGGCGGTCTTGGCGGTGTCACGCACAGTTTGCTGTGCTTGTTGCACCGCCCCCTTGGCGGTGTCAATCGCTTGGTGCGCGGCTTGGTTGGCGGTTGCTTGCGCGTCGTCCAGCGCAGTCATTGCTTGATCCATCGCATCCAAGGCTTGATCGGCCAGGGCGTCGGCTTGGTCCAGCATGTCATCGGCCTGATCCAGTAGTGGGCCAGCAACATTGTTGAGTGCGTTGACCGCATTACCCAAAGCGCTATTTGCTTGTGCTGCACGGCGAGCAAGTGCATCGCGTAGCGCATTGACATACGGACAACTGGACGAAGGTAGATCAATCGGCAGGTTGGGGAATGAAGCCGGCAACGCATCCAGCGCACCGCGCACCTCCCCCAATGCGTCGTGTGCGCGATCGAGTACTTCGCTACGGGCTTTCTGCAAGGCATTGGTGGCGGCATTGCGGAGGATTTCCTGCGCGTTGTCGATGGCGCCGTTGGCGGTATCCAGTGCCTGGTTGACGCCGTTCTCGATCAAATCGCTGGCCCTGTCGACCATATCCATGGCGCGGCCAATTTGCTCCTGAGCGGCTTGTTCGGCCGTATTCATGGCGCTATCTAGGGCTTGATTGGCGGTATCCAACGCGCCTTTGACCAACGTCTTGGCTTGCTGTTGTGCCGCATCCACAGCCGTATGTGCTTGCTTCAGAGCATTTTGTGCCGCGGCCCCGGCCTGCTCGCGTGCTTGGGTCAATGCCGTATTGGCTTGCCTCAACGCATTGTTCGCCATGTCGTTGGCGGCATTGCGAGCATTGTCGAGTGCGGAATTTGCTTGCTGCAGTGCTCCTTGTGCTGCATTACCGGCTTGGGCAATTGCTTGTTGCGCAGCTTTTTGCGCTTCGGCAACCGCGCCATTGGCGGCACCTGCGGCGGCAGTGGCTGCATTGGAGACGGCAGTCTGGGCTTCACCAATCGCGCCTTTTGCTGCGTTGGCCGCCTGCTGCGTAGCGGTATTCGCGGCTTGCTGCGCTTGTTGCACGGCTCCGCTTGCAGCCGCACCGATACTGGATAAACCTTCGGACAAGGATTCGAACATGTTCAGCCTCCCTGTGCGCGTCGGAAATCACTGTAGGCAGCGGCAGTCCACATTTCAATCAGCAAGGCGCGATCCATCTGGGAGCTGCTGCGATCTGCAAGGATGCCAACAATGGATGGGTCACCCGCCACTCGATCATTGCCAAACAGCGAGCAGGCAAGGGCGTACGATGCGATCGCGCGTTGCGTTTTCAGGCCTTCTTTTTGGCAGTGGGCAATTACGGCATCCAATTCGGCATCCAATTGATCAAGCTGCAGCGGAGCTTTGCCACCGAGGTGACGGTTGAGGAAATCCGCCAGATTATTGCGCAGCTGGGTATGGCCGATCGTCGACAGTTGCTTGCGGTCAAGCTCGAGCATGATGCTTGCGCTCCTAGGCTGCGGCAGAGAGCGGCAGGGGGGCGGAGGCCTGCTGGTTGTCACGTGCGAAGTACAACGCTTGATTGGTATCGCGTGACTCCACGTAGCAGCCGTGGATGGGGCCGAAGAATACTTTGTGCTGCTGTTTGTCGAAGGTGGGAACCACTGTGCGGAACGCACGTGGATCATAGAATCTGAACAACATGGATTCGCCACCGGGTGCGGCGACCCGCAAGATGCGGCGCAAATGCGAGCGTAGCGAAAGCATGGTGGTATCGGCATCAGTTACCAAGATGATCCCCCAGTGCGAGTTCCAGCCATCGCGCAGGACAAGCTGGGTACCTGGCGAACCATTCCGTAGTGGAACCAGATAGGGCGCGGCAGCTGCCAACATGGGATCCAGCTCGCCGGAAAACAGGCACATGGCCTCTGGGGCGTGTTGTTGCAACAGAGCTGGCAGGTCATCAATGCCAGCACCATCCAGCACCGCAAAGGCGGGGCGCCCTTGCCCGAAGATTGCGCGTTGCAGTAGTTCAAACTGTCCCTGACCAATCACGAAGACGTTTCCGTTGTGCGCTGTTGTGCGGAAGGTGCCCGAGTTGTCATCGCCCCTCCCCCAGGGTGCGACGCTTCCGGGATACACCTGTTGAATACGCAAGGTTGTGCCGAATCCGGACATGCACACTCCATCAACTTCAGAACGGGCTTGAGTAGCCAATGGATTCGGTCGCCGATTCAAGCGCTTCCAGTGCATGGCGTGCGGCTTCACATACGGCACAGAACGGCTGTTTCTCGCGGTGTGCGTTGCGCAGGCCCTGCGCCTGAAGTTGCTGCACGGGGTCGTTGATCTTGCCGGCCGTGTTCTTGATGGCTTCAATGGCCTTTTTCGGCTTGTCGGCTTTCTCGGCTTTCTTGGCTTTCTGGGCGGACAAGCCGCTACCACCCGAGTTGATCATCACCATCGTGCCGGTGATCATCACTCCGGCGGCACTGAGCATGATCGAGCTGCCACCGGCCTTCAGGCTGAGCACAGCACCCGCCTCGAGTACCAGGTTTACGCCTGCCTTGACGTCGATATTCACGCCCGCCGACACGGCAGTATTGACACCTGCGTTCATGTCTACGTTCATGCCGGCCGTAAGCGCCATATTCATGCCAGCATCAGTGTGATGGTTTGTGCCAACGGTGAGGTAGTGCTCTTGCCCCACGGTGACAGCCTGATTCAGGCCGATGGAGTGGGTTTGGTTTTTACCGACGTCCAGATCAGCGTTTTCACCAATCGATTCGATGCGGTTCTTGCCAATGGTNAGATTGCAATCCACGCCGATGTTTTCNGTGCGGTTATTGCCGGTGCGCAGTTGCAAATCTTTTTGCGCATGCACAAAAATCTCTTCGCTGTCCTTTTTGTCCTCGAAGCGCAGCTCGTTGAAACCGCCACCGCCCTTGGAGGACAGCGTCTTGATGGTGGAGCGGNTGGCATCGGTTGGGAAGTTGAGAGGGGGNGGNTTCTTGCCGTTGTAGACACAGCCCACNACCAGTGGGAGGTCAGGGTTGCCCTCCAGGAAGTCCACTACCACTTCCATGCCGATGCGTGGCATGAACATAGTGCCGTAGCCGTTGCCGGCCCACAGCTGCGCTACCCGAACCCAACACGAGGCCTTGTCGTCAGTGGTGTTGTTGGCTCGGCCGCTGACCTTGCGATCCCAGTGAAAGCGTACCTTGATACGCCCGGCTTCGTCGGTGTAGATCTCGTTGCCAGGCGGGCCCACCACAATCGCTGTTTGCGGGCCGCGCACCAGGCCGCGCGGAGTTGTGATTGGTGCACGATACACATGATCATGCTTTTGTAACGTGAATGTGTTTCGGTATTTGGCGCCGTCGAAATTGCCCATCAAGTTGTTATTGCCACGATGCTGCACCGTCAGCACCATGTACTCGATGTTGAATTCATCGCGCGTATGATCTTCAAGTTCGAATACATGGCCGGGGGTGAGCTCGCGCACTTGGCTTTCGCCGGAGTAGCTCATNTGGCTGGCTTCTTCCGACTCCATCAGGATTTTTGCCAAGTGNTTGCCAGACGGCGATTTGCCTTGCGCNTCAAAGCCGCCGTAGTAGCGGTAGCGCTCGGTATCTACATCGCTGCCTATTTTGAGCAGGGTGGGCGTGTTTTCGCTNAGTACGGCTTTGTTCTTGTAGTCCCAATCGGANAGCGTGGCCTTGCGGGTGCGGATCTGTTGGTCGGACAGCAGTTTGCGGATNGCATCGGCACCTGCCGCATGGCCAGAATGATGGTATGGAATGCGCGAAGGGATCAGCTTCGGATTGGCGCTTTTNTTGTCGGTNAACACCAGGATGTGCCGCGAATCTGCATCCTCGTTNTGACGGAAATAGTAATAGATGCCCTCGCGTTCAATCAGGCGNGAAATGAAATCGAATGAGGTCTCGTTGTACTGCGTGCAAAACTCAAGCGAAGGATAGCTTTCGTTCAACTCCAACTTGTAGTCGTCATACCCGAATTCACCAAAGATGGTGTCGATGATNTCGGGCACCGACAGGTTCTGGAAGATTCGGCAGTCCTCGTTCTGGGTCAGGAACCAGAACCACGGCACGATGTCGCACTCGTAGCAGTAGATGTCTTGGTCCTTGGTGCCGGAGGCGGGCAGCGTGCCGGTGATGGCGAACCGCGAGACATAACCGTTCCAGTGGCGCTGGCCATCGTTGTGGTGGGAGTCAAAGGTCTCGATACGCAAGATCGCACTTTTGCCGATGATGTTTTCCGGCTTGATGTCATCCCGCTCAGACAACAGCTTGAGGCGGAACTCGAAGAGCTTGGAGACCCCTTCCTGCCCGGACATTTCTTCAATCAGCAAGTCATCCTCCCCGTATTCCTTGGGGGTCAGAAAAAACATGCGGTTGCTGGTGGTGATTTTAGGCATGGCAGGATCGACCGTTATCAACGACTATCGTCGTTGCATTTCACGCGTTGCAACATTCGTCCGAAGTGCTATGCAAGCGGGCGCAAACGGTGCAGTGCATAGGGCGAAGGGCGTAGGCCTCCGGTGAGCGGGTGCTTGGCGCCCACGCTGCCATCCATGGCGACGCGGGCATGGGGCGCATCCGGTCAGGTCACCGCATAGCTGAAGTGGCCGTCCTCACCGACGCCAATTTGGATACTGGCGATGCCGCTACCTTCGGCCATGCGCTCGAGAACATATCCGGAGACTTCGGGCAGCACGGTGCCGGTCAGGATGTTGTCGATATTGCGGGCGCCCGAATCCACCTCGGTACAGCGCTGGGCGATGGCATCTACCACCGCATCGTCGTATTGGAACGCGGCACCGTGATTGGCTTTGATCCGCTTGCCGATCTTGTTGAGCTTCAGGCGCACGATCTTGCGCATGTTGTCATCACGCAGCGGGTAGTAGGGCACCACCGCGGTACGGCCCAGGAACGCCGGTTTGAAAGTCCGGTTGAGTTCGGGCTTGAGCAGTTCGTTGAGATAGTCAACCGTCGGCAACTCCTCGGACTCGTTGCAGGCCTGCATCACCAAGTCGGTNCCGGCGTTGGAAGTGAGGATGATCAGGGTATTGCGGAAGTCGATTTCGCGGCCTTCGCCGTCTTCCATGCGGCCCTTGTCGAACACCTGGAAGAACAGCTCCAGGACGTCCGGATGGGCTTTTTCGATTTCATCCAGCAATACCACCGAATACGGCCGACGCCGCACGGCTTCGGTCAGCACGCCGCCTTCGCCGTAGCCCACATAGCCGGGTGGGCTGCCCTTGAGGCTGGAGACGGTATGCGCTTCCTGATATTCGGACATTGCAATGGTGATCATGCTGCGCTCGCCACCGTACAGCGCATCGGCCAGTGCAATCGCGGTTTCGGTCTTGCCTACACCGGAAGTGCCGACCAGCAGGAACACGCCCTTGGGCTTGTCCGGGTCTTCCAGGTTGGCGCGTGAAGTGCGCACCCGCTGGGCAATCGCGTCCAGCGCATGGCTTTGGCCGATCACGCGTTCTTCCAGCGATTCCTTGAGTTTGAGCACAGTCTGGATTTCGTCGGCGACCATGCGGCCGACAGGAATTCCGGTCCAGCCCGCGATGATCTGCGCGACGGCACCGGAATCCACCACCGGCAAGATCATCGGCTCAAAACCCTGCAGGGCTTTGAGATCACTGCGCACTGCATTGAGTGTAGCCACTGCATCGGCACGGGTGGGGTCATCGGCAGCCAGCGCCTCGACCTTGTCCAGTTCGGCGTGGATCTTTGCAACCAGTTCTTTTTCTTGGGCAAAGCGGGCTTCGTCTGCAGCCAGTGTGGCGCTGAGCCGGGTGCTTTCTTCATTGATTTCGGCAAGCCGCTTGCTGTGGTCGGTACCACCTGCGGCTTCTTTTTCAAGCTGGGCGCGCTCAGCCGCCAGCACATCCAAGTGTCGGCGGGCATCTTCGATTTTGGCCGGCGTTGCGTTTTGCCCGATGGCGATTTTGGCGCAGGCAGTATCCAGCACACTGACCGCCTTATCCGGCAATTGGCGGCCCGGGATAAAGCGCGAGCTGAGCTTGACCGCCTCGGTGATGGCTTCATCGAGGATACGCACCTTGTGATGCGCCGCCATCGCCTGGCCCACCCCGCGCAGCATCGATATCGCCTTGGCATCGTCCGGCTCATCCACCTTGACCACTTGGAAACGACGGGTCAGGGCAGGGTCTTTTTCGAAATATTTCTTGTATTCGCTCCACGTGGTAGCAGCAATCGTGCGCATTTCGCCGCGTGCCAATGCAGGTTTCAGCAGATTGGCGGCGTCGTTCTGGCCAGCTGCACCGCCGGCACCAATCAAGGTGTGCGCTTCGTCGATGAACATGATGATCGGCGTGGTGCTGGATTTGACTTCATCAATCACGCCTTTCAGGCGATTTTCGAATTCGCCCTTTACCGACGCGCCGGCTTGCAACAGGCCCAGGTCCAGCGACAGCAGTTCCACGCCCTGCAATTGCGGTGGCACATCGTTGGCGGTAATGCGCAGCGCCAAGCCTTCTACGACTGCGGTTTTGCCGACGCCGGCTTCACCNGTGAGNATNGGGTTGTTTTGCCGACGGCGGGTGAGCACGTCGATCATCAGGCGAATTTCAGAATCGCGCCCCAGCACCGGNTCGAGTTTGCCTTCGCGCGCACGCTGGGTCAGGTTGACGCAGTACTGATCCAGATTGGGAGTCTTGCTGGGGCGGCCACCGCTGGGTGCTGCACCCGGCATGCTGGCATCACCNCCACTCATTGCGGTGCCGGCATCGCCCAGGGCGCGAGCATCACGTGCCTCAGAGGAGGCTTCGGTAAGTGCGTGGAAGTTCTTGGTCAGGGTTTCCAGGTTTATTTTTTCCAGCGAGCGTGCGCTGACACTCACCAAACGTCGCAATTCNGCATCCGCCAGTAGCGCCACCAGGATGTGTCCACTGCGGATCTTGGCTTCACCAAATTCGATGGATGCCCAGCCCCAAGCGGCTTCAAACAGCTTTGGCAACATGGCAGACAGCGCAGGCGTGCGCTGGTTGCCGGTCTTGAACCCGTCGAGTGCTTTGCCCAGCTCGCGTTCCAGGGCTTCGGGCGCTATTTCGAACTGACGCAGGATACGGCGGATGTCGGTATTTTCCACCTCCATCAATTTCACCAGCACATGTTCGACTTCCACTTCGTAATGCCCGCGCGACATGCACAGGCCTGCT
>JGI24770J26754_10001520_pt1 | contig 16419 bp, 15 predicted proteins | sample LakOneMetagenome_FD_26754 | JGI IMG/M metagenome (IMG submission 26754) | reverse complement strand
ATTTTAGTCACTTCGTCGGAAGTATTGTAACCACGAATGATTTCTACCAATTTCATAATCGGCACCGGATTCATAAAATGCATTCCGATAACACGTTCTGGATGTACCACTTGTGCGGCAATTTGCGTTATAGAAATCGATGACGTATTGGTAGCCAAAATCACATTGTGATCACAAAGGTCGCTCAATTGCTTGAAGATGCTTAGTTTCAACGTTACATTTTCTGTTGCTGCTTCTACTACTAAGTCGGTTCCCACCACACCATCGGTAATTTCTGTGTAGGTGATAATGTTTCCAATAGTTTTGAATTTATCTTCTTCAGAAATCGTTCCTTTGGCAACCATTCTATCCAAATTTGAAGCGATGGTAGCTATTGCTTTTTCTAATGTTTTTTCTGATTTATCAATCAATTTTACGGTAAAACCGCTTTGTGCAAAGGTGTGAGCAATTCCGTTGCCCATCGTTCCTGCACCAATAACAGCTATTGTTTTCATTATGTTTGTTTAGTTTGTTTTAATAATTTTTTAGAATAAGAAAATATAAATAGTAAGCTAAATATAAAAACCAATAATTTATTTTCACCCCAATTTATACAAGCAAAATAGATAAAAAGAATGATACTTAAGTATTCAGAAAATTTAGAAAATGTCATTAAATTCGATTTTAGTTTTTCAGAAAAAGAATTCCAAATTGAATTGAAAAAACATTTGGCTAACCATGATAAACACAGTAATCCAAAAAACATCAAAGACATTATTGAAATCTGACGTTCATTACTATTTTTATCAAATAAAGAATTTTTTAAAAAGTAAATCAAATAAATTACAATTGAAAAATACAGAATAAATTTGGCTATTCTGGTACTTTTATAAATCGAATTTAGTATGAAATCTTTTCTAGTCATTTTTATCTACTTTCCATCGAATCAATNATCATATANGCCACACGCAATGCTTCTGTTCCGTCTTCTAATGTCACTATTGGTGTTGTGTTATGTACGATGGCATCTGCAAAAGTTTCTAATTCNTCNAGAATTGCATTGTTGGGAGCCACATCTGGATTGGCAAAGTAGATTTGTTTTTTTTCGCCTTCGGCATTTTGTAAAATCATGTCAAAATCACCTGGAACTTCGGGTGCTTCTTTCATTTTTACAACTTCACAAATTTTATCCAAATAGTCTACTGAAATGTAAGCATCTTTTTGAAAGAAACGCGACTTGCGCATGTTCTTCATCGAAATTCTACTTGACGTAATATTAGCCACACAACCGTTTTCAAATTCAATTCGGGCATTGGCAATATCTGGAGATTGACTCAAAACAGAAACGCCACTGGCATGAACTGCTTTTACTTTCGATTTTACAACACTCAAAATAGCGTCAATATCGTGAATCATCAAGTCTAAAACTACCGGAACATCGGTACCACGAGGATTGAATTCGGCCAAACGATGTGTTTCAATAAACATCGGATTTTCAATCATATTCTTAACAGCAATAAAGGCTGGGTTGAAACGCTCAACGTGTCCAACTTGTCCTTTTACGTTGTATTCTTTGGCTAAAGCAATAATCTCTTCGGCTTCGGCAACCGTTGTAGCAATAGGTTTTTCAATAAAAACATGCTTCCCACTTTTGATAGAAACCTTAGCGCATTTGTAGTGCGAAAGGGTAGGCGTTACAATATCAATAACGTCAACTGCATGAATTAATTTGGCAATAGTGTCGAATTGTTTGTATCCAAATTCGGCCGCAATTTTGGCGCCATTTTCTTGATTTTCATCATAAAAACCAACCAATTCATATTTTTCAGATTGTTGTAACAACCTCAAGTGTATTTTTCCGAGGTGACCGGCACCTAAAACGCCAACTTTAAGCATAAAAAAAGTATTTTCAACAAAAATAAGATATTTGTTCCAAGTTTTAAGGTATCGCTTTCAAGTTTTTTTTTGGAAATTGGAATTTGTTTTTTGGTTTTTTTACGTCTATTTTTACACCACTAAATTACCACCCAAATTGAAAGATACGAATAAGCACCAAGGACTTCGAAATCAACTGGCTAAATTGCTAGAAGAAAAAGGAATTACAGACAAAAATGTGTTGGAAGCGATTAAAAAGATTCCACGTCATTTGTTTCTCAATTCTAGTTTTGAAGATTTTGCGTATCAAGACAAAGCATTTCCTATTGCAGCTGGGCAAACTATTTCTCAGCCTTACACCGTTGCCTTTCAAAGTCAATTATTGGAGGTTAAAAAAGACCATAAAATATTAGAAATCGGAACAGGAAGCGGTTATCAAACAGCTGTTTTGTGTCTTTTAGGCGCCAAAGTATATTCTGTTGAAAGACAAAATGAATTGTTTAAAATCACTTCGTTGTTGTTGCCAAAATTAGGAATTCGCCCAAAGCATCTATCTTTTGGAGACGGTTATAAAGGATTGCCCAATCATGCTCCTTTTGATAGCATAATCGTTACCGCAGGTGCGCCAATCATTCCGCAACCCTTGATGGCACAGTTAAAAATTGGTGGTAGATTGGTTATTCCAGTTGGAGAAAAAGACCAAGTTATGACGATGCTGATTCGTAAAAACGAAACACAGTTTGAAAAACATGAGTTTGGCGATTTCAAATTTGTACCCTTATTAGAAAATAAGAATTAATATTCCGAATTCGAATAGAATTAGTATATTGTCGTTCTAAAATCAAACCCTGTAGATTAATGAAAAAAATCATTGCCATTTGTGTACTGTTTGTCAATATTGCTTTTGCACAAACTAGTGAGAAAAAAGTTTGGGATTTATTGTTAGCCAATAAACGTGAAGAAGCTAGGAAGCTTTTTGATAAAGACTTGAAATCCAAAGAAGAAACCAACGTTGATTACCTATTGTTGGATGCTATGCTGGAGTATGAATCGGGACGATTAGCCTTTGACGACGAGTATGTTGTAAAGTTTATTAAAGCTTGTAAGCAAAAAGAATATTTGTATCCTGTTTGGTACAAACCTTATATGATGGATAACGCAAGTTCTAGTGGGTACAATGATTTTACGTATAAAAAAATTGATCTTTTAGCCGCTTCCGAAGTTTTTGGAAAAGATCCATTAGTGCTCTATTTCAAAGCCATTTGCGATCGTAGAAGAAAAAATGAAGCAGGTTTTGCAGCTAATATTAAAAAATTGAATGCTATTGAAGATTGGCAATATTGTGGTGTTTTTGAAAACTTAAACGACAGTGGTTTGGAAACCGAATACGAACCAGAAGTTTATGCTAAAAACGATAAACTTTTTGATGCCAACAGTAATGGTAAAATTGGCTGGTATATTCCGGTTGATAAACAAGGTGAAGGCTATCATTTTTACAGTAATGAATCGGAATATGGTGACGGAATTATCTATTCACAAGTGTTTATTGATTCACCATCGGATAAAGATGTAGTAGTAAATTTTGGTACGAGTTCTTCCATCAAAATCTTTGTAAATGATGTTGAAATTTATGTAAATAATATGGCCGAACACACCGATTTGAATGCGTATCGCGTAAAGTTCAAATTGGCAAAAGGAACCAATCGTTTGTTAGTGAAAGTATCAACACAATCTAACAACGATAACTTTTTTGTTTCCTTAACAGACGAAGCTGGAACGTCTTTTTCTGACTTGACTTATGCAAACACCTATAAACCCTATAATAAATCGACTCTTGAACAATTAAATCCGATCGAGATTAATCCTGACTTTGAAAATTATTTCAAGGATATGATTGCTAAAAATCCGGATAATGTATTGTATAAAATAATGTTGTTTAACTCGTATTCTAACAACAGTAAAAATGACGAAGCGAATGATGTGATTGAGGAGTTGATTAAGAAATACCCAAAATCATCGTTGATTCAAGTCATGTTAATGACCAATTATTCGAACAAAAAAGAAACTCAAAAAGTCGAAGAGATTTCGAAAAACATGGAAGTCAACGACGAAAATTATTATTACAATATTCTAAATAAAATTCAAGATCAAGAATGGCTTACGAGCACTAATATCGTGGAATTAGAAAAGTTTCGTGAGAAAACAGTCATTATAAAATCGGACATGATTACTACGTTATTCGACTTTATCCTTGCTTCTAGAAAATCGGACGTGAATTTGATGCTTGAAAAAGTAGATCATTTGTTTGCTAAATCAAATAATAATGAATTTTACATAACGACTTTTTCGGGCATTTATGAACAATTAAAAAATGACAAATCTAAAGCCATTACCATGCTTGAAGATTTGGTTGCTAAAAAAGAAAACATAACGGCTTTAAATCAGTTAAAACGATATTACAAAGATGCTAACAGAAAAGACGATGTAGAGAAAATGGTGCACGATGTGAGCAACAGATATACCTATTCTAACGATTTAAGATCCGATTATATTGATCTTTTAGTAGATGATAAAAAATATAATGAAGCTTTAGTAGAAGTAGATAAGGCGCTGGCCAATTTCCCTTATTCGTTCACACTTTTGCAGAAAAAAGGAACCATTTACAACGACCTAAATAATATAAAAGAAGCCGAAAAATACTTCAGAGAATCGTTGTTACACAATTCAGGTAATAGTTCGTTGCGCAAACAATTGTATGACATCACAAAGACACCAGATGAAATTGAAGAAGTGGCTACCAAAGACATTTATAAAGTGATTAAACAAAGACGCAACTCTACACTAAAAGGCGATTTTGGAGTGACTACTTTACTGGATGAATACATAGTGAATATTTTGCCAGAAGGCGGAAGAAAATCTAAAGTGACNTATTTGTATGAAATCACTTCCGAGAAAGGAATCGAAGAAATGAAAGAATACGACATTCAATCGTATAGNAACACCGTTTTAAAGTCGGAAATTGTAAAACAAGACGGNACTATNGTTCCAGCAGAAGAAGGCGATGGCACGTTAGTATTCACCGATTTGAAAATTGGNGATGTGATTTACATACAATACGAGCGTTACGAAAACTCGTATGGTAGATTCTATAAAGATTTTGATTTATCGTGNTATTTCAANAGNTATTACCCAGCNGTTGANGCAATTTTCGGATTCATTTATCCTCCAGGAACCGAATATATTTCCGATTTTATNAACGGAACAGTTCCGGCAACGACCAAAAAAGTCAACAATAAAACNTGCATGATTTGGAAAAGAACGAGTGTTCCAGCTATGGCTTTAAACGAAGCGTATGCACCAAATTTCAGTGATCTTACCAACACTATTCGCGTGAGTACCATTAAAACATGGAAAGAAATTTCTAATTGGTATTCTGATTTAGTAAAGAAAAATTTAAAATTAGATAAAATTACTAAAAACACTTTTGCCGAAATTTTCCCTAAAGGTGTAGCCGGAATTCCACAAGAAGAAATTGCCAAAAAAATCTATTCGTATATTGAAAATAACATCAAATACAGTTCGTTAGATTTCAGACAAAGTGGGTATGTACCGCAAAAGCCATCTAAAACCATTACCACCAAATTAGGAGATTGTAAAGACGTTTCTACCTTGTTTGTTGCCTTGTCACAATTGGCAGGTTTGAAAGCCAATTTGGTTTTAGTGACTACCAACGACAACGGATTTACTTCAATGTTGTTGCCGTCAAACGATTTCAATCATTGTATTGTAAAAGTGAATATCGACAACAAAGAATATTTCTTAGAATTAACCGATAAGTATTTGCCGTTTAAAGCACTTCCAAGCAGTTTGTACCATGCTAATGCTTTGGTAATTTCGTTTGATAAAGCTGAAAATGAAAAGTCTAAAATTATCGCAATTCCATTTGATAATGCGTTAAAAAATATTTCAAAATCGTCTACTGTGGTGACTATTGATGAAAAATCGAAAAACTTTGTCAACACGTTTACGGTAGAAGGAGCCAACAAATCGTATTACAATGAATTGTTCTCGGATGCTACTACAGAAGACGTTCGTAAGAAAAAGATAGAAGAAGATTACAATGCTAAATTGAAAAAAGTAGTTTCGTTACAATCGTCTAAAATCATTAAAAACGAGATGTACGATAAAGACATTACATTTGAAACGCAGTTCACCATTTCAGAACGCATACAAACGGTTGGAAATTTAAAAATAACCGATGTTCCATTGTTAGATAATGTATATACAAGAGATATCATTGCTTTAGAAACTCGAAAATATGATATAGATTACTTTAGTTATGAAACGACTAATGAATACGATTCGGAAGTAATTTTGAATGTGGCTGCCGATAAGAAATTTACCGAATTGCCAGAAAGTAAGACATTTGCTTTTAAAGGGCATAAATACCAAATTTCTTTTGAATTGGTGAAACCAAATTCGCTCAAAGTAACACGTAAAGTTACCTTGAGTTGGGATAAAATTACTGTTGCCGATTATCCAGAATTTAAAAAATATGTAGATGATGTTATCGCTGCAGAGGAGCAAATCGTCGGATTCAAATAAAAACAAAACCCATCTAATTTAGATGGGTTTTTTTATGGTATTACAAATTACTCAGTTTGTTTTTCAAATTGTCTATTTCTGATAAGATGGCGGCCATTTGAATTTCTTTATCGTTGTTCTTCAATTCAATTCCTTTTTCTTTAAGAATTTNGGTAATGGCTTGTATAGATTGGGTATTAAAGTCTAATCGGTTTAGAAGTTTTTGTTTGTACCATGCGACTAAAATAGTATCGAGATCAATCTCAAGAAGAGTAGCTAATGTTTTAATTTGTTTTTCGGTTGGAATGCGTTGACCGTTTTCAAATTTGCTGATTAATGCTTGATCGATTTTACTAATTTCGGCAAGTTCACGAGTTCTTATATTCTTGTTTTCTCTTGCATTTTTTAAAATATCCTTCATAGAAAATAGGAAAAAATTAATACGATTTTTTTATCCTATCCAAATCACGTTTGGTATCGTTTTCTTTTAAGGTTTCGCGTTTGTCGTAGGTTTTTTTACCGCGTGCCAATCCAATTTCAAGTTTGGCTAATCCTTTTTCATTGGTAAACAATCGAAGTGGAATAATGGTTAAGCCTTTAGTCTCGACACTGCGTCCTAACGATTTTAACTCGCGTTTGTTTAAAAGCAGTTTGCGTTCACTTCTTGATTTGTGATTGAATTGATTTCCGAAAGCATATTCTTCAACATAGGTATTGATGGCAAATAATTCACCATTATTGAATTCACAAAAACTTTCTGCTATTTGCGCTTTCCCAAGTCGGATAGATTTAATTTCTGTTCCAGTTAACACAATACCCGCCGTGAAGGTTTCAATTATTTCATAATCAAACCGTGCTCTTTTATTAAGTATGTTGGCAGTTTTTATCATTCTGAGGCAAATGTACTAACAAAATAATGAAACAAAAAGTAAAATTATTTAGTGTCAAAAAAAATTTCAAACAATGATATATGTCAGTTTTTAAGTAGATTCTTGACAATAAATTTGTCGTATAATTTTAAAACTAAAACAAAATGAAAAAAATTTTATTAGTTGCAGCTATAGCTTTATTTGGGTTTACTGCAAATGCACAAGAGAAAAAAGAAAGTAAAGGATTAGAAGGAGTATGGTGGGTTTCTGGACAACTTCAGTTTGGTTCATCAAAAGACGCTACTGGAAATAAAACGGCTACTACTACTGTTCTTCCTATTGTAGGTACTTTCGTTTCTCCTGATGTAACAATCGGTTTGGGTGTTGGGAATATTGGTTCTAAATATACACCAGTAACTGGTTCTTCTACAACAGGAAATCTTTTTGTGGTTAAACCTTTAGTAAGAAAATATTGGAATATTTCAGGTGGATTATATTTCTATGGACAAGCTGCCTTACCAATGACTTTTGGTAAAGATGCTGTAAAAACTAAAACAACAAGCGTGAGTTTAGATTTTGCTCCAGGATTTGATTATGTAGTTAACAAATGGATGACTGTTGAAACTTCGTTTAATTTAGTAAGTATTGGTTCTACTACTTCAACCCCTGATGGTGGAACAAAATCATCTACATTCGGATTTAATGCACAACCTATGAATACGTTAAGCGATAGAGCTTTAGGTGACTTAATGGTTGGTGTGAAATTTTTATTCTAATTTATTAGAATTATTTAGAGTTATTGGTTAGTTCCGATTAATTTCGGACGAAAAGGTCATCATTTTTAATGGTGACTTTTTTTTATGTCTATATTTGCGTTATGGAAAACAATACGTCGAAAGATCCTTTACACGGAATTACATTGCAAAAAATCGTTGAGAAATTAGTCGATTATTATGGGTTTGATACGTTAGGCGAATTGATAAAGATTAAATGTTTTACCGAAAATCCGAGTGTTAAATCGAGCCTTACTTTTTTACGGAAAACCGCTTGGGCACGAAAAAAGGTAGAAGAATTATACATCAGAACGTTACCGAAATTATAAAAGAAAACCCTTTCAATACGAAAGGGTTTCTTGTTTTAGTTTTCGGCTACGCCTTTCCATTGCTTAATTTTATAGGAAAAGAAAAACATCACTATAAAAATGATAGCCAGATTTACATAAAGCATGTATTCTATGTTATCTTCTAATAATCGGTACATTTTGTAATTAGCATCTTCAGTATTAATGGTAACACCACCATTGTAATTATAGTAGTTACTAAGACTTTTAAAAATAATCATGGCTAAGAAATACAATATCGGAAAAAAGGCACCATAACTCCATAGTAATACATTTAAAAGAATGGCCGAAATGGCTTTTCCTTTCTTTCTGTAAATTACGAATAAGAAGTATATAAATACAAAAGTAATCATCGATGCTACACCAATTAAATACACATATTCAGAAGAAGCAATGGCACTCGTAATTCCTAAGATAATGTTGAAAACACCAACAGAAACAAGTGCAATAAGCCAGCTTTTACCCGATGTAACTCTAAACGAAAACAGCGCAATTGACAATCCTAAAGCAAAATAAAACATCACTAAAAGCATTTCATAATTGACTAAAGGATTGGAATAACTCTCAGAAATAATAGTGTAATTATAATTTATAGCACCTGCAGGAACAAAATATTTATTATACACAATTCGTTCCTCTCCAACATATTTTATATACCGATTGATAGTGTCAAATTTTTCTTCATTTTCTGGTATTGCGGCTACCGCAACCTCATTATTATTTGAATAATTATAATTACTATACTCGTCTTTTTCATAAGTTGCTACTTTGTATTTTGATACAAAATCAGGGTAATTATACACCAATGATAGCCATTTTTCTTCATCAATATTTGCAACAAGTTGATGCTCTTTTGCGATTTTTAAGTATTCTGAAAATAGCGATTTTATCTTATCTTTTTCATTGTTTACCAGCCATGTTTTTACAGTAACTTTTCTAATCGAATCTTCTTTGGAATTAAAGATTGAAAAATTTTCAACATTTTTGTTGAGCAAAGAATATAAATCATATTTTTTTCCTTGGAAAATGAAGTAATCCAATGGAACACTTTTTAGGGTATCATTTACTTTTATTTCTACTTCTTTGGGCTCTTGATATGAACCTTCATAAAATATAGAAGCTTGACTGATGATTTCACATCTTTTTTTAAGTTCTGTTTCGGTAAAATAGCTTCTAATTTTTAGATTTTTCCCCGAAATGTAAGAAGCCGAAAAGGTACTTAGCAACAAACAGATGACCAATATTAATAGCCATTCTTTGAATAAGGAATTATTTTTTTTAGGGTAAAACGACTTGAAAGCATTGTTTTTAAAATAATAAACCAACCATAAAATTAAAATGATTAATGCTGATAATACTCCAAAAAAGATGGTGATACTTTCATTATCACGACTGTAATTTCGTTCTGTTTCGACAAAATTTAAGGTGCCATTACAATATCCTATAATAAAAAATAAGATGTGAAAAAGCACCAGCATTATACTGATGGGTACAATTTTTAAATTCCATAATAGTGGTTGATGGATGAGTAAGTATTTCTGAATGTTTTTGAACATGATTTTTACGTTTTAAGATACAAAAAAGCGACGAGTTGATTTGGAGATATTTCTAAAATATTGCAACGGAATTTTCTGTTCTATGGCCAGCTGCATAAAGTCGTAAATCGTCATTTTTTCTGGGAAAGTAACAATGTAAGTTCCACCATTAAATTGCAACGAAATCATGTTTTTCTTTTCAAAAATAGCACCTAGTTCGCTTTGTGACCAATCGCTTTCAAATTCGATAACCAAATTGTTTTCAGGTACAATTTCATTTTCAAAAGCGGTTTTTTCATGCAGGTTTTTCTGTTTTCCGTGTTTTAAGAATATTACTTGGTCAGACGTTTTTTCTACTTCATACAATTGTTGTGAACTCAATACAATTCCAATTGGTCTAAAAGGCGATTTTGCAATGGCTTTAAAATCTTCTAAAACAGTTTGTTGTGCTAGAATGTCTAAGTTGGCTAAAGGCTCGTCAATCAATAAAATTTGTGGTTTTCGAAGCAACATTCGAGCCAGTTCAAAACGCATTTTGTAACCCGATGACAAACTTTTCCAACTGTGATTTCTGAATTTTCGCAATCCCAAACGAGCAATAGTCAATTCAACAATCAGTTCATTTTCTTCAGGTTTGTAGCCATAACTAGCCGCAGTAAATTGCAGATTTTCAAACATTGAACCATACCAAGTGTCGGTTCGTTGCGGAATATAAACCAATTTTGTCCGTAAGTCGTATTGATTTGTTCCTTCAAAATGATAATTTAGGGTTCCGCTAGTAGCATATAATTCGCCGCAAAGACAACGTAGCAATGTGGTTTTTCCATTCCCATTTTCACCAACCAAACCTAAAATTTCACCTTGTTGCAATTCGATTGTTATCGGTCCCAATCCAAAACTAGACATGCCATAACTTTTCTCTAAATTTTGAGTCGAAACCAAAATCTGTTTGGGAGCTATAGGTTTTTTGCTTAGCGTAGCATGCAATTCAGATAGCATCGCTTGATATTTTTCTTTTTTAGCTTCGGTATTGATTTCATTTTGATCAAGCCAAGCTAGAAAGTCAAGTGTTTTTTTATAATGATATACTTCTTCAGTATCGAGTGCTAAATCAATAATTCGTTTGGTCAGAATAGAATAGTCTTCAAACTTTAAAAAGCCTTGCAGCTCTTGATATTGTTTTTCAAATTCGTTCATATAATTGTTTTATCTTTTGAAATTTCTTTTTAATAGCGAATAAATTATGGTGTCCCAAAATTTTCCATTCCACAATTCGTTTTCTAAAATATGAGCTTCTTTTACAAACCCGTTTTTTTGTAAAACCCTTTCCGAAGCAACATTATCAGGATCGATTACTGCTTCAATTGAATGCATATTTAATACATCAAAACCATATTCTAAAACTGCTTTGATGGCTTCGGTAACGATACCTTGTCCATTGTATTGAGGCAAAATCATATACCCAATTTCACATCTATGATTTTCGGGTTGGATTCTGTAATGGCCTATAACACCAATCAGTTTTGGATTTCCTTTAATGGTTATAGCCCAATTGATACCTATATTGGCTTCGATTTTATCTTCAATCATTTGAATGTGTTCCAACGCTTCTTCTTTGGTTGTTACTAAGGGCCTCGGAATAAATTTCATGGTTTCGGGATTGCCTCGAAGCTCAAAAACTTCATTTACATCGGCAGCTGAAACTCGTCTAAGAAGTAATCTTTCGGTTTCTAAATTCTGAAAAGGATGAAAATTGATATCTAACACGTATTGTATTTTTTGTGAATTTATAAAATTTGAATGGAGAATTGACTATCAAAACTGCAATTTTCATTAACAACTTGTATGCCATCTTTTTCAAAAAGATTTCCATTGGAATGAATAGTATCGGAATAGCCCAGCCAAGGTTCAATGCAAATAAACGGCGCACCAACTTTAGTCCAAATTCCTAAGTTTTTAAAATCGTCAAATACCACTTTTAATTTTGGATGACTGTCTTCTAAAATGGTGATTTCTTTGGATGATAAATTTTTAAAAATTAAAGCATCATTAGCAAAAGTCGAGTAGGTTAGAGGTAGTTTTTTATTATTTAATTCAATTTCAAAGGTAGTATCGGAAACTAGATCATTTTCCAAAGTATAACATTTCAACGTTTCTTGATCACTAAATGCTAACGAATAATTTTCAAAATCATTTGGTAAAGCAAAAGCAGGGTGTGCCCCAATAGAAAACGGAATTGCTTTAGAATCAAGATTAATTACGGTGTAACGAATGATTAATTGATTGTCTACAAGTGTGTAAGTTAATTGCAATTCAAACTCAAACGGAAACACTTTTCTACTTTCATCTGAGGATTGTAAAGCGAAAGTAGCTTCTGTAGTTTTAGATCTAATTAATTTAAAATCAGAGTCTCTAGCAAAACCATGACGTAATAATTGATATTTTTTATCGTTGTAAGTATAAGAGTTGTTTTTTAACGTCCCTACTATAGGAAAAAGTACAGGCGAGTGCTTTCCCCAAAAGGCAGGATTACCTTCCCAAATAAATTCTTCATTAGATTCATTGGATTTTAATGAAACAAGTTCTGCTCCTTTAGCGTTGATTTGCGCCGATAATTTTGAATTTGAAAGAGTTACAATCATCAATTAAGAAAAAATTAAGTTTAAAAAAATAGGTTGGGTAAATATATTTTATTAATTTTATTCTGCCCAATAAATCTAATCAATAATTAAAATCTACTATTATGGCTACACAATTTGAATCCATCGAGAAAGAAAAGATAGCCCAATTGTCTTTTCCAAAGTCAGAAGTTCTTGAAGATATTGCAGAAATTAAGCAACGTTTTTCCGACTTAAATCGTGCTCTTTCCTTAGGAAATTTAGAACATTCAAAAATCAAAATTTACTTTGAAGACAATCAATCCAAAAAGGTAGTGGAAACCACGGTCTGGGGGTTAACCGATCAAAGAGTTATTTTAAAACAAGGAAATGTGATTCCGATTAATCGAATTTTTAAATCGGCGTAACAAAATATACATTTGGTATACTTATATAATGCTTTTGAGTCAATCAGAAGCATTTTTTTCTTTTATTTGCTATATTATTAAATCAATTCAATTTATGAAAAACATTCTTTTTAAAGCCTTCTCATTAAGTGCTTTGTTTTTTGGATTTTCAGCTGCGTTTGCACAAGATGGAAAACCAACTTCAAACTACAATTACAACGAGACCTTTGCGAATAATTTTTACACTAAAAATGGTACAGAAACGCGCTCTGCAAGTGGACAACCTGGTGCTAAATATTGGCAAAACAGAGCTGATTATTCTTTAACAGCTACTCTTAACGATCAAACTAAAGAAATTACAGGTTCTGAAGTTTTGACGTATACCAATAACAGCCCTGATAAATTAAGTTTTTTATGGATGAATGTGGATCAAAACCTGTTTAAAAAAGATTCTCGTGGAAATGCTATTATTCCTTTAAAAGGAAGTAGAAACGGAGCAAAAGGACAAGATTTTGATGGTGGATTTACAATCAAATCAGTGAAAGTAGTGACTACTATTGCTGGAAAGTCTGTCGAAAAAGAGGCTACATTTACCATTACCGATACAAGAATGCAAGTCGATTTACCTCAAGCTCTTGCAGCTAATGGTGCTTCGGTTAAACTAAAAATAGATTTTTCATTTATCTCACCCGATTATGGTTCTGATCGTATGGGTGTAGTAGATACTAAAAACGGTAAAATTTTTACTATTGCGCAATGGTACCCAAGAATGTGTGTCTACGATGATGTTCGTGGTTGGGATACGCATCCGTACCTTGGTGCAGGTGAGTTTTACTTAGAATATGGTGATTTTGATGTGGCTATTACTGCACCAGCAAGTCACATTGTAGTATGTTCAGGTGAATTGTTAAATCCAACTGAAGTATATACTGCAGAACAACAAAAACGTTGGGCAACAGCTAAAAACAGCGATAAAACTGTTATGATTCGTACTGCTGATGAGGTTACTAATCCGGCTTCTCGTCCAACTGGAAAAAGTACGTTAACATGGAAATTTAAAATTAAAAATGCACGTGATGTATCATGGGCATCATCTGCCGCTTTTATTGTTGATGCAGCGCGTATCAATTTGCCAAGTGGTAAAAAAGCAATAGCAATTTCAACTTATCCTGTTGAGTCTGACGGACAAGCAGCATGGAGTAGAGCTACCGAATATACCAAAACATCTATTGAAAATTATTCTAAAAGATGGTTTGAATTCCCTTACCCTGCAGCAACAAACGTAGCTGGTAATGAAGGCGGAATGGAATATCCTGGAATTGTATTCTGTGATTTAAAATCTAAAGGAGAAGAATTATGGGGCGTTACCGATCACGAGTTTGGTCACGGTTGGTTNCCAATGATTGTAGGATCTAACGAGCGTTTATTTGCTTGGATGGATGAAGGTTTTAATACGTTTATTAATGGAGTAAGTTCTCAAGATTTTAATAACGGAGAATACAAACAACGTACTACAAACATGCATCAAGTTGCCGGAATGTTGACCAATCCAGAAATGGAACCCATTATGGCAGCTCCAGATAATTTGAAAGAAGCAAATTTAGGAATTTTGGCTTATTTTAAACCAGGTTCAGGGTTGGATATGTTACGTAACAACGTTCTTGGTAAAGAACGTTTCGATAAAGCATTTAGAACGTACACAGAACGTTGGGCGTTCAAACACCCAATGCCAGATGATTTCTTCAGAACAATTGAAAACGTTTCTGGAGAAGATTTAGGATGGTTTTGGAGAAGTTGGTTTGTGAACAACTGGAGTTTTGATCAAGGAATCACTAAAGTAAAATATATTAAAGGTGATGCTAAAAATGGAGCGCAAGTTACCATTGAGAATTACGACAAAATGGTGATGCCAGTTGTTTTAGAAATTAAAACTAAAAGTGGTGCCGTTTCTAGAAAATCATTGCCAGTAGAAATTTGGCAACGCAATAAATCATGGACTTTCAAAGTAGATACTAAAGAAGAATTAGAATCTATTACATTGGATCCGGATAATGTTTTTCCTGATGTGAATGACGAAAACAATGAATGGACGGATGCTAAAAATGGTGTGGATAAATCAGTTGGATTGGATGCTTATGTTGGAGATTATTCGAGTACTAAAATTCCGATTAAAATTAACATCACTAACGAAGACGACAGTTTAGTAATCAATACTCCAGGGCAACCTTCAGCACCTTTAGACGATAAAGGAAATGGAAAATTCACNATGGATCAAGCTGGATTGGTAGTTCAATTCAATGCNACTAAAGACGGATTTACGTTGATGATTAGNGGACAAAGTTTTGAGTTTACNAAAGTTAAAAAATAGTCTAAACTACNTTAAATATAAAAGGTACACAGNAATGTGTACCTTTTTTTATAATGATTTTTTTAAAGCTNTTAAATCGTTGAATGTAGACGATTCAGTATCAATTTCNTTTTTTAAGAGTTTTTCNATTGCTAAAAGTGTAGTTTTNNTNTTGTTCTTCAAAATTGGAAAAACTAAATCCTTAGTTGGATAATCCATCGGATCGTATTGCAACCAAACTTGAATTAGCAAATCAATTTCTTTAACCGATAGCGTTCCTTTTATACTTTTAAGCGCATGATTCATTGCTGTTTTATGGTCTTCAGAATCGGTATCTTCTTCAGCAGAAATGAATTCGGTGTGAATTTGTTTGATAACTTTTAAATACTCTGAATTATTGTTTTTAGATTGACTAAAGCTAATATTAGTCAATAAAATAAAAAGNAAGAGTTGTTTTTTCATTGAGTTATTATAACCATTTGTAATGTAATTATTTAATAATCGGAGTATTCTGTAGGATTTAAAAATAGAATATCCATATGTGAGACCGTATTTTTATAACAATCTAAATTGCTCATTTTTTTCCATTCTTCCGATTCTGAAAATGATTTCCAATGCGCATCTCTACTTTCTTGATTTGCAAAAGTGGTCATATACATCAAATTAGGCATCTTAGCACCTGACAGTACTTCGCCATAAAAAACTGCATTAAATCCCAATTGTTTAAAAAGATTAATTTCACCTCCAGCATTAAACATATCCACTTTAGCTTTATAAATAGGCTCTGTTGCCGATTCATAGCTGCGCAATTCATAAACACGTTCACTTCGCAAACTCTCTAATGGACTTGGTGTAATAAATGGGTGGTCTGCAAATGCTTTTAAAAGAATTGATTCGATACGCACATAAGTAGGATTTAAATAATCCGTCGTTAAAAAAGTCTTTCCTGCGTTGGCATAATTCTTATCTTTTCCTAATTTTTCATCCAAACTTAAAAATTGGTCCATTGATGCAAACGGAATTAAAACGATAATTTTTTTTAGGGTATCTGTTGCAATGGTTCTTGGTTTAAAAACACCAATATTTTTTAGCCCTAATCTTTTTAG
>JGI24770J26754_10001516_pt1 | contig 16429 bp, 13 predicted proteins | sample LakOneMetagenome_FD_26754 | JGI IMG/M metagenome (IMG submission 26754) | reverse complement strand
CGGCTTGGCCGAAGCAGCCGCTCGATCGATTCATACTCAATCGGCTCGAACGCGAGGGATTGCAGCCCTCGGGCGAGGCCGAGCGCGCGGCGCTGCTGCGGCGCGTGTCGCTCGACCTGATCGGCTTGCCGCCGACCGAGGCGGAACTGGCCGATTTTCTGGCGGACAAATCGCCCGATTCCTATGAACGGCAGGTCGATCGCCTGCTCGCATCGCCGCACTACGGCGAGCGCTGGGCCGCGTTGTGGCTCGACCTGGCTCGCTACGCCGACAGCCGCGGGTACGAGGCCGACCACGATCGTCCGGTGTGGCCGTATCGCGACTGGGTGATCGACGCCTTCAACCGAAACCTGAGCTATGAGCAGTTCGTGACCACGCAGCTCGCGGGCGACCTGCTGCCCAATGCCACGATGGACGACAGGGTGGCGACGACGTTCCAGCGGCTGACGCCGCTGAACGACGAGGGCGGCACCGACGACGAGGAATTCCGGCTGGTCGCCGTGATGGATCGCGTCGCGACGACGTGGTCGGTGCTGAACGGACTCACTATGAACTGCGTGCAGTGCCATTCGCATCCCTACGATCCGATCCGGCATGCCGAGTACTACAAATTCCTCGGGTTCTACAACACCTCGCGCGACTCGGACCTCGTCGACGACTACCCGACCATCGCGGTGCCGAAGGACAGCGCGCAGCGCGACGAAGCGGCAGCCCTCGAGGCGCGCGGCATGGAACTGCAGCGCGCCGTCGTCGCGAATGCGCGATCGCTGGAAGCCGCGGCGCACTGGGAGCCGCTGCCGCTGCTGCGCGGCAACGTCAGTGAAATCGCGGCGCTCGAGCGGAACCTGCGCTCCTTCGAGAAAGCGCAGCAGTTGCGGGAGGTGCCATTTCCCGATTGGCAACCCACGGCCAAGGAGTTGACGAAGTTCTACGTGGATTCCATCGCAGGGCTCAATGCGGACCTGGAGCAGGCTCGCGCGCAGCCACTGGTGTTGCCGATGGAGAGCGATGGCGAAGGGGGCCTGCGCACGACCGGCACGATTCCGCTGCGCTCGGTGCTGCAGGTCGAGGCGACGGCGGTTCCCGGCACGATCACGGCATTGCGGATCGAATCGCCGGTGACTAGGCCCGACGTGGCGGTGCATACGCCCGAAGACGGATTCCTCGTCGAGCGAATCGGCGTGTGGCTCATCGCCGCTGATGGCAGCGCGCAGCGCGTCGTGATCCGTTGCTTCCTGCCCGATGCCGAAGACAACCTGCACGCGGCGACCCAGCCGCCGTATGCGATCAGCGAACCGTACGACGCAGAGCTCGATTCGAGCGGATTCACTGCGAACCCGAAGCTGTTTCGCTCGCGTTGGGTCATCGCCATTCCCGCGCAGCCGCTGCAGGTGCCGACCGGCGCCCACCTCCAGGTTGATTTCCTGCACACGACCGGCATCGACATGCGGCCGGCGCCGCTGCGGCGGGTGCGGTTCTTCACCAGCGACGATCCGCGCTGGAGCGATCCGGCGGCGCAACAGCAGATGGGCGAGCGCTTTGATGAACTCATCCGGATCCGCGAGCAACTGAAGCAGATACCCTCCGTCTCGCAGCCCGTGATGGTCGAACAGGATCCGTTCGAGCAAAGGCACACGCTGGAGTTCGAGCGAGGCAACTTCATGAACAAGGTCGGGCCGGCGCTGCAGCCCGATGTTCCGGCCATTTTCCCGGCGTTGCCGGCCGCGGCGCCCCGCAATCGACTGACGATGGCGCATTGGTTCTTCTCGGCCGGCCAGCCGCTGACCGCGCGTGTCGCGGTGAATCGATACTGGGAGCAGCTCTTCGGCACCGGGCTCGTCGAGACGCTCGAGGATTTCGGCAGCGCCGGCCAGGTGCCCTCGCACCCGGAGCTGCTCGATTGGCTGAGCATTCATTTTCAGCGCGACCTGCACTGGAACATGAAGGCGCTGTTGCGCGAGCTGGTGACCAGCGCGACCTACCGGCAGGACGCACGCGCCACGCCCGGGCTCATCGCGAAAGATCCGCACAATCGCCTGCTGGCCCACGGACCGCAGCAACGGCTCAGCGCCGAGATGGTGCGCGATGCGGCGCTGGTGGCGAGCGGCTTGTTCAATCCGGCGATGGGCGGGCCGCCGGTGAAGCCGCCACAGCCCGCCGGCGTGTGGATGAGCGTCTACGACGATCGCGTCTGGGAAGACGCACAGGGCCCGGACCGCTATCGGCGCGCGATCTACACGTACCTGCGCCGCACGGCGCTGTACCCGAGCTTCGTGACCTTCGATGCGGCCGATCACGTCGTGAGCCTGCCGCGGCGCATCGTGACGAATACGCCCTTGCAGGCCCTCGTGACATTGAACGACCCCGTGTACCAGGAAGCGGGCCGCGCACTGGCGCGGCGCATGCTCGCGCGCAATGAACCCATGGCTGCGCGATTCAACTTCGCGGCGCGCTGCGTGCTGTCGCGTGACCTGACCGACAGCGAGATGTCGACGCTGCGCACGTTCTACGAGCAGGCCAGGCGCGAGCCGGGCCTGCGCTCGGGCGAATTGCCGGCCTATGCGGCGGTCGCGGGCGTGTTGTTCAATCTCGATGCTGCGATGACGAGGTGACCGCAATGTCCCGCAAGCGACTTCGAAATCCGCCACGCACCGACCTCGACGCCGATGCGCGGCAACGCGTGCTGCAATCGCAGACGCGCCGGCATTTCCTCGACCAATGCGCCACGGGCCTGGGTTCCTTGTTCCTCGGCACGATGGGTGGCATCGCACCGCGCCTCGCGCGCGCCGCGACGGCCGAGGCCGGCGCCGAGGCGCAGCTCGATTTCAGGCGTGATCCAGCGAGGCCGCTGGCGCCGTTGCCGCCGCAGTTTGCGCCGAAGGCGCGGCGCGTCATTTTCCTGCACATGGCCGGCGCGCCGAGCCAGCTGGAACTGTTCGAGCACAAGCCCGTGCTGCAGCGTTTCGACGGTAGCGACTGCCCCGCCTCGTACCTCGCCGGCAAGCGCTTCGCATTCATCAGCGGCGTGCCGAAATTGCTGGGCTCGCAGTATCCGTACCACCAGGCCGGCAAGAGCGGCCAGTGGATTTCCGATCGGTTGCCGTACCTCGAGCAGCACATCGATGACCTGTGCTTCGTGCGTTCGATGCACACCGACCAGTTCAACCATGCGCCGGCGCAGCTGCTCGTGCAGACCGGCAATGCGCGCATGGGCTACGCATCGTTCGGTTCCTGGGTGACCTACGGCCTCGGCACCGAGAACCAGAACCTGCCGGGGTTCATCGTGCTGTTGTCGGGCGGCAAGGCGCCTGACGGCGGCAAGCAGCTGTGGGGCTCCGGGTTCCTGCCCAGCGTCTACCAGGGCGTGCAGTGCCGTTCGCAAGGCGAGCCCGTGCTGTATCTCGCGAATCCGCCCGGCGTGAGCCGGCCGCTGCGGCGTCGCATGCTCGATGCGATCGATGCGATCAACCGCGATACCTACGCGGAGTTTGGCAATCCTGAAACGTTGACGCGCATCGCGCAGTACGAAATGGCGTTTCGCATGCAGCTCGACGCGAGCGACGCGATGGACATCCACAAGGAAAGCGCCGACGTGCAGGCGCGCTATGGCATCGCTCCGGGCAAGTCCACGTTCGCCAACAACTGCCTGGTCGCGCGGCGGCTCGCCGAGCGCGGCGTGCGTTTCATCCAGCTCTACCACTGGGGCTGGGATTCACACGGCTCGTCGGAAGGCGAAGCGCTGAACCTGGGCTTCAAGGATCGGTGCCGTGAAGTCGACCAGCCGATCGCGGCGTTGCTGGCCGACCTGAAGTCGCGCGGCATGCTCGATGACACGCTGGTCGTGTGGGGCGGCGAGTTCGGCCGCACGCCGATGCGCGAGAACCGTGATGGCCAGCAGATGAAATTCGTCGGGCGCGACCACAGCCCCTCCGCGTACACGATGTGGCTGGCCGGCGGCGGCATCCGCGCAGGGCTCAGCTACGGTGAGACCGATGACATGGGATACGAGATCGTGCGCAATCCGGTCGAGATCCGCGACCTGCACGCGACGATGCTGTACCTGCTGGGATTCGACCATCGCAAACTGAGCTATCCGTACCAGGGCTTGCACCAGAAACTCACCAGCGTCAAGCCAGCGCGGGTCATCGCCGAATTGCTGGCATGAGTGGCGGCCTGTTGTCGGCGCGCGCGTACTTTATTTGGGTGGGCGTTGCGACCGTCGCGGTGTTCGCGGTGTTCGCGGCATTCCGGCCGAGCCTCGCCCATGCCATCCAGAAGACCATCGGGCTGGAGAGGCCGCCGCCGCTCTCCGCGGATTCGTTCTATGCGCAGCGCGTGGCTCCGATACTCGATGACAATTGCGCCAGCTGCCATGGCGAGCGCCGGCAGAAGTCGAAGCTGCGGCTCGATACGCTGGCCGCGGCCTTGCGCGGCGGCAAGCACGGCGCCGTCATCCTGCCGGGCAACGTGCGCGACAGCGTGCTCGTGCAGCGCATCGAACTGCCGCCACGCGATCCGCGGGCCATGCCGCCCAGCAGCCAGTTGCCGCTGTCACCGGACGACGCGACGGTGCTGCGCCTGTGGATCGATGCGGGAGCCTCCGGCACGGCGCCCGTCGAGTATTTCAACTCCGCGCCGCCCCCGGTGGCGCATATCGTGATTCCCGAAGTCAATGCGGCCGCATTGGCCGAGGCGCGCGCGCCGATGGCTGCGGCGCTGCAGGGCCTGCAACAGCGATTTGCCGGCGTCATCGACTACGAATCGCAAAGCTCGGCGCGGCTGGAACTCGACGCTTCGTTGCTCGGCCGCGCGTTCGGCGATCCCGAGCTGGCGGCCTTCGAACCGGTGAGCGACTCGATCGTGCGCGCAGACCTGTCGGGCACCGCTGTCGGCGAGGCCTCGGCCAGCTTGCTGGGCGGCATGAAGAACCTGCGCGTATTGCGAATGGTCAACGTTGCGGTCGGGCCGGCGATGGCGGCGCAACTGGAAGCGCTGCGCGACCAGGGCACGCGCGTCTACGTGGACGGTGGCGATGGGCAGCCCTGAAGCGGACGTCGAACGAAGCGAGACCGGAGCAACAGTGCGGGTCTGGGATCTCCCGGTGCGGGTGTTCCACTGGAGCCTGGTCGTGCTGGTCACGGTGTCGTGGGTATCCGTCGAAAACGGCTACATGAGGCTGCATGTCTGGTCAGGACTCGCGCTGTTGACGCTGCTGCTGTCTCGCATCGCGTGGGGATTCATCGGCTCGACGACCGCGCGCTTTGCGGATTTCGCGCGCGGGCCGCGGCAAGCGTTGGGCTACCTGCGCGCCATCGCGCGCGGCGATCACCCCCACCACCTGGGCCACAATCCGGCGGGCGGCTGGATGGTGCTGCTGCTGCTCGCGGCCTTGCTGGCGCAGGCCGTCACGGGCCTGTTCGCGAATGACGGCGTGCGCTTCAACGCGCCGTTGTCCGGGCTGGTCAGTTCCGCCGCCTCCGATCAGCTGACGCAAGTGCATGGCACGATCTTCAACGGCATCCTGTTGTTCGTCTGGATGCACGTCGTCGCAGTGATGTATTACCGCTTCGTGCGCGGCGAGAACCTGGTCGCTGCGATGATCACCGGCATGCGGCCTGTCGATGACAGCGCGTCGCACACGGGGCTGAAGTTCGTGCGCAATCGCTGGGCGGTGTTGTCGCTCGGCATCGCGGCCGCACTGGTGTGGTGGATTGCACGGGGGCCATCCTGATGCCGCGAAAGTGGTCGCGACGATCCATGCTGGTCGGTACCCCGTGGGCGCTGGCTGCGGCAGGCGCCTCGTTGCCGGCGCACGCCGAGGCCGCGGATTGCCTCGCTCCCGAGCTGCTGGGGCAGGGCGCATTCCGGTACCGGGCGAATCGCTTCTGGGGAAGGCTTGACCGTCGACGCTATCCCGTCGCCGACTGCCACGGCATTTGCGAGGACCGCGCGGGCCGCATCGTCATGCTGACCAATGACACGCGCAACAACCTGATCGCCTATTCGCGCGCCGGGCTATTGCGCGCCGCCTGGGAAAACCGCTTTCCAGCGGCGCACGGCCTGGACATCGTCGAGCACGCCGGCAACGAGCAATACTGGATCACCGACCACGATCGCCAGCTCGTGTCGGTCTGCNCGCCGGACGGCAAGGAANTCCGCAGCATCGGGCCCGANGCGGTGGCGGCGAAATACCCCGACATCTCCCGCTACCATCCGACCAACAGCGCCACGCTTCCCGACGGCCAGTGCTACGTCAGCGATGGCTACGGCTCGAGCTACGTGCATCATTTCGATCCGGACGGCCGCCGCGTGTCGAGCTTTGGCGGCGAGGGCGACGCGCCGGAGCAGCTGCGCACGCCGCATGCCGTCCATGTCGACACACGTTCCGGCAAGCCGCTGCTGCTGGTCTGCGACCGTTCGCACGACATGCTGAAGTGGTTCTCGCTGTCCGGCGAATTCATCAAGGCCGTGCCGGTGCCGGGTTCGCAGCCCAGCAACGTGGCGCCGTTCGCCGGGAAATTCCGCGATCACCTGGCCATCGCGGGCCTCAATGGCATGATCCTGGTGCTCGACGGCGCCGATCGCGTCGTGTCCTGCGTGGGCGGCGATGAGCCGAAATACATCGATGGAAAACTGCAGCCGCTGGTCGCCTACAACTACACGTTCATCCATCCGCACGATGTCTACGTCGATGCAGCCCACGCGCTGTACGTCGTGCAGTGGGCATCCAACCAGACCTACCCGATCAAGCTGGAGCTGGCCGGATGAACGCCGCCACGGCTGCGCGACGCCATCGCGCAGTCCGCGCGCGCTAGCGAGCCAGCGCCCAATCCACGGCGTGCGTCGCGTGCAGTGCCGTCGTGTCGAAGACTGGCAATGGCGAGTCCTCCGGTTTCAATAGCAGGCCGATCTCGGTGCAACCGAAAATCACGCCTTGCGCGCCGTTCGCCGCCAAGCGGGCGATGATGTCCTGGTAGTGGCGGCGCGAGGGCTGGAGCGTGCGCCCCAGGACCAACTCCTCGAAGATGACGCGATGCACTTCGTCGCGATCGGCCTTGGCCGGCACGATTGCATCCAGCCCGAGTTGCCGCAATCGCCCGACGTAAAAATCGCCTTCCATCGTGAAGCGCGTGGCGAGCAGGCCGACCCTGGTCAGGCCGGCGCGCTGGATCGCCGCGGCCGTGGGATCGACGATATGCAGCAGCGGGATCGAGATCGCGGCCTGGATGTCCGGAGCCACCTTGTGCAGCGTGTTCGTGCACAGCACGAGGGCCTCGGCGCCGGCGCGCTCCAGCACGGCGGCGGATTGCCCCAGCAGCTGGCCCGCCTCGCTCCAACGGTCTTCCCGCATCATGATCTCGATCGGCGCAAAATCGACGCTGGACAGCAATAGCCTCGCCGAATGCAGGCCGCCGCAGCGATCGCGAACCGCCTCGTTGATGAGCCGGTAGTACGGTATCGTCGACTCCCAACTCATGCCGCCCAGCAGACCCAGCGTCTTCATGCCCCTATCATAGGCGCCGCGTGCGCAGGCATTACGACGTTGTGATCATCGGCGGTGGCGCGATCGGCAGTTCGATCGCCTATGCGCTGACCGCGGAGCCCGCGTTTCGCGGATCGGTGCTCGTGGTCGAGCGCGATCCCAGCTACAAGCGGGCCTCATCGGCGCTGTCGGCCAGCGGCATACGCCAGCAGTTCTCGGCGGCGATCAACATCCGCCTGTCACAGTACGGCATCGAGTTCCTGCGCCGCGCCCCCGAACTGCTGGCCTGCGGCGATGAACGGCCGGGCATCACGGTGAACGAGTCAGGCTACCTGGTGCTCGCGCCGCAGGATGGCCTCGACTCGCTCCGCCGCAACCATGCGTTGCAGACCCAGCTGGGCGCGCGCATCGCATTGCTCTCGCCGCGGGAGCTTCGACAACGCTTTCCATGGCTGGCAACGGATGACCTCGGTGGCGGTTGCCTCGGGTTGGAAGGCGAGGGTTGGCTCGATGGTTACCTGCTGCTGCAGGCCTTTCGCAACAAGGCGCGCTCCAACGGGGCGGAGTGGCTGCACGAGGAGGTCGTCGGGCTGCCCCGCGCGGGCAACCGCATCGACGGCGTGCAGCTGCGCAGCGGCGAGCGCGTCGGCGCAGGCTTCGTCATCAACGCAGCGGGGCCGCATGCACGCTCGATCGCCGCGATGGCCGGGGTCGTGTTGCCCGTCGAAGCGCGCAAGCGGAATGTATTCGTCGTGTCATGCCCCGAGACGCTGGCCGGCTGTCCGCTGGTCTGCGATCACTCGGGCGCGTGGTTTCGCCCGGAAGGTGCGCACTACATCTGCGGCCGGGCGCCGGATCCCGAACACGACCGCGAGGACTTGTCCCTTGAGCCCGATCTCGGCTTCTTCGAAGAATCCGTTTGGCCGGCGCTGGCGGCGCGCGCGGGCGCTTTCACTGCGCTACGCGTGGTCGGCGCCTGGGCGGGCCACTACGAATACAACACCTTCGACCAGAACGGCATCGTGGGCGCCCATCCCGAGCTTCGCAACCTGGTCTTCGCCAACGGCTTCAGCGGCCATGGGCTCCAGCAGTCACCGGCGGTCGGCCGCGCTGTGGCCGAGCTCGTCGCCTTGGGCGGCTACCGCACGCTCGACCTGTCTGAGCTGGCGTACGATCGCATCGCCGCCGGCCGCCCGATCAAGGAGCTGGGCATCTATTGATGCCGCCCTGGATGAGGCGGCACGAGCTCAGCCCGTGGCGCGTGATGTGCGCTGCAAGGCGTACGCGCCACTGCCCAAAGCGGCCACCGCGAGACTGACGACGAGCAGGAAGGCCGGATATTCCCAGCCGCCACCGGGCGCGCTGAACACCCAGCCGTTGCGGGCATGCACCCAGATGATCGCGCCCAACAGGGTGGGGGAGAGCGCCAGCGCGACCAGCCGTGTCTGCACGCCGAGCAGCAACAGCACGCCGCCGACGGCCTCGCCGATTGCCGTGGCATAGCCGAGCCATGCCGGCAGCCCGATCGACACGAAGAACCCGGCCGTGCCGGCCAGGCCAAAAGTCAGTATCTTGAGCACCAGCCCATGCGCGAGGTACATGGCTCCGAGGCTGACGCGCAGCAGCGTGGCGGTTAATTCATTGAGGCGGGCCTGTTCCATCGTGGTCTCCAGCTGGATTCATGTGCATTGATATAAATGCAATTGCATTTAAACACGGGCTGCGATGTAATTGCACGCATCAGCTGATGCATTGTCATGACCAATAACCCCAGCAGCACGGTGATCAGGGCGTGGGCGCGGCTCGCCAAGGCGCAGCGCCTCGCGGTCGATGCAATCGAGCAGCGGCTGAAGAACGCGGGGTTGCCGCCACTGGCCTGGTATGACGCACTGTTGGAGCTGGAGCGCGCAGGGCCGGCCGGCCTGCGACCGTTCGAGCTGGAGCGCGAACTGCTGCTTTCCCAGTGCAACCTGTCGCGATTGATCGATCGGCTGGAAAAAGAAGGTTACGTGGCCCGCAACGCCTGCGAGGATGACGGGCGCGGACAGGTCATCGTCATCTCTGCCGCGGGTCGCGCCATCCGGCGCCGCATGTGGAGCGTCTACGGCCCGGCGATCCAGAGCGTCGTGGGTGCGCATCTCAGTTCGGGCCAGGCCGCCGCGCTCGATACGGCGCTCGGCACGCTGATCGCCGGCGCGCGCAACACGTAGGAACATGGCGCGCGAGTTCGAATTACAAAGATAAATAGAATCAATATCATATAGAGTATTATTAAAGTGAAAAAGAACATCGTGTTTCTGGCCGCGCTGGCTGTGACTCTGCTCTCGACCCGCCCGGCGACCGCCGCTGAAGCGGCGCTGACGCGCCCGGAGCAGCGCATCGTCGCAGCGGCGGCGGTCGAGAACGACCGTTCGATTGCCCTGCTCGAGACGCTGGTCAACATCAACAGCGGCACGATGAATTTTGCCGGCGTCGAACGCGTCGGGCGCCTCATGATGGCGGAGCTGCAGCCGCTCGGGTTCAGCGTCGAATGGAAACCCATGACCGCGGTGGGCCGTGCCGGCCACGTGATCGCCACGCATCACCCCGCCAACGCGCATGGCGGCGCGGGTTCCGGCAAGCGCATCCTGCTGACCGGACACCTCGACACGGTGTTCGAGCCCGACAGCCCTTTCCAACGCTACGAGCGTCGCGGCAACATCGCCGAGGGTCCGGGCACCAACGACATGAAGGACGGCCTCGCGATCATGGTCGGTGCGCTGCGCGCGCTCCATGCCACCGGCGCGCTGGCGCGGGCCGACATCACGATCGTGCTCGGCGGCGACGAGGAAGACGCGGGCCACCCGTTGGCGCAGGCACGCGCCGATCTCATCGACGCGGCCACGCGGTCCGACGTGGCGCTGGAGTTCGAGGCGCTGGCCACCGAGAACGGCCACGACATGGGCACGATCGCGCGGCGCAGCGCCATCGACTGGACGCTGCGCACGAGCGCGACATCGGGGCATTCCTCGGGCATCTTCTCGGCGGAAGCCGGTTTCGGCGCAAACTACGAACTGACGCGCATCCTCGATGCCTTCCGGCGCGACCTGCGCGAACCGAACGCCACCTACAACGTCGGTCTCGTGCTCGGTGGTGCGAGCGCGGCGATCGGCGCCGACGGCGTGCGTGGTGACGCTACCGGCAAGACCAACGTGATCGCTGCGCAGGCGATCGCGAAAGGCGACCTGCGCACGTTGAGCAACGCACAGACCGACCGCATCGAGGCACGCATGCGCGCCGTCGTCGCCGATCACCTGCCCGGCACGGGAGCGACGATCGAATTCGGCGACGGGTATCCGGCGATGGCGCCGACCGAGGGCAACCGCGGGCTGCTCGCGCGACTCAACGAGATCAATGCCGCGTTGGGGTTGCCGGCGATGGCGGAACTCGATCCGCTGCAGCGGGGCGCCGGCGACATTTCATTCGTCGCCGACAAGGTCGATTGCCTGGTGGGTTTCGGCGGCGTGGGGCAGGGCAGCCACGCGCCGGGAGAAACCGTCGACCTGGGCAGCTTCGATCGCCAGATCAAGCGCACGGCGTTGCTGATCGAGCGCCTGTCGCGCACGCCGCGGGCGATGCCGCTGCGCTGACCGCGTGGTGCGGCGTCATGACTTGGCGCTGACGCGATAGGTCGCCGCCGACAACCAGTCCGGATTGATCTCCACGCCCCAGCCGGGCGCGGACGGAATCGAGGCCTTGCCGTCACGGATCCTGAACGGATCGCCGAGGAACAGGCTGCGCTGCCACGGGTAGTAGTCGTCGCCTTCGATCGAGAATTCGAGGTACTGGCCGGCGTTCGGTATCGCGCCGAGCAGGTGCATCGTGCAGATCGTCACCAGCGAGAGGTTGGCGCTGTGCGGCGTGCAGGGCATGCCCGCCGCCGCGGCCATGCGCGCGACCTCGAGCGTGCGCCACAGGCCGCCCATGTACATGACATCCGGCTGCACGATGTCGACGGCGCGCATCTCGATCATGCGCGCCCAGGTGGCAAGGTCCCAGTCCTGCTCGCCACCGGTGACGTCGATGGCGAGCGCGTCGGCGACCTCGCGGGTCTGATCGAGTTTCCAGTACGGGCAGGGTTCCTCGTAGTGCCCGATGCCTTCCGCCTCGAGCAGGTGCCCGACTTCGATCGCGCGCCGGGGCGAGTAGCCGCTGTTCGCATCGACGAGCTTCGCGACGCCGTCGCCCAATGCGCGTGCGACGGTGGGCACGATCTGCTCCGTGCGGCCCGGCCACTCATCGATGTCGCCGCCACATTCCGCGGCGACGCGCCACTTGAAGGCATCGAAACCCTGCTCGTCGCGCAACCGGAGGAAACGCGCCGCTTCGGCCTCGGGCGTGATGTCGCGCTTCATCGACGATGCGTAGGCGCGCAACGCGCGGGGCTTGCCGCCCAGCAGCTCGACGACGGGGCGGCCTTCGAGCTTGCCGCGCAGGTCCCACATCGCCGTGTCGAGGCCGGCCAGCGCGCGGCAGCGATAGCTGCCGGGGAACTTGTGTTCGCGCCTCTCGATCGTGTCGATCAGCGCGGGAATGTCGAAGGCGTCGGCGCCCAGCGCCCACGGCGCCACCTGGCGATGGAACACGCTGGCCGTGATGTCAGCGTTGTACGTCGATGTCTGGCCCCAACCGACCGCGCCATTGTCGGCCGTCAGCCGTACGAAACAGACGAATTCGTTCGTGAAGGTCTCGAGGCGGGCAATGCGCGGCGCGGCGTTCACTTCACGGTTTCCGCCCGGTCAGGCGTTCACGTCGATGACGACCCGGCCGCGCACCTGGCCCGCGACAATCTGCTGCGCGAGCCGGGGCAGCTCATCGAGGCGCGCGTCGACGCTGATTGCATCGAGCTTCGCGCGCGGCAAATCGGCCTGCAGGCGCGCCCATGCGGCAAGACGCTTGGGGCCCGGGCACATGACCGAGTCGATGCCGAGCAGGCTCACATTGCGCAGGATGAACGGCATGACGCTGTGCTCGAGCTTGGGCCCGCCGGCCAGGCCGACCGCGGCGACCGAGCCGCCGTAGCGCATCTGCGCCAGCACGCGGGCGAGCGTATTGCCGCCGACCGAATCGATGCACGCGGCCCAGCGTTCCGATTCCAGCGGGCGTTTCGCGGCTTCGGCAAAGGCCGATCGGTCGATGATCGCGCGCGCGCCGAGTTCCTGCAGGAAGGCATGCGCGTCGGCGCGGCCCGTCGAGGCGACGACGTGGAATCCCCGATGCGCGAGGATTGCCGTCGCAATCGAGCCGACGCCGCCGGCGGCGCCCGTCACCAGCACTTCGCCCGTGCCGGGCCCTACGCCCTGCGCTTCGAGCGCCATGACCGCGAGCATCGCCGTGAACCCGGCCGTGCCGATCGCCATCGCCTGGTGCGCATCGAGCGCAGGGGGCAGGGGCACCAGCCAATCCGCGCTGACCTGCGCCCGCTGCGAAAACCCGCCCCAATGCAGCTCACCGACGCGCCAGCCCGTCAGCAGCACCTTGTCGCCGCTCTTCCAGCGCGCATCGCGGCTTTCGAGCACGGTGCCGGCAAGATCGATGCCGGGCACGTGCGGATATTTCTTGACCAGTCCGCCGGCGCCGCCGACGACCAGGCCGTCCTTGTAGTTCAGCGATGAATACTGGACCGCAACCCGCACATCGCCGGCAGGCAGCGCGGCCTCATCGAGTTCCTGCACCGACGCGGTCACCGTGCCGGCGGCGTTGTCTGTCACAAGTGCCCTGAACATGCCGTTCGCCGAAGCTCCCCACCGTGGATCCCGCGCGCACGATACGGCATTTCCGGATCACTGTGCCAATGGTTGTTGGCGCCTGTGCGACCATAGCCGGATGGCAACCGACATCGAATTCATGCAACGGGCGCTCGATGCGGCGCGAGGCGCGCGCGATGCGGGCGAAGTGCCGGTGGGCGCCGTGCTGGTGCGCGCGGGGCAGGTCATCGCGACCGGCGCCAACCGGCCGATCAGCGGCTGCGATCCCACGGCGCACGCCGAGATCGAAGCGCTGCGTGCCGGCGCAAAGGCGTTGGGCAGCTATCGGCTCAACGACACCGACCTCTACGTGACGCTGGAGCCCTGCCTGATGTGCGCGGCGGCGATCGTGCATGCGCGCGTGCGTCGCCTGGTGTTCGGAGCCTGGGATCCGCGCGCCGGCGCGGCCGGGAGCCTCATCGATGCCTTCGCGTTGCCTCGCCTCAACCACCGGGTCGACGTCTTCGGCGGCGTGCTGCAGCAGGAATGCGCGGCGCTGCTAACGGGTTTTTTTGAGTCCCGCAGATAATCCCGCCGGGCGGCCATCGCCGTACCACTCGAGCACCGCGAGATATCCGCGCACCTGCTCGACGAAACGCACCGGTTCCCAGCCGCGCGCATAGCCGCGGCGCGCGAGGTCGTACCAGCGTTCCTGCGCGAGCCATGGCAGCACCTGGCTCACGTCCGCCCAGGAATCCGGATTCTTGCCCTGCGATTGCGCGAGGATGCGCGCATCCTCGAGATGACCGAAGCCCACGTTGTACGCCGCCAGCGCCAGCCACGTGCGGTCGGGCTCGGGGATGCGCGCCGGGATCGTCTGCAGCATCTGCGCGAGATAGGCCGCGCCGCCGGCGATGTTCTGCGCCGAATCGGTCCGATCGGTGACGCCCATCGCCTTGGCGGTGGCCACGGTCAGCATCATGATGCCGGCGGCGCCATCGCCGGAAACGGCGTGATCGTCCCAATGCGATTCCTGGTAGCCGACGGCGGCCAGCACGCGCCAGTCGATGGACTGGCTGCTGGCCGCATCGAAGAAGGCCTCGCGCAGCTCCGGCAATCGCTTGACGATGTCGTCCTGGAAGCGTCGGGCCTCCAGGTATTCGAAATCGCCGGGCTCCTCATCCGCTTCGCGCATCAGGTGCTGGAGCAATCCGGATTCGCGGGCCATCGAAAAGAACCGGTTCACCTCATCGCGCAGATCGAGCGCCGTGCGACGCACCAGCCATTGCACCGAACGCGGGTCGGGCAGCGAGAAGGCCACGGAGACTTCCGGATACAGGTGTCGAGCGAACGAGAACTCGGTCTTGTCGATGATCGCGTAGTCGGCATCGCCGGTATTGACCCAATCGAGCGGATCGGCCTTCTCGCGCGGCAATTCCGTCCACGTCAGGTAGGTCGCACCGCTCCCGCGCAGGCCACGCAACAGTTCGAGCTGCGGGCTGCCTTCGCGGGCGACGATGCGCGTGCCGTCGAGGCCGGCAATGTTGTGCACCGGCGCCAGCCCGCGGCGCTGGACGACCAGCTGCTGGATTTCGCGATAGCTCGTCGTGGCGAGGCCCGCGCGCTTCCAGTAATCGTCCGCGGTCAGCTGCGCCGCGGCGATGTCGACGCGGCCGTCCGCCAGCATGGCACGCAGGCTGGCGCGATCGCGCGCCGGCACGATGACGAGCTGCACGCCCAGGCTGTCCGCGAATGCATGCGCGAGCCGGTATTCAAAGCCCTGCGGACCATGCGCGCCGAGGTAGTAGCTGGTCGGTTCGTTGACGGTCGCGACCCGCAGTTCGCCGCGTGCGCGCACGCTGGCCAAGCCGGCGGGTGCGTTGTCGCATGAGGCCAGCAGGGCGCAGCCGAGCGATGCAAGAACCCCCAGCCTGGTCAATGCTCGCGGCACGGGACACCCTCACGAACCGGTTGGTTCGGCTAGAATAGCAGCTCGCAAAAAAATGCAGCCCGGGAGAGGTACCGAAGTGGTCATAACGGCGCCGACTCGAAATCGGATGGTCGGGTAAATCCGGCACGTGGGTTCGAATCCCACCCTCTCCGCCACCTGGACGGCATCGTTTCGCGACAGGAATCCCGAAGGAGCCCAAATGAAGAGCTCTCGCCTGATGGGGCTGATCGCCTTATGTTGCCTGTTCGCATTGGGCTCGTTCAACGCGAGCGCGGCCTGCAAGGTCGACAACCTGGTCGACATTCCTGTGACCATGACGGGCATGCAGCCGATCGTCGAGGCCACGTTCGAAGGCAAGGCGGTGCGACTGATGGCCGACAGCGGGGCCTTCTTCGGCATCGTGCATGGCACGACCGCCGCGCATTACAAGCTCAAGATGTCGCAGGCGCCCATGGGCATGTACGTTCGCGGCGCCACGGGCACCGCGAATTTTTCCGTCGGGACCGTGCATGACTTCGGGCTTGCCGGATTGAAGCTGAACCATGTTCCATTCCTGGTCATTGACAATGACCTGCCGGAAAGCATTGACGGAGTCCTGGGGCAGAACGTGCTGGGCCTCGCGGACATCGAATACGACCTGTCGGGCGGCCTGCTTCGAATCATGCGGCCGCACGATTGCGCCGATGTGTTCCTGGGCTACTGGGCGCCGGCCAGCCAAATCAACGTCATCGAGCTCGATCGGGGCAGCAGCGATGAGACGAGCACGACTGGCATCGGCTACGTCAACGGCAACAAGATCAAGATACTGTTCGACACGGGCGCCGAAAGCTCGTTCCTGTCGCTGGAGGCGGCCGCGCGCGCCGGTGTCAAGCCGGATGATCCCGGTGTCGTGCCTGGCGGGACGGTACATGGTGGTGGGCACAGGCATCCCGAGAGCTGGATTGCGCCGTTCTCGGTCTTCAGGATGGGAAAGGAGGAGATCCGCCACACGCACCTGCGCATCGCAGACCTGGACCTGGGCGATGCCGACATGGTTCTCGGCGCGGACTATTTCCTCTCGCACCATGTCTACGTTGCCAACAGCCAGAAGAAAATCTACGTCTCCTACACTGGCGGCGCAGTGTTCAACCTGACGACCGGGTTCGCGGAAAAAAGCGCAACGCCTTCGACCGCCGCCACGACCACCGTGGCGGCCGACGGCGTGACGCCGCTCGATGCGGAAGGGNTTGCGCGGCGCAGCGCCGCATCGGTGTCGCGGCGCGACTTCGC
>JGI24770J26754_10001510_pt1 | contig 16452 bp, 20 predicted proteins | sample LakOneMetagenome_FD_26754 | JGI IMG/M metagenome (IMG submission 26754) | reverse complement strand
AAAACGGCCGCGTGCTCGGCTGCCTGGCTGACGGCAATTGCCTCGGCGGTAATCACAGCGTCGCGTAAACCGGCCGCGTAGCCTGCGGCATGGCCGGCGGCNCGGTTCNTNGCGGTGGCACGCTCGTCNGCCACGACGGTGAGTCGAGGGAAGGCNACGCTGGAGAAACCGGTCTCAGCTGACATATTCTTCCTCCACCCCTCGTTGCACGGTGATGGTNCCCTGGGCTTCCATATCGCGGATGGCGCGAACCACTTCGGCGCGCGCGTCCTCGACCTGGCTGACGCGAACGGGGCCCAGCGTCTTGGTCTCGTCGTCGAGCAGGTCGAGGTTGCGCTCGGAGAGGTTGGCCCGGATCACGGTGAGCACCGCGCCCGACGTGCCCTTCATCGCGATGGCCAGCACGGTGGTATTGATGCCGCGGAGAACCTGCTGCACGTCCCGGCTCTCGAGCTTGACGATGTCGGCGAAGGTGAGCATGCGCGACCGCACTTCCTCCGCCAGAATCGGGTCGCGTTCTTCCAGGGCTTCGAGCAGGGCACGTTCCGTGGCGGCGTCGGCGCGGTTCATGATCTCAACCAGCGGCTGCACTCCCCCGACAACCTCCACGGTCTCCCGTGCCACCACCGTGCGGGCACCCATCTTCAGGGTGTCCGTCACGATGCGGATCGCCTCGGGTGCGGCGCTTCCCATGGTGGCAATGCACTGCGCCACGTCGATGCGCAGCTCCGGCGGCATTCCAGAGAGAATGGCGGACGCCTGTTCCCGCCGCAGGTGCGCAAGCACGAGGGCGATGGTCTGCGGCATTTCCGACTCAAGCAGGTTCAGCACGTCGCTCGACTCAGCGCTGTCCAGNAATTCGAACGCTTTTCCAGCCATCGACGTGGCTACACGGGTCAGCACACCGGCGGCACGTTCTGCGCCGAATGACGCCTCCAGAAGTCCCTGGGCAAAATCATGGCCGCCCCGGCCGGGACGGGAACTGCTCCGCGTGATCTCGTGGAATTCCGTCAAGGCGTTTTCCGCGACCTGGGCGTCCACCTTGCGAAGCTGGATGATCTCGGACGCGATCACCTCGGCCTCGGCCTCGGAGAATTGCTTCATCACAACGGATGCGAGGTCGTGGTCCATGTTCATCAGAACCACGGCCACCTTCTGGGTGCCCGTCAACACGGTCGTCGTCTCGCTCATGCGTTCTGCCGGTCATCCATCATGTTGCGCAGGAACTCCGCCGTGCGTTTGGGGTCACTCTGCGCGAGCTGATCGATCTCGGCGCGGCGCGTGTCCGCCTCAGTCAGCGTGTAACTTGACGGGGGCAGCACCGGCAGCTTCTGCGGTATGGACGGGATGAGCATGGTCGGCGCATCAGTGGAATCGAGAACGTTCTGCATCTCGGTCAGGTCGCCTACATCAACAGCTTCCCGGCTCTGCCGACGTGAGCGACGTGCATAGAGAAGAAGACTAGCCACGATTGTGATCACGATGCCGGCCGTGATGATGCCGACGCGAAGCACGCTCGCCAGCTGCGCAGAAGCGGCGGCCTTTTCGGCGGCGGCCAGGGCCGCCGCGGCTTCAGCGGCGCCGGTCTGGTTGAACGACACGACCTCCACCGTGACGGCGTCGCCTCGGGCGGGGTCTATCCCGGCAGCAGAGGCGACGAGGCTCGTGACGTCGGCGACGTTCATGCCGGCGGCCGCATCCTGGTCCACGGCAACGGATATAGTCTGGCGGTCGACGGCGCCGGCGGGTATGGTTCGAGATTCAGTGACCTTGTTCACCGCATTGTTGCGGGTGGTGTCCTCGGAGGTGAACGTGCCGTCCCCGCTGCCGTTCGTCGCCACCGCGATGTTGTCGGCGCCGAGAACCCCGGCCGCACCGCCGCCGGTCCCGGCATAGGTCTCGGTCTTGACGGACTCGTTGAGGGCCGGAGCATCCGCTGGCGTCGTGAAGGATTCCTCGGTGCGCTGTGCGGACTCGTAGCTCATGTCGGCCGCCACAACGACGGTGGCGTTGCCCGGGCCGACAACGCGATCTAGCATGTTCTGCACTGAATCGCGCACGCGGGTCTCGTAGTCGGAGGCCTGTTGGCTGGTGGAACCGGTGGCGCCCACGCCGACGGCGGAGAGCACCGTACCCGAGGCNTCGACGACGGATACGTCTTCGGGGGCCATACCGTCTATGGACGCGCTCGTGAGATGCACAATGGCCTGCACCTGGCTGTTGTTGAGGGTGACGCCGTTTTGGGTCTGAACGAAAACAGAGGCCGTGGGGTCGTTCTTGGTGGACACGAACACGCTGTCCTCGGGGATGGCGAGTTTGACGGAGGCCGTCTGCACGCCGTCGAGTGCTTGAATTGTGGCCGCCAGTTCGCCTTCGAGAGCACGCTTGTATGTGACGGACTGCTGAAACTCTGAGGAAGTGACGCCCATGGTGTCCAGCAGCGAGTATCCGCCGGTACTGGACGTGGGAAGGCCGGCCGCGGCGGCCTTGAGACGCTCGTCGTAGACGTTGGCCTCGGGCACCATGATGGTGGCGCCGCCATCGCTGAGTTCGTAGGCCACGCCATCCGCCCGGAGCTGCTCCACGATGGAGTTGGCGTCCACACCGCTGAGCCCGGAGAACAGGGGGGTGTAGGCGGGCTTGGTGACCCACATACCAATCGCGGCAATACCGAGAACGAGCACGGCCACGCCGATGATGGCGACGGTGCGCTGTGCCACGGTGAACGCACGGATGGCATCCGTGAAGCGACGAAACGCCGAGGTGACCTGGGCGGGCATCAGGCCTGCATCCTCATGATCTCGTTGAATGCGTCGACGCCCTTGTTACGCACGGCGGCCACGAGCTCCATGGTGACTTGGGCGCGGGTGCTCGCGATGGTTGCGGAATGGATGTCGGTGAGGTCGCCGGTGACGGCCTTGATGGCGAGCTCGTTGGAAGCGCTCGACATCTGCTGCAGGCCGTCGACCGCGCCGGTGAGGGCGCCGGCAAAGTCGGAGCCGTCCGTGCCCCGCGTGGCCGCGGTGCCGGTGACACCCTGCACACCCGACATGCCCTGAATCATCTGGATCGAGCTCAGGGGCATTAGGAACGTCCGATCTGGAGTGCTGCTTCATACGTAGTCTTGGCGCGGTCAACAACGGCGGCGTTGGCCTGGTAGCCGCGTTGGGCCATGATGAGCTGGCCCATCTGCTCGGCAAGATCGATTTCGGGGTAACGCACGTAGCCTTCGGCATCGGCGATCGGGTTATTCGGCTCGAAAACCATTCGGCCTTCGGCCGGACCGAGTTCCACGCCCGTGGCATAGACGCCAGTGACGCCCTCACCCTCCTGCGCGGCGATGTACCGCGCCTGGAATGCGCTGCCATCGGTGCCGGTGGCGGTGTTCACGTTGGCCATATTGTCGGCGAGGGCGTCGAGCCACTGGCGGTGAACCGTGAGCGCGCTGCCGGCGATACCGATTGCGTCGAAGGTCATCAGCTGGTCCGCATCGCCGTGCGCATCGAGGTGAACGGGCCTTCTACAGCCCGGGCCGCGAACTGGTACCGCAGCACGGTGTCGATGTTGGAAAGGGTCTCGGTGTCGAGGTTGACGTTGTTGCCGTTGACATTTGTGGGATCCATTGAACGCTTGGTGGTCGCGGACACCGCACCGGAGCGCTCCGAGACCGACTGCGCCAAGGCGTTCTCGAATGAGACACGCTGAGCGTGGTAGTTCGGCGTGTTCACGTTGGCGATGTTGTTTGCAATGGTGCGCTGGCGCAGGGCCAGGCCGTCCAGTGCACTGGTGAGCGCGGCGGAGGTCACGGATTCAAGCACAGGTTCCCGTTTCGTCGACAAAGGTTCGACGGCCAATCCCTGGCCAGTGAGTGAGCGATCCATGCTCACCATCAGCTATCGGCCGAACGGGGGTACTGGTTAGCAGCTGGTTGAAAGAATTCCGTAAGACTCTTTACGAATCAGAAGCACGACGCGTCACCCCGTGACGTCGAGGTAGACCGACCGCTTCGCTTCACGCGCCGACGGAACCGACCGGAGTGCGGCAAGGTGACGTAATGTCACCCGGCGGGCACCGTCGATCTCGCCCGCCAGTTTCTGTTGGCATACCAACAGGTCACGGGCGCGCTCCTCAAGGTGGTGCGGGATGGGCCCGATTCCCGCCGGGGGCTCCCACGGGGATTCCGCAGCGAGGTCCGCGGCATCCGCAGTAGGGTTCTCCGTGGAGTGCGTGGCCGCCGCCCGATTGGCGTTGTCGAGCCTCAGCTCCAGATCATCCAGAACTCCCAACCAAGCCGCCGTGTTGAGTGCATTCTTAGCCAAAGCCGAGCGCGCCGCCCGTCGGGCTGGTCTCAACCGGCTGGGACGGAAGCGATGCCGCGGCCTCGTGCCACGTGAGGCGAAGCGGCTCCAGCAGGGCGATGCTCTCCTGGGTGCGAGCAACGTCGCGGTGCGTGTTCGCGCGCATCAGGGCGGTTGACACATAGGTGTAGAGAGCGAAGAGTCCCTCTGCTCCGTTCCAGGCTTCCACGTTGAGTGAGGTGGTGAGCTCCGAGATGATGGCCTGTGCATGCAACAGGTTCTCACTCGCCACGCCCCAGTTCTCGTCGACCTGGGCCGCTTCGGCGCGGTTCAGGTCGAGCAGCAGGCGGTCGTAGAGCATGGTGAGCAGACGCACCGGGGTGGCACTCAGCACGGCTTCGCGGTTGTAACGGGCACGGCGGGCTTCGGCGTTAGGCATCATGAGGAGGGTCATCAATTACTCTTCGAGTTGGTCAACGCGGATAGCTGCGAGGTAAGCCAGGATGATTGTGAGTTCATCGCGCTCAGCTGAACCTCGAGCGCGGAATAGGTGCGTTCAAGGGTGCTGCGGCGGGAGGCCAACCGGCGATCCCAGTCCATGATCTGGTTCCCGAGGTCCTTGACCATGGATTCCTGGCCGGTGATTCTGGACGTGATCTGGCCGTCGTACTTGTCTGATGCGTTCGTGGAAGTATCGGCGATACGTGAGGCGATCTCTTTCATGGTCGCCTCAACGCGAGCTGGGTCGGCCTTGAGCGCTGCTGCGAACTTCGTGGCGTCGAACTCCATCGTGCCGCTCTTGGAAATAATGATGCCGATTTCACTGGGCGATCGGCCGTCAACCGGAGCGGATGCCGCTGACAGCAGCCGCTGGTTCACGTCGCGAATCGTGCTGTCGCCCGTGAACGGGCCACTGGAGAGCACTGCGGCACCCGAGGAGTTAGTGCTGTTGACCACAGCAGACTTGGTCGAAATCAGCGCAAGGACACCGTTCAGGCTCGATACCAAGTCACTGGCCATCGTGCTGATGGCCGCGTCATCCCGGCTGACCGTGATGCTCACCGACTCGGCCGAGGCCTTGGTTGCTGTCACCGTGACGCCGGGCAGGAGGTTGTCGAAGGTGTTGGTGGCGGAGCTGATGCTCTGGGCGGCCGAGGTGCCGGCCCACAGCGTGACCTTGGCGTCTTGGGCCACTCGGGTGTCCACCATCATCGGGTTGCCGGACTCGTCCGGCTGATCGACGGTGAATGCTCCGGCCGCGCCGGTGCTGCTGGCCGAGAACTGCACGCGATAGAGGTTGGCCCCGCTGCCGTCCACCCCTGCGGACACTTTAACAGCCGTCACTCCAGCAGAAGAGGCGTTGACCGCCGTCACGATATCGTCGAGATTCGTCGAGGAAGCTTTGATCTCCACAGCGTTTCCGCCGGTGGTGATGGTGAAGCTGGAACTGGGCCAGGCTGCGCGGGCATCCGAAACAGACACCTGACGCTNAGCCAGCTGGTCGACCACGATGTCGATCTGGCCGGCACTCGCACCGGTGGTGGCGGTCACAGCCGCGGCGGTGGAACTACTGCTGGCTGAATACACATCGAAGGCGCCGTCCTTGGCGGTCTTCGTGGCGAGCGTGGCGAGGCCGGCGATGCTTGAGTTGAGCCCCTGCAGGGCGGAGATGAAGGTGGTGGACTCGGAGACCTTGCGCTGCAGCAGCGCCTGGGGAACAGCCTCAAGCTGCATGAGTGAGTTGATCAGGGAGGTGGTGTCCAGGCCACTGACCAGTCCGTCGATAGCCATCGACATGGTGGTTCCTCTCGTGCGGTGAATTCTGCGGTATGACAGGGAACGCCGGGAAGCGGCCATGGTGCGAGGTCCAGATCACCCCACGGCCACTACCCAGCGCAGTTCACACGTTCTTGTGCGCTCCTAGTTACTGGAGGAGCTGCAGAACGCCCTGGTTGGACTGGTTGGCCTGCGCGAGCATGGCGGTTCCGGCCTGCGTGAGGATGTTCGCACGGGTGTACTTGACCATTTCCTCGGCCATGTCGGTGTCGCGGATACGCGAACCGGCAGCGGTGAGGTTTTCCTTCGAGACGGCCAGGTTCTTGATAACGCTCTCGAACCGGTTCTGGTCGGCACCGATCGACGCACGCGACGTCGAGACATCCTTGATGTGTCCGTCGATTTCCGAAATAGTCGTCAGCGCGTCAGCCGACGATGAGAAACCGGTGGTTGCCAAGGTGGTGACCGCGGCACCAATTGCTCCGACGTCGGTCAGGGCGACCTCGATCTGGTCCGCAGTAGCATTGCTGCCAGCGCCGATCTGGAACGTCAGCGGCGTTGTCGCAGCCGCAGCGTCGAGCAGGTTAATGCCGTTGAAGTTGGTTGACGCACTGATTCGAGTCAGTTCCGCTCCCAGCGCCTCGACCTCGGTGGCGATAGCACCACGGGAGTCGGCGTTGTTCGAGCCGTTACCTGCCTGCACAGCCAGGTCGCGAACGCGCTGCAGAATGGAGTGGACTTCGTTGAGCGAACCTTCAGCGGTCTGAATGACGCTGATGCCGTCCTGGGCGTTACGGGCCGCGACCGTCAGGCCGCCGACCTGTGACTTCAGGCCTTCGGAGATTGCCAGGCCTGCTGCGTCGTCCGCTGCGCGGTTGATGCGAAGGCCGCTGGAGAGCTTCTCCAGCGACTTGGACAGGTCATTCTGTGTTGTTGCGAGGTTGCGGTAAGCGTTGTTAGCCGCGACGTTGGTGTTTACCTGCATGCCCATGATGATTCCTCCATGATTGGGTATATGTACGCCAGGCCATCCATAGCCTGACTCTTAGAGCTATCGGTCGGTCCGACGGCAGCGTTAGCAGTCGCAGGGTGAAAGTTCTCGCGGCACGGGCGACAGATAAGCGATGCTCGGGCCGGGCTCGATCAGGTCGGTTGGATCGTCTGCCCGGATTCATCCCCGCACGTGCGCGCAGGAAAGTAACGTCATCGCACAAAAGACAGAGGTGCACTGAGCGCAGTCCGGGCTGCCTGGTGCCCCGACGGGCTCGACACCAGCTCCGTCTGCGACGACGTGACGCGCGCTTTGACCGAGCCGGTCGAGATCCTGGGGTTAGGAGGCTACGGGGATGGTGCGGGCGTGGGCGGCGCGGGTCATGGCCACGGCGGAGTGGTCGGCCAGGCGGGCNAGGTAGGCGCTGCGACGGGCCGGGGCAATGCGGGACTCGGGCACGTACTCGGTTTCGGCGTCATCGGAGTAGTGCGTGCCGAGCCCGTCGCGCAGCAGGCGGATGGCCTCTGCGCGGGTCTGGGACACGGCGGAGTGCGTGGTGCCGAGTTCAACGGCGATGTCTTTGACAGCGCGGTCTTCGAAGTAGATCTGCTCGACCACGTAACGGTACTTCTCCGGAAGGGACTCTATAGAGGAGCGCAGATACCCAAGCCGCTCGGCGGTGAGCAGCGATTCCTCGGGAAGGATGGTGTCGGCAATGAGGAATTCAGCCGTGGCGTCATCGATGGTGGACACGGTGCGGGCGGCGTCAGAGATGCCCGCGAGGGCCGTTTCACGGTCTACCCCTAATGAAGCTGCGATCTCCTCCACGTTGGGTGTGCGGCCGAGAGCAGCGGAGAGGGTTTCCTGCACGGCAAGGGTCTCTTTGATGCGACGGCGGGCGCCACGGGTGGCCCAGTCATTGGAGCGCATCTCGTCGGCGAATGCGCCAATAATGCGGCGCCGGGCGAAAGCACCGAATGGTACGCCGAGGTCGGCGTTGAATGCATCCGCTGAGGTAATCAGGGCCATGGCGCCGGCCGAAGCCAGATCGTCACGCGACAGGTGACGGGCCTTGGCCCATACCTCGGAGACCAGGTAGCCCACCAAGGGAAGGTTTTCGACGACGATTCGGTTTCGCTCTGAACGGTTCACGTGCGATTCCCCCGATATCTCAAATTCCAACAATGACCGTAAAAAACAACACACATTCGCGCGGGCACCATACGACTTACTCTTCGCCCTGCGAGAACNNATTCACCAGCGATTCACAGCCTAGGGCGACATTGCACCATTTTTGTACCAAATCACCCCTGAATCGGGGCAGAACGTGTCGGCATTTCAGAGGACATGATTTGACCCCAATTCGGGTTTTATCCAGCCCCTAGTGGCTAACGTGGAGTAATTGCCTGCCGATAGTGCCTACGAATGCGCTGAATGTCCTGCACTTGCGGGGGCCACGGCACGAATCTGAAAGGGTGGTTGATGCACATGGGTGCCAATGAACTGTCCGCATTGTTGTGGCGTGAACGTGAGTTATTGGAGTTGCTCGTCTTCAAGCTCGAAGAAGAACAGCTTCTGCTGCAGGGTGGCAAGAGCCGCTGGCTGCAACATGCCACCCGCGAGGTGGAGCAGGTGCTCACCCTTGTTCGTGAAGCCGGGCTTGGCCGTTCCGTCGAAGTCGCGGCCCTCGCCACCGAATGGGGCAGCGACGAAGACGCCACGCTGCGTGAACTGGCCGCAAGTGCCCCCTCCGGCCCGTGGGCCGAGATTCTGGCCGCACACCTCACAGCCCTGGCTGATCTCACCACGCAGATCAAGCAATTACGTGATGTAAACGAGCAGTTCATTCGTGCCGCCAGCAGGTCCACCCAGGAAACACTGGCGGGACTGAACCTCAACGTGAAAACCTACGACGCCCGAGGAACGACAGACGCGACCTCCAGCGCTGCACGCCTCGTCGACCGGAACCTTTAAGGAGCCCTGATGAGTACCTTCAGCGGACTGAACACGGCATACAGCGGCCTCGTCGCTGCACGCATGGGCCTCGACGTGGTGGGTCAGAACATCGCTAACGCCAACACCCAGGGCTACACCCGTCAGCGCATCGAGACCTCAGCGCTGAGCCCAACGGCGCAGACGGGCCTGTTCAGCAACGGGATCAGTGTCGGGCAGGGCGTCACCGTTGACGGCGTAGCCCGTCTGGGCAGCGCACAGCTGGATGCCCAGGTGCGTTTTTCCTCCGGCACGGCCGGGTACACGGCCGTGCGTGCGAACTCACTGAGTGCCATCGAGGCATCGCTCAACGAACCGGGCGAGAGCGGCCTCTCCGCCAAGCTGGGTGAATTCTGGGCGAGTTGGCAAGACCTCGCAAATGGCGCCGACTCTCCTGCCGCGGCACCCCTGCTATTGGGGGCCAGCAGTGAGGTCGTAGGCCAGATCAAGGAGGGTTATCAGGCCGTATCAAGCGAGTGGTCGAGCGTGCGTAACGACCTCAACGGCATGGTCAGCGAGCTCAACAGTGCCGCCGGCCAAGTAGCCGACTTGAACAGAAGCATCCGCGCCACCCTCGCTTCCGGCGGTTCCGGCGGTTCCGTCAACGAGATGATCGACCAGCGCAGCACACTCACCACGACCATCGCGGCCCTCACCGGTGCAACAGTGCGCGAGTTGGCCGATGGGACGGTCGACGTGATTATTGGCGGCAACGCTCTCGTCTCCGGCGATCGGGCACACGCTCTTGACTCGTCTGGTGCAGCCGGCATATCAGATGCGATGTCCGACGCGGCGAATAATCCCCACCTGGTGTGGCGGGAATCCAGTCGTGCCGGCACACCGGTCATGGTCGACAGTGGGGAGATTGCCGGCGCGCTTTCCATGCTCGCCAACGGCGGTCCGCTCACCGCTGCGGCCGATTCATATAACTCTTTCGCTGTGCACCTGGCCACGACGGTCAATGACATCTACGGCGAACCACCGTATTTCGACCTCGGTACCGGCCCGGCCGCCACGGGCCTGGCCGTCGTCCCCACGACCGGATCCGAGGTGCGCGCGGGCGACCCAACCGTCGGACCGTATGACGGGTCGATCGCCGACGCGATCGCACAGCTCGGTGCGGGGAAAGCAGTGGATGAATTCGGTGTTGCCATCGAGTCCCCCGACTCCGTCTGGGCGAGGTTCGTCACGGGCCTCGGTGTTTCGACGCAGGGCGAACTGCAGCAGGCTACCGTGGCCAGCTCCAGTGCCACATCCGCTGCCGGCAGACAACTCGCTAACGCCTCCGTAGACCTCGATGAAGAAAACGTGAACCTACTCATGTTCCAGCACGCTTATCAGGGGGCGGCCCGAGTGTTGACCGCCGTTGATGAGATGCTCGACACCCTGATCAACCGCACCGGATTGGTGGGAAGATAGCCGATGATTTCACGCGTCACAAGCCAGACCCAGATGCGCACCGCGCAGCAGAACTTGCAACAGAATATGGCCAATATGTCGAAATTGCAGGAGCAAGCCAGCTCGCTCAAAGCTCTCAGCCGAGCTTCCGACGATCCGACCGCGGCTGCCGCCGCGCTTTCGGTGCGTTCCGAGGCCCGTGCCGTTACCCAGTACAGCCGCAACGCCGATAATGGCAACGACTGGCTCACCACCCTCGATTCCGCCCTCGGCGCGTCAACTGACATCATGAACCGCGTGCGAGACCTCACCGTTCAGGGCGGCAACGGTGCGCTTTCACCCGCAGCCAAGGAGGCCATCGCACTCGAACTCGACGGCCTCAAAGAAGACCTGCTCGGCGTCGCCAACACGTCCTACCTCGGCCGCACGGTTTTCGCGGGCAACTCAGATTCCGGTGCTGCCTTCCGCAGCGACTACAGCTTCACCGGGCTGCCGGACAGCGTCGTTACGCGACGCATCGGTGCCGAAACGACCGTGCGAGTGGATGCCGATGGCGCGGCCGTTTTCGGCACGGACGATCCGGCGAATCCCTCGGTCTTCGCCCTGATCGATACGATTACGAGCAACCTCCGCGACGGCACGCCGGTGAGTGGCAACCTGACTGACGTGGACGGACGTTTGAACGCGATTATTGGTGAGCGTTCCGAGGTGGGCGCCCGGCAGGCTCGCATGGAACGTGCTCAGGGCACGCTCCTCGAGCAGACCGGGTCACTGGAAGCACGGCGTTCGGGGCTCGAAGACATCGACCTCGCCAAGGTGATTCTGGACCTCAAACTGCAGGAGGTCACCTACCAGTCCGCCCTCGCGGTGACCGCCCGAGTGTTGCAACCAACCCTGATGGACTTTCTACGATGAACCCCGCGCTTACCTTCGTCACACCTCCTCCCGGCCTCGAGCCGATCACGGACTTCACCCTTAATAGAGTGGAAGGTGCGGCTGGGCTGTACTCGTTGCAGGCGGTGCCCAATCCGGATACGCGTCTCTACGTGCTCGACGCATCCGTGCACCTGCCCGACTACACCCCGTACATCTCCACGGAGCAGTCCAACGCCCTGTCGCTGACTACCCCGGCGGATGCGCTGGTGTTCGTTGTTGTGAACCCGGGCGAGGACAGCACCACCGTGAACCTGATGGCTCCGATCGTGGTGAACGCTGTCACCGGCGTGTGCGCCCAGCTGATTCTTGAGGGCCAGGACTGGCCCCTGCGCGCCGAGCTCAACACCGCCGCCTAAGGCCCACCACAGACCCAGCCGGCGCGCGGGATTACTGCGTGAGCTGGTGGGCGCGCTGGGGAGAAATTCCAAAGGCCCGGGCCACGGCGTCGAGGGTGTAGCCCTGCTCGCGGAGGCTCTGCACGGCCCGTTTTCGCAACACGGCAGCGTCGTGCGCGGCCACCCGGGCCAGCTCGCACAGCTCCTGGGCGCGCTGCCAGATGGCGAGAGACTCGTCAGGTATCTGCAGGGTCACGTTCACATCCACGTCCCCGGGTGAGCGGTGCAGCCAGAGTGCCGCGACCTCGGTGGCGGTGTCGTCGATCTGCTTCACGGTGGCGGCCTGACCCCCGGTACCGAGCTCGGGGATGTCGATGGTCCACTCCTTGCCCAGCAGCGTGGCCGTTGCCTCGATGACCCCACTCGCATTCACGGTCGACATCGACGCTTCTTTCTGCTGCCCGCTGAGAATCCGGCTCACCCTGTTAACGTACCGGCCGACCGTTCAATATTGGCAGGGCCTTTCGACCCCTCTCGTTATGTGCGCGAGTTGCCATCTGGCGCCCCTCCACCCTCACGACCCGACATCTTGCGCCCCTTCGCGAGGCTCCATGGGGCGCAACTCGACGTCTCGCGGACGACGGGCGCATCCATGGGCAGATGCTGTCACCTCGCGAGTGATGCCCCACCCTCAGACCCTCCACATATACGAGGTCACGAGATGGCACCTTCTGCCCCGGCACCCTCGTGACATGCCAACTTGGGCCCCTTCGCGAGGCCCCAAGGGGCGCAACCTGTCGTCTCGCGGCGGTGTTACGGGGTGGGTAGGCGGATGCTCAGGGTTGGGTGGAACTGGATTCTAGTGGGATTCAGCTTCGAGAACGGCAGCTTCGAAGGCGACCCAGGGCANCATGGCGCACTTNACCCGGGCCGGGTACCGGGACACCCCGCCGAATGCGGCCGCGTCGCCGAGCACATCTTCATCGGGNTCGATCGTGCCGCGAGAACGCAGCATCTCCCGGAAGGTCTCCAACAGGGCGCGGGCCTGCACCACTGAGAGTCCCTTCATTTCATCGTTCAGCACCGAAGCGGATGCCACCGAAATCGAGCACCCCTCGCCGTTCCACACGAGGCCCTCAATGCGAGCCTCAGCGGCACCGATCGGGCTCACCGTGACCCGCATGGTCACCTCATCGCCGCAGGTCGTGTTCACCTGGTGCGACTCGGCGGTGCGCGCCGACCCGGCCTCGGCATCCGCCAAGGAGGCCAACGGCTCTGCGGACGCCCCGTGGCGGGCCTTGGCGTGATCGAGAATGATGGTCTGGTACAGCTGCTGCAAGTCGCTCATTGCGCTACTCCAAAGAAGGGGGCAACCTCACGCAGGGTGGCCAGGAACTGGTCCACCTCGTCGGTCGTCGTGTACAGGTACGTGCTCGCGCGGGTGGAGGCGGTGACGCCGAGGCGTCGGTGCAGCGGCTGAGCGCAGTGGTGCCCCACGCGCACGGCGATGCCGGCATCGTCGAGGAACTGGCCCACATCGTGCGCGTGCACGCCATTGACCACGAATGCTGCGAGTCCGAGCCGCTCCACGCCGGCCGCCGGCCCCAGCACCCGGATGCCAGGAATCTCGGCCAGGCCCAGCATGAGGCGTTGGCCCAGTTCGGCCTCCCAGCCGGCAATCTTGGACATACCCGTTTCACGCAGGTAGTCCACGGCTGCCGAGAGCCCGATGACCTGCGAAATGCGCTGCGTTCCCGCCTCGAAGCGCTGCGGCGGCTCGAGGAACTCGGCCTGGAACATGTCGACCGTGGTGATCATGGAGCCGCCGGTGAGGAACGGGGGCATGCCGGCCAGCAGCTCGGCCTTGCCGTACAGCACGCCGATTCCGGTGGGGCCGAGCATCTTGTGGCCNGAGAACACGGCGTAGTCCACGTCGAGGGCGTGCACATCCACCGGCATGTGCGGCACCGACTGGCAGGCATCGAGCAGCACGAGGGCGCCCACCCGGTGGGCCAGGGTAACGAGCTCCGCCACCGGGTTGATCACGCCGGTCACGTTGGAGGCGTGGCTCACGGCCAGCAGTCGGGTGCGGGCGCCCACGATCTCGGCGGCGGCCACGAGGTCGAGTGTGCCGTCATCGAGAACGGGGATGAAGCGCAAGGTGGCGCCGGTGCGCAACGCGAGCTGCTGCCACGGAATGAGGTTGGCGTGGTGCTCCATTTCGGTGACCACGATTTCGTCGCCGGCGCCGAAGGCGAAGCGTTTCGCCGCTGCGCCGCCGAGACCCAGCGAGGCGTTGGAGAAGGAATAGGCCACCAGGTTGACCGCCTCGGTGGCGTTCGACGTCCACACGACCTCGTCGGTGTCGGCGCCGATGAACTCGGCCACGGTCTCGCGTCCCAGCTCGAACGCCTCGGTGGCGCCCACGGCCAGCGTGTGCGCGCCGCGGTGCACGGCGGCATTGCGTTGCTCGTAGTACTCCTGCTCGGCTTCCATCACGCTGATCGGGTTCTGTGATGTGGCGCCGGTATCGAGATAGTTGAGGGGGTGCCCATTCACCAGCTGGTGCAGCACGGGAAAGTCGTTTCGAATCCGTTCAACCTCGACGCGGGTGAGCGACGGAGCAATCACGGTCGTGGGAAGAGTCATGCTTCAAGGATATTCCTTTCCGCCGAACGCATTTCCAGGCGAGCGCCGCTACAGGCGGTGGAAATCAGGCGGCTGTCGTGTAACGCTTAGAGGGTGACGATGACTGATCCGCTGCTCGATACGCGCACCGACGCGCTGCTTGACCGACCGTGGATCACACTCGTGTGGGACGACCCGGTCAATCTCATGTCCTACGTCTCCTACGTTTTTCGCAAGTACTTCGGCGTCACACCCGAGGAGGCGGAACGTCTCATGCTGCAGGTGCACCACAACGGCAAGGCCGTCGTCGCCACCGGCAACCGCGAGGCGATGGAACGCCACGTGGAAGCCATGCACGGCTATGGTCTCTGGGCCACCCTCGCCAAGGCGGACTCGTGACGCGCTTCGGACTCGACGCCTCCGGTTCTTTGCTCGGGCGGTTCGAACCGATCGAGATCGACCTGCTGCGCCTGGTGGCCGGGCAACTGGTGGAGATGCTCGAGGCGGCGGGAGACGACGTGGCCGCGGCATCCGCTGACCCGGCCCTTCGACGGATGCTCCCGGATGCCTACCCCGACGACACCGAGGCCACGGATGAGTTTCGCCGCTTCACCGCCGGAGACCTGCTCGAACGCAAGGTGTTCAACGCGGGAGTGGTACTCGCCACCCTGGGTGCCGCCCTCGCCGATTCACCGGTGGAGCCATTCGACGCCCCGCTGGATCCGCCGGTGGAACGCAACACGGTCACCCTCGACCTGGATCCCGAGGCCGTACAGTCGTGGCTGCGCACCCTCACCGACCTGCGGCTCACGCTGGCGGAGCGATTGCTGATCTCTCCCGACGGTGTGATGCACCTCGACGGTGACGAGGCACCCTTCTTGCAAGAGATGTACGAGTGGCTCGGTGCGCTGCAGGAGTCCCTCGTGTACGCGATCGACATTTAGCCGGGCAATGGTCCCCGCCACATTCACTCGAGGTGTCGGTTACAGGGCGGGTCTGATGAGAAACCCAGTGACGGGCTGAACCGAGAACTCATGATCGACGCTGGTCTCCCAAAGATGACGAAGGGCCTGTTCGAACACGATTCGAGGCCGAGCAACATCTCGGTTCGGACGGCTGGGGTGGAGGCCCTCAAGGGCACGGGCCGCCCGGCTACACGTAACGTCATGGCGGCCCGCATTACAACCGCTAGACGTCACGGGTCGGCACAGCTGTGATTCCCCCGTATGCGGGTGGCTCCTCGCGCGGAGACCGGTGACCGGCGACATATCATTGAGAGAACGGCGAAGCATGCTCACCGGTCCCGAAGATCGTGTTCATCATCCTTCCGTCGACTTTCCCCGGTGCCCAGCGGCGTTCACCGGACACGTTCACCGCACCCGCATCCAGGCTGCCGGTCAGCCTCTCGGGGCCTGGTCGGGTATCCGTCGGAGGAAAACATGGACCTCAACACCGTGACGAGCGTCATCCCCGCCCGGCATCGCGACGACCTGCGCGCCCTCCGCCCCGGCGTCGTTCCACTCGCCGGCGGTTCAGAGCTGTTCGCCGACCCCCGCGTGCACCTCACGGGACTGGTCGACCTGAACACGTTCGGATGGCCGGCTCTCACCGTGACCGACGAGGGTCTCGACATCGCCGCTACCTGCACGGTAGCCGAGCTGTCCCGACTGGCGGCCGAGCCGGGCTGGACGGCGCATCCGCTCTTCTATCAGTGCTGCACTGCCCTGTTCGGCTCCTTCAAGGTGTGGAACGTGGCCACGGTGGGCGGCAACCTGGCCACCGCACTGCCGGCCGGCCCCATGATCACTCTCGCGGTGGCCCTCGACGCCGAGTTGCTGGTGTGGCGCGCCGACGGCAGCGATGAGCTCATGCCCGCACTGCACCTGGTGACCGGCAACATGACCACGGTGCTCGACCACGGCGACGTGCTGCGGTCGATCCACATCCCCACGAACGTGTTGCAGTCACGCACGGCGTATCGCAAGATCGCGCTCTCACCGATCGGACGTTCCGGCGCGGTGCTGGCCGGGCGCCTCGACGCTAACGGTACCTTCGCCCTCACCGTCACCGGCGGCACCGTGCGTCCGGTACAGCTGCG
>JGI24770J26754_10001504_pt1 | contig 16492 bp, 15 predicted proteins | sample LakOneMetagenome_FD_26754 | JGI IMG/M metagenome (IMG submission 26754) | reverse complement strand
CGTGGGCTCGATGCCGTCTGCACCGACCACCTCGCGCCAGGCCTCGAATCCGCCCTGGAACGCCACGATTCCCGCCTCCGGCAGTGAGATCTCAATCGCTTCCAGAATCTCGGTCGCCGAGACGCCGAGGTCCAAGGCCACCCGGATATGGCTCTGGATGTGTCCCTTCGATGCCCGCATCACCGTGAGGCTCACGATGAAGATGAGCTCCTTCGTGCGTCGGTCGAGGGTGCGCTGATCGAGGTAGGCGGCCGACACCAGGTTGTTCGCGGCCTGCAGCACCGGGAAGTCCTGCTTGGCCATCACCTTGTGATAATCCAGCACGTAGCCCCGCGTGCGGGCCATCTCGTCGACGTAGTCCTGCGCGTTCTCAGACATGAGTTACTCCTTCTGGTTCNAACGAAGGCCGGGATTCGGCCTTCGGGGATCGAAGCTCGACATGGTTGACGAGTTCGAAATAGCGGGCGACCTCGGTGTGATCCAACGGCACGGCATCCGGCAGCCCGGCATCCGTTGCCCGCGCGTCCCCGAGCACCCGCCGCACCTCGGCAAGCACCCCCACCGTGGTGTCCGTGATCGGCGTGCTCAGCCCGGTGCCCAGTGCCTGGGCGATCGCCACATCCTTGAGCATGAGGTCGAGGGAGAAACCGGAGGAGAACGTGCCGTTGAGCACATGCTTGGCGTACTTCACCTCGGTCGCCTGACTGCGCCCGGTGGACGAATTCACCACGTCCACCATCACTGCCGCATCGATGCCGAAGCTGCGAGCCACCGTGAAGATCTCGGCGGCCGCGGCCAGGTTCGTNGCCGACAGCAGATTGTTGAGCGCCTTGGCGGCATGCCCGGATCCACTCGGCCCCACCAGGGTGATGCTCGTTCCGAGCGGCGCCAGGTGCGCCAGGGCACGCTCCCGATCGGCCGGCAGGCCACCGACCATGATCGACAGCTCCCCGATCCGGGCCTTCGCCACCCCACCGGACACCGGAGCGTCCACAAAGGCGAGTCCGGCCTCCGNGGCCTGTCCGGCCAGCCGCTGCGTGCTGGCCGGCTCCGACGACCCCATGTCGATCAGAAGGGCGCCGGGTTCCAACTGCGCGAACAGCCCCGCCACCACGGATTCGACGATGCGACTGTTGGGCAGCATCAAGATCACGGTGCCGATGCCCGACGGCAGCCGCTCGAGGCTCGGCAGCGCCTGCCCTCCGACGTCCGCGGCGAGCGCGGTGCTCGCCGCCGCATCCACGTCGTAGAGCAGCATCTCGTGAGCGGGCGCATACCGGCGCACCATCGGGTCGCCCATTTTTCCGAGGCCGATGAACAGGGTGGTCATGATGTCTCCTTTGACGGTGCCGATGACGAACGAACAAACAAACGAACAAACAAGCAGGGTAGGGAAACGCGCTCAGCGCACGGGGACCGCGGGCGGGGACGTGCGGGCGAGCACCACGGCGATGTACCCGGCCACGATCTGCATCGCGCCGACGATGATCCACAGCGTCACTTCCGGCACCGCCGCGTAGAGCAGGCCGAACACCAGCGGACCGACGCCGCTGCCGACATAGGTGCCGATCTGCATGATGCCGGTGGCGCTCGGAGTGGCCGGGCCTGCCACCCGAGACACCACGAAGTGGGTGAGCCCCGGCCACCCCCAGCCGATGCCGAGCGCGAGCAGCATGCCCAGAACGAATGTCCACTGGGTGTCGACGGCCATCAGCAGCACGCCGGAACCTCCNACGCACATCATGACGGCCACGGTCACAAGGGCGAACCTGCTGTTGGCCCGGTCCGCGATCCGTCCCACGACGACGCGCACGATGACGCTCAGCAGCCCGCCCACGCTGAGCAGGATTCCGGCCCACCCGATCGACAGGCCGCGCTCGATCCCGGTGATCACCGCATACGCCGTGACNGCTCCCGTCGCCGCCGCCGANATGGTGGTGACGCTGGTCATCAGCATCAGGTATTTCATCAGCGCCGGCGTCAGCGGCACGTGCGGCCCGCCCGTCGTGCGACGGGACAGTTCCCCGCGCGGCACCGACCACCAAAACAGCACCCCCACCGCGAAAGCGAACAGACTGGCCAGCCCGAAGCCCCAGTGCCAGCCCAGGGTGAGCGCGAGCGCGGGCACGGCCAGACCGGCCAGGAACGCGGCGAAAGGGATCGACGCCTGTTTGATGCCGAAAGCGGTCGCGAGCATACCCCGCCGCACCCGCAGGTTGATCAGCTGGTTGGCCGCCGGATGGCTGATGCCGTTGGACACCCCGCCGACCGCGGCCCACCCGAGCAGCCAGGGCCAGGACGGCACCAGGAACGCCCCGCCGACCAGACTCAAGCCGCCGACCATGACCCCGAGCAGCGTCGCCGAACGGATGCCCAGCCACGACACGAGACGGCCGGCCAGCAGTGACATCACCGCGGCAGCACCCCAATAGCTGGCCACCGCGACGCCCAGCACCCACTGCGGAGCGGGAACATCGCGCTGGATCTGCACGAACAGCGCACCGAGCAGGAACACCGGCAAGCCGCCGGTGATNGTGGCNCCCACAGCGAGCACCACCGCGCCGGTACCGGACTCGCGCCGGGGCATCACCTATGCACGCGAGGCCGCGAGCGTTCCGGTGGATACCGCCACGCCACCACCGAGCACCGCAGAATCGCCGAGCTCGGCAACCGACGCGGCCAGCGCCTCCGCCGCCGCNTCCCCNAGCAGGGCCTGCGCCTTCTGCACGATGTCGGCCCANCTGGCGCGATCGCCCGGGGCACCCCGGAAGGAATCCTCGGTCTTCTCAATCACGGTGCCGTCCCGGAGCACGACCTGCACTTCGGCCTGCCACCGGGCAGGGAACGCGGCCTCGAGGCGGTCGCTGCGGTAACACTCCACCTTCTGCATCCACGGCATCAGGTCGGCCGCCACGGCCGGGGCATCGTCGAATTGGTCGACCGTGGCACGCCCGGTCGCCAGCGCCACGGCCGCCCCGAACGGCATGTTGAACTGGGCATCCACCGGGGTGTTCACCANCAGTTTGCGGGCGGCGGGCTCGGAGACGAGCGATGCGCCGGCNTGGATCACGCCCACCCGGATGCTCTCGATGTCGTCGATCCCGAGCCGGGGGTTCTCCTCGTGAATGTCGCGCAACAGGTCGATATTGCCGTGCATGTAGCGGCAGCAGGGGTAGAACTTGATCGACGTGTCCCAGGCGCTGCGGCCGAATTCCAGCTTGAGTTCCCGACCCGTCACGACGCCGGCACCGTATTGCACCAGGAAGCCGTCACGGCCTTCGATGGCGGTGGCCGGGGCACTGAATCCCGCCGCGGCGAGCCGTGCGGCCCGAATGCCCGTGGCCGCGGCGTGCCCGGCGTTGAGTCGTTTGGTCCAGGAGCCGTCGGCCAGGAACTCGAGCGAGCCGGCCGCCATGTTCGCTGCCAACCCGAGCGCATGGGCGGCCTGGCCCTCGGTCAATCCGAGCAGGCGGGCGGCAGCGGCAGCGGCGCCGACGCATCCGGCGACTCCGGTGGGGTGGAAGCCTCGCCCGTAGCTCTCCCGGGCCCCGAGCAAGACGCCCACCGAGCACATCACGTCGTAGCCCACGATTGCNGCTTGCAACGTCTCGCCGGTGAGTGATTGCCGNGTGCTGCCGAGGGCGAGNACAGCCGGGAAGATGACAACGCCGGGGTGCAGTGACGCTTCCTCGAAGGTGTCGTCCAGTTCGAGGCCGTGCGCNGTGATGCCGTTGACCAGGGCGGCGTCCTCCACGGTGGCGAACCCGCTGCTGCCCGCTCCATCCACGCCGTGCAGGGCCGCCGGGAAGAAATCACTCGCTTCCGTCGCCACGGCCACGGCCGCACGGGCGGCGACGGCCGAATCACGCTGGAACCCGCCGCCGGCGATGGCGTGGTAGTCGAGCAGCAGCAGTCGCATCCAGTCCGAAAGTTCCGGCGACACGGCGTGATCTGCCACAGTGTGGGCGGCGAGACGGTGGGCGATGGTGCTCATATCGGTGCCTTTCATAGCGATGACGACCGCAGTCGAGTGGGGCTGAGGCCCACGAACGTACGATCGTCTTTCTGGAAGAAGTCGTTGCCTTTGTCGTCGACCACCAGGAAGGCCGGAAAATCCTCGACCTCCACGCGGAAGACGGCTTCCATTCCCAGCTCGGCATAGTCGATGACGTCAACCGACCGGATGCAGTCCTGCGCCAGCCGGGCGGCAGGGCCACCGACCGAGCCGAGGTAGAAGCCGCCGTTGGCCTGGCAGGATGCGGTGACGGCGGCCGAACGATTGCCCTTGGCGAGCATCACGAGCGACGCGCCGAGCGCTTGGAACTCGGCCACATAGCCGTCCATCCGGCCGGCTGTCGTGGGCCCGAACGATCCCGACGGCAGTCCTGCCGGTGTTTTCGCCGGGCCGGCGTAGTAGACCGGGTGCTCAAGGAAATATTCGGGCACGCCCTCGCCACGCTCCACCCGCTCGCGGATCTTCGCGTGCACGATGTCACGGGCCACGATCAGGGTGCCGGTCAGGGAGAGCCGCGTGCTCACCATGCAAGCACTGAGCTGCGCCCGAATCTGGGACATCGGCACCGTGAGGTCGACGGCAACGGATGCCGAGGCATCCGTGATCTCGGTCAGCCCGGTGCTCGGAATGAACCTCGCCGGGTCCCGTTCGAGTTCTTCGAGGAAGACACCGTCCGGGGTGATCCTGCCGAGCACCTGGCGATCGGCCGAGCAGGACACCGCGATCGCAATGGGCAGGGACCCACCGTGGCGCGGCAGGCGCACCACGCGCACGTCGTGGCAGAAATACTTGCCGCCGAATTGGGCCCCGAAGCCGAGCTGGGTCGTCAGCTCGAACACCTTGGCTTCAAAATCCTGGTCCCGATAGCCGTGGCCGGCATCGCCGCCCTCCGCGGGCAGGGTGTCGAGGTAGTGCGCCGACGCCAGCTTGGCGGTCTTCAGGGCGAACTCGGCGCTGGTTCCGCCGATGACCACGGCAAGGTGGTACGGCGGACACGCCGCCGTACCGATGCTCTCGATCTTCTGCTTGAGAAATTCGAGCATGCGCTCCTCGTCGAGGATCGATTTGGTCTCCTGATACAGAAACGACTTGTTGGCGCTGCCGCCGCCCTTCGCCATGAAGAGGAACTCGTATTCCAGCCCTGACCCAGACCGATCTCGATCTGGGCGGGCAGGTTGTTCTGGGTGTTGGCCTCGGTCCACATGTCCACCGGGGACATCTGCGAGTAGCGCAGGTTGAGGTCCTGGTAGGCCTGGTACACCCCGTGGCTGAGACTGCGGGCGTCCGTGCCGTCGGTCGTGATGCGGTGACCGCGCTTGGCGGAGATGATGGCCGTTCCCGTGTCCTGACACATGGGCAGCACCCCGCCGGAGGCGACGTTGGCGTTCTGCAGCAGGTCCAGGGCCACGTACCGGTCGTTGGCCGAGGATTCCGGATCATCGATGATCCGGCGCAGTTGGGCCAGGTGGGCGGGGCGCAGGAAATGGGCCAGATCGCGGAACGCGGCGTCCGCGAGCGCCTCGATCGTCGACTGATCGACCTCCAGCACGGCATCGTCGCCGCTCCCGCGCACCCGGTATCCGTGCACATCGAGACGGCGCATGGGGGCCTCGATCGGTCCGAGTGGGAGCTGGTCGACATAGGCGAACGCCGCCATCAGAGCACCCCCGCGCCGCTGAGCTCGTCGATGGCCGCTGCGCTGTAGCCGAGATCATGCAGAATGGCGCGGGTATGGGATCCCACACCGGGAACCGGATCCATTCGCTCCGCCTGCCCCACGACGGTTACGGCCGGCAGCAGTGCACGCACCGGGCCGGCTTCGGTCTCGACGGTTCGCCAGCGGTCCCGGGCGGCGAGCTGCGGATGGTTGAGCACGTCTTTCACTTCGCGCTGCCGAGCGAAGGCCACCTTGGCGGCGCACAGGCGGCGTTCCATCTCCACTCCGTTCTGGGCGGCGAAGACGGCGTCGACCACGGCATGCAGCTCGGTGCGATGCGCCACCCGTGCGCTGCTGATGGCGAACCGTGCGTCGGTGACCAGGTCCGGTCGTTCCAAAACGCCCGCGCAGAAGGAGGCCCACTCCCGGTCGTTCTGCACCGAGAGCACCACATCCACTCCGTCTCCGGTGCGGAAGGTGCCGTAGGGGGCGATCGCTGCGTGGCTGGTTCCGGCACGCTCCGGGGCGGTGCCGCCGTATTCGGTGTAATANAGGGGATAGCCCATCCACTCGATCACGGAGTCGAACAGGCTCACCTCGATCTCCGACCCCTCCCCGCNGCGCTCCCGGTGCAGCAGAGCGGTGAGGATTCCGGAGAAGGCATACATGCCGGCACCGATGTCCGCGGTCGGGATGCCGGTTTTCGCGGGCGCATCCGCGGTGCCGGTAATGGCCACCAGGCCCGCTTCGCTCTGGATCAGCAGGTCGTAGGCCTTCGCGTCCCGGTAAGGGCCGCTGCTCCCGTAGCCGCTGATGGAGCAGGTGATCAGCCGGGGGTACCGCTGTCGGAGCTCCGCGGCGCCGAGACCGAGGCGAGCAGCGGCATCCGGGGCGAGGTTCTGCACGAACACATCGGCGGTGGCGAGCATTTCATGCATGATCGCCATGGCCTCGGGTCGTTTGAGATCGAGGGTGAGGCTCTCCTTATTGCGGTTGAGCCAGATGAAGTGGCTGGACAGCCCGTGCACGGTCTCGTCGTAGCTGCGGGCGAAGTCGCCGGCGCCGGGACGTTCGATCTTGATCACCCGGGCGCCCTGGTCGGCGAGATGGCGAGTGGCCAGCGGCGCCGCGACGGCGTGTTCGCAGGAGATGACAGTGAGCCCCTCAAGGGGCAACTTCTTCGACATGTTCAACCTTCAACGCTGAGGATAAAATGCATGATTCTCTAAATAATGTATCATTTGAAACTCGGGGCATCTACCCCGTCGCCGTCGGATGCGGTTCCGATAGAGTTGGCCGTTGAACCCACACTCGGCGAAGAACGCAAGGACAACGGATGGGCATGACCGAGGCGGCACCCACGAAGCGAGATCAGATCGTTGACGAGCTTCGACGCCTGATCCTGAACGGAGAGCTTCCGCGCGGCGCGAAGCTCCCGCAGGACGAACTTGCGCGCCAGTTCAGCAGCAGCATCACGCCGGTGCGAGAGGCGCTGCGCGCCCTGGAAGCCGAGAATCTGGTCGTCAGCGAACCGCGACGCGGGGTGCGCGTTGCCGGAATGAACTTCGAACGAGCCAAGGCCACGTACATCATTCGTCGGCTCACCGAAAGCTACGCCATGCGGCGGGCGGCCATCAGGCTCTCCCCGCTCGACCTGCACCAGGCCGAGCTCCTGCTCACCGAGCTCAATGCCGCGACGGCGCGGCATGATTCCGATGCCGCCCGTCAGCTGAACAAGCGCTTCCATTTCTTCTTCTACGAGCGCTGCGGCATCCCCAGCCTGGTCGATGAGATCGACGCCCTCTGGCGCGCGTTCCCGTGGGACCTGTTGCTCGATTCGCCCGAACCGGCCGAAGATTCCGAGGAGGAGCATCGGGCGTTGCTCGAAGCCGTGCGCGCCGGCGACGCCGACGCGGCCGGACTCGCACTCGAGCTTCACCTCTCGCGCAGCTTCATCGCGCTGAACGCCCACTACACCGGCAAGCCTCCGGCCGATCCGTTCGACATCACCAACGACTGACGCGCAGTCCGCGCGACCGACGGCTCGAAGCGGGCCGCGTTGAGGTGCCCGGTGTCGACGGCCGCACCATTTGTGCTGCCGACTCACGGTCACGGCTTGGCCGATGAAACCCCGTGGCGGGCCAGAATCCGCTCGGCCCGCACCGTGACCGGCCGATCGATCATCTGGCCATCCAGCTGAGCGGCACCGCCCGCCGCACCGATCACGCTCCGGGCCCACTCAACCTCGGCCTCCGCCGGCCGAAACGCGGCCATGACCGGTTTCAGCTGCGCGGGGTGAATGCAGAGTTTGCCGCCGAAGCCGAACTGCCGAGCGAGGGCGGCCGACTCGGCAACCGCTTCGGCGTCACTGATCTGCACGCTCGGTGAGTCCAACGGGGCATCGAGACCTGCCGCGCGGGAGGCCACCACGATNACCGAGCGGGCGTAGTCCAGCACCCGGTCCCCGGAGNCGGCACCGATGTCCAGGGCGAAGTCGATGGCGCCGAAAGCCAGCCTGGTCACGCCGGGTACCCGGGCCAGCTCGGCTGCGTTCTGCACACCGACGGCGGACTCGATCAGCGCCACCAGCGCGAGCGGGGGCCCGGCGACCCCGGCGAACGCGCCCGCCACGTCACGGAGCATTTGGCAGCTCTCCACCTTCGGTACAACGAGTCCGACCAGCCCATGACCGGGCTGATCGGCCAGGTGACGCAGCGCCGCGAGCTCTGCCGGTAGAGTATCCGCCCCGTCGGCATTCACCCGCACGAGGGCCCGTACCCGGTCCGGGCCGGGGGCGAGATGCTCCAGAACGGCGGCCAGGGCATCCGCTTTCGCCTCGGCGGCGACGGCATCCTCAAGGTCGATGATCACAACGTCGGCAGCGGAACCGGTGGCTTTACGAAAGCGTTCCGGCCGGTCGCCGGGCACGAACAGTGCGGTGACGGCCGAGGCCGTGACCGACCACGGCAGATAGGTGGAGTCGGGGGNGGACGTAGCGGTGATCGGGTGTGCGANGGGGGTCACGGTGTCTCCTGGGATGATCGGCAGGCGAGTCTCAACGGGCCCTGCCAACCGAGTGAGTGCAGCACGNACGATGTCGGCGCGAATCGGGGCAGGGCAGATGAGGTCAGNNCANATGAGGTCAGTGTAAGAAACGTCGGTGCGAGAAACGTCAGTAGGAGCGGGGCAGGCCGAGCACCTTTGTCGCCACGAAACTCTTGATCAGGTTGTTGCTCACCGGGGCCGTCTGGAACATGCGGGTCTCCCGAAACTTGCGCTCCACGTCGTACTCGTCGACAAACCCGTAGCCCCCGTGGGTGTCCAGGCACGCGTTGGCAGCCGCCCAACTCGCTTCCGAGGACAGATGCTTCGCCATGTTGGCCTCCGCGCCGCAGGGCAGGCCGGCGTCGAAGAGGCGGGCGGCCTCGTACCGCATGAGATCGGCCGCGCGCACCTTCATATACGCGTCGGCGATCGGGAACTGCACGCCCTGGTTACTGCCGATGGCACGGCCGAAGACTTCGCGCCGGTTCGCATAGTCACTGGCCCGGCTGCTGAACCAGTAGCCGTCGCCGATCGCTTCGGCCGACAGCAGGATGCGCTCGGCGTTCCAGCCGTCGAGCACATAGCGGAACCCGCGATCAACCTCGCCGATCACGGCGCTCTTCGGCACCCGCATACCGCGGTAATGCACCTGGTTGGTGGCGTAGTTGAACATGGTGCGCACCGGCGTGGTTTCGAGGTTCTCCGGCTGCTCGGAGCGCACCTGTCGCAGGTCCACCAGGAACAGTGTGAGGCCCACGGTCTTGTCGGCGCCCCGATCACTCGTGCGCGCCAGCACCATGGCCAGATCGGAATCATTGATCCGACTGGTCCAGTTCTTGTGTCCGGTAATCACGAAATCATCACCATCCACCTCGGCCCGGGTGAGGATGCTCGTGGTGTCGAGACCGGCGGCATCCTCGGTGACCGAGAACGCTTGCAGTCGCAGCCGGCCAGCCGCGATTTCGGGCAGATACTGTTCCTTCTGCGCGGTGGTGCCGTGGCGCAGCAGCGCCCCCATGATGTACATCTGTGCGTGGCAGGCAGCGGAATGACCGCCGGAACGGTTGATTTCCTCCATGATGACGCTGGCCTGGGTCAGGGTATAGCCCAGGCCGCCGTACTCGGTGGGAATCAGGGCGCTGAGCAGCCGGGCACGGGTGAGCGTTTCCACAAACTCCTGCGGATAGCTGCGCTCACGATCGCTCTCGCGCCAGTACGCGTCGGGGAATCCGGCGCACAGGTCGCTGGTGAACTGCCGGATCTCGTCAACAGAGAAGTCGGGCGAGGCCTGCGGCGTTGCCTCTGCGAGCGTGCCGGCAGCCGTCGATGCGGTGCGGGGCAGGGTGAGGTCGGACATAGGGCTCCTTTGCGAGTGCCGGCTGGGCCGGTCGGCACCTATGGGAGCCGACGACTTCGACACTACATAATATATTCAAGATGCGCTAGAGGGATCCACTGCCGTACAAATCCAACTAATCACTTGACTTTCTCAATATATTCTCCAACACTGACTAGATCTGAACAATATATTCATCGCATTTTTCTTGCACGAGGAGACCCACTCATGGCCATGCCCACGCTGTCCCCCGATTCCTCCAATCGCGTCGTCGCGGGCTGGACCGGTCGCCTCTGGGAGGACTTCGCCGTCGGCGACATCTACTACCACCCGCTGGGGAAAACGGTCACCGAGGGCGACAACCAGATGTTCACCCTGATGACCCAGAACGTCGCCAAGACGCATATCGACAGCAACTTCGCCCTGCGCACCGAGTACAAGCTGCCCCTGGTGAACTCGACGTTTATTCTCGCCCTGGTCACCGGGCAGTCCACCATCGACCTGTCGATGAATGTGTTCGCCAACCTCGGTTGGGACGAAGTACGCATGCCCAGTCCGGTTTTCCAAGGTGACACCATCTACTCGCGTTCCAAGGTGCTGGCCACCCGTGCCTCGAAATCACGCCCCACCCTGGGCCTGGTCACGGTGGCGACCGAGGGCTACAACCAAGACAGCGTCATCGTGATGAGTTACCAGCGAACCTTCCTGGTGTATCGCCAAGGGCACCTGCCGGGCATTGACGATTCCCGACCGAGCGAGGCCAGCCTGCCGGCGACNCCCGCAGCGAGCTAGCGCATGCGCGCCCTGCCGCTGGCCGGACTCACCGTGGTTTCATTGGAACAGGCGGTGGCAGCCCCCTTCGCCACCCGCCAACTCGCCGACCTCGGCGCTCGCGTCATCAAGGTCGAGCGGGACACCGGTGACTTCGCCCGAGGTTACGACGAAACCGTGCACGGAATGTCGAGCTATTTCGTCTGGCTCAATCGGAGCAAGGAAAGCATCGTGCTTGACCTGAAGAGCGAATCCGGCCTGGCCGTGCTGCGCGAACTCGTCAGCCGTGCGGACGTACTGGTGCAAAACCTTGCCCCGGGGGCGNTGGAACGNCTGGGCCTCGGCCCCGACAAGGCCCTCGCACTGAACCCACGCCTCATCCACGCCTCCATCTCCGGTTACGGGCGCGGCGGCAGCTACGAGCAGAAGAAGGCCTACGACCTGCTGGTGCAGTGCGAGGCGGGCCTGCTCAGCGTCACCGGCACCCCGGAGGACCCGGCCAAGGTCGGCGTCTCCATCGCAGACGTCTGCGCCGGCATGTACACCTTCTCCGGCATATTGACCTCNNTGCTGCANCGGGCCACGACGGGGCGGGGAGATGTTCTCGAGGTGTCCATGCTCGAGGCGCTCGGCGAATGGATGCAACAGCCGTATTTCTTTGCCGAGTACGGCGGCACTCCCCCACAGCGTAACGGTGCCCAGCATGCCTCCATCGCCCCGTACGGTCCCTTCGACACCGCCGACGGCACCGTCTTCTTCGGCATCCAGAATGAACGAGAATGGGCGGCGTTCTGCGCGGACGTGCTGGGGCGCCCTCTGATCGGCACGGATCCGGACTTCCAGGGCAACGCCCTGCGGGTGCAGAACCGGCCGGCCTTGCACGCCGCCATCCTCGACGTGCTGGGCACGCTCACATCTGCGGAGGTGCTCGCCCGGCTGGACCGCGCGAACATCGCCAACGCGCAACTGCGCTCCATGCAGGACTTCTCCGCACACCCGCAACTGGCCGAACGCGGTCGTTGGCACGACGTCGACACCCCGGTGGGACCGGTGCGCAGCCTGATCCCACCGGTGACCAGCCGCGAGACCGGGTTTCGGATGGACGCGGTGCCGGCGATCGGTCAGCACACCGAACAGATCCTAGCCGAGCTCGGACATGGGCTTTAGCCGGTCTTTCTCTGCGCCTCACCCGGTGACCCCGGATCTGCGGCGGCGGCGCTCGGGCGCCGACCCGGTGATGCCGTAAATTGGATGTGACCCCGCCCGAGAAAGGACCAGCGATGCCCTCTCGCCGTCCCTCGACCCGTCCACGCCCACAGCTGAGTGACGAGGCCTCGAGCTATGTGCGCGAGCTGATCATGTCCGGCGAGCTGCCGCCCGGCGCTGCTGTGCGCGCCGAGACCATCGGCGCGGCGCTCGGCATCTCCACCACGCCGGCTCGCGAGGCGCTGCAGGCGCTGAGGGTGGAAGGCTTCCTCGAGCTCGTGCCGCGACGCGGATTCCAAGTGGCCATGCTCACCGGGCAGGATGTGCGGGACCTGTTCACCGTGCAGGCCCTGATCGCCGGTGAGCTCGCTGCGCGCGCCGCCGCGGCAGCCGCACCCGAGGACGTCGCGGAGCTCGAGGCCCTGCACCACGAGCTGATCGCCGCCTCGACCAGAGGCAACCTTGAGCTACTCGAGGAGAAGAACCATGCTTTCCATCGGGAGATCAATATGATCGCCGGTGCGCCGAAGATCATCTGGGCGCTCGGTCTGATGACCCGGTACGTGCCGCGGCGGTTCTATTCCAGCATTCCGGGGTGGCCGGAAGCCACCGTCGAAGACCACGCCCAGCTCCTGGCCGGCATCCGCACCAATGATGCCCAGGCCACCCGGGTGGCCATGCAATCGCATGTCGAGCATGCCGGGGAGTTGCTCGCCGCCCACTTCGACGGCCGCACGTCCGCGCCCACGTCGCCCGAGGGGCTGCCGCAGACGATCGAGGCCCCAGCCGGCTGACCGATCACCACGATCGCACCACCCCGGGCCGTCCGACTCAGCCGGTCGGCCCAGGATGGTGTCAGATCGCGAAGGTGGACAGCTGCGGAACGAACGTCACAATGATGAGCGCGATCAGCAGGACACCGACGCTGGGCAAGGCCGCCTTCGCGACCCGGAGGATGTTCATTCCGGTCAGCCCACTGGCCACGAACAGGTTGAGTCCCAGCGGCGGAGTCATCATGCCGATCTCCAGGTTGAGCACCATGATGATGCCGAAGTGGATCGGGTCGACACCGAGCTCCATCGCCACCGGCAGCAGCACGGGGGCGAGGATGAGGATGGCGCTCGAGGTCTCCATGAACATGCCGACCACCAGCAGCAGCACGTTCACCATGATGAGGAACATCACCGGAGTGAGCTCTGATGCGAGCAGTGCTTCACTCACCTGCCCCGGAATTTGCTCGGCCGTGAGCACAAAGGAGAACAGGATCCCCGAGGCCACGATGAACATCACCATGGACGATGTTCTCGCCGAGGCCATCAGAATGGCGGGCAGGTCCTTGAGCTTGATCTCCTTGTACACGAAGATCGACACGATCAGCGCGTAGAACACGGCCATCGCGGCCGCTTCGGTGGGGGTGAAGATTCCGGCATAGATGCCGCCCAGCACGAAGATGGGCAGAAACAGACTGAGTGAGGCGTCTCNCAGGGCCGTGAATCGCTCGTACTTGCTCAGACGAATGGCATTGAGCCCCATGCCGTANTTGCGTCGACGGGACACGACCACGGCCAGGATCAGCAGTCCGATGCCGGCCATGATCCCCGGCCCAATCCCAGCCACGAAGAGGTCACCGATCGACTGCTCGGTGGAGATCCCGTACACGATGAGTGGGATGGACGGCGGGATCAGGATGCCGAGGGACCCGGAGGTGGTGACCAGGCCGGTGGAGAAGTCCTTGCCGTAGCCGCTCTTGATCATGGCGGGGATGATGAGTGTTCCCACCGCGACGACGGTAGCCGGGCTTGACCCGGAAATAGCCGCGAAGAACATGCAGGCCAGCACGGCCGTCATCGCAAGACCACCGCGGAACTGACCGACGAGGGCATTCGACGCGTTGATCAAGCGCTTGCTGATACCCCCACGGCTCATGAGGTTGGCCGCCACGATGAAGAAGGGAATGGCCATCAATGGAAAGGCATTGAGGGAGTTGAACAGTCGCTCGGGAACTTGGGTGAGCGGGATGGAGGTGAAGAAGAAGAAATAGACGAATGAGGTCAGACCCATCGCCACGGCAATGGGTGCCGAGGTGAGCAGCAGGGCGAAGAGCAGAACCAGGAGGGCCAGCAATCCTTCGATCATGATTTCGCCTCCCCTTCACTCATGCCGAGTTCTTCTTCGGCGCGCTGGAACTCGCTCTTGTCACCGTCAACGGATGCCGGCAGACCCCGAAACAGCCGAACAAGGATCTCCACCGCCCGCAACAGCATCAGGGTGAAGCCCAGGGGAACCGCCAATTCGACTACCCACAGCGGCAGTTTCAGAGTGGGCGTGACCGTGGACGTCGAGAACGGCTCAAAGAGCAGCAACCAGGCGAAGAAGCCCACAATCGCGAGGTAGGCGATGGTGACCAGGATGCCGAGGATGTCCATTCGACGCCGGCCGATCGTTCCGAGGAATGGTTCGAACACCTTCACGGCGATGTGTTCGTTGTGGCGCAGGGTGATCACCGCACCGAGGAAGGTGGAATAGATGATGAGGTAAACGATGGTCTCTTCGCCCCACCAGAGGTGGATGTTGAAGATGGCCCTGAGCAGCACCTGGGCGATGGCAACCAGTGTTGCCACCGCCAGGCAGGTGCAGACCAGGGTGTTTTCCACCCGAGTCAAAGCGTGGCTGAACCTGAGAATGGGGGCGTCCTTACGGTTGAAGGGCAGCACGACGAATCCCGTGCCGGCGGGTGAAAGAGAAGAAGGAGGCTAGCTGCGGTTCGCGAGCAGCTCGGCGACGATCTCCGGTCCCAGCACGTCGGCGTGCTTTTCCCAGACGCTCGGCACGACGGTGGCCATCAGGGCTTCACGCTCGGCATCGGTGAGTTGGATGATCTCCGTCGATCCTTCCTCGATCACTGCCTGCTTCGCCTCCTCGTTCACCTCGGCCGCAATCTCACGGTTGTACACGCTGGATTCGTCAACGGCATCCAGAACGAGCTGCTGCAAGTCGGCCGGCAACGAATCAAAGAAATCGCTGTTGATGGCGGGGATGTAGCCGATGTAGCCGTGGTTGGATTCGGTGATGTAGTCCTGAACCGTGTGCATGCTCTGGGTTTCCATGTTGGACCACGTGTTCTCCTGGCCGTCGATGACGCCCTGTTCGAGGGCGCTGTAGACCTCGGCGAAGGCAAGGATGGACGGGATGGCGTTCCAGGTTTCGAACTGACTCACCAGTACATCGGCAGGCTGGATGCGGAAGCTCCGTCCGGACATGTCGGCTGCGGTCCGGATGGGCACGTTGGCCCCCATCTGCTTGAATCCGTTGTCCCAGAGGCCCAGCGGCATGATCTTGGCTGCACGCAGGTCCTCATTCTCGAAAATGGCTTCGCCCACCGCCGAGTCGCGGGAGGCGATCTCGGCGATGTCTTCGCTGCTCTCGAACAGGAATGGCAGGTCGAGCAGCTGCAGCTGGGGCGCAATGGTGGTGAACTTGGCGCTGGCGGGAGCGATCATCTGAATGCTGTTGGACTGCAGTGCCTGCAGTTCGTCCTTGTCGCCGTAGAGCGAGGAGTTCGGGTAGATCTCCACCTCGATGCGCCCGTCCGAGGAGGCCTCGATGATCTCCTTGAATTTCTCGGCGGCCGCGCCCTTGGGCGTGTTGGTCGTCGTCACATGGGAGAAGCCGATCGTGTATACCTCTTCGTCGCCGGAGCCTCCTCCGGACGCGGCCGAGCCGCGGGCCGCCGAACAGGATCCGAGCACGAGCACTGCTCCGAGGGCCAGGGCCGCAGCCCCGAAAGCACGGGATTTACGGGTAGGTCGTTGCATTGTTTTTTCCCTATCGTCATTGATCAGGCGGTGCGCGGCTGGCGTCGCGTGAGGTGCGTCACCAGCGACCCTACCAAGGAAAATATGCTCAAAACAAGAATAATGCATTCTTTTTATAACAAATGCATTACCACTTTGCGGGCATGACAAAGCGACCGTGCAACACGGGCCGGCACGGATGCATCGGCGTGCTTCAGGCGCTGCGGGCTATTTCCGCCGCGAGGTCACGGAGCTGGCGTGCCAGATCGGCGGCCTGCGCGGCGAGCTCTGCGCGACCGGGCTTTTCCCCGGCGGCCCGGGCGGGTTCGGGCGCCGGAACGGGCGCCGGCTCACCAGATCGGCCCGCTCGTTGGCCCGCACCCGGTTCGTCAGCGCCCACCACGTCGAGGTCGAAAACCACCCGATCGGCGCGATGCCAGGTGGAGAACATTTCGATGGGAACCCCGTTCTCATCAAGGCTCGTACCCTCGAGCAGCAGCAGCGGCTCCCCCACGCTGATCTGCAACAACTCCGCGAGGGCCGTCGTGGCCGCCACCGCACGCACCTGCCGGCGCCCGGACACGATCGACACGCCCAGCCGGGCGCGCAGCACGGCGTGCAGCGACGCATCCGTCAATTCGGCCGTCGTCAGGTTCGCGCCGATGGCC
>JGI24770J26754_10001503_pt1 | contig 16494 bp, 20 predicted proteins | sample LakOneMetagenome_FD_26754 | JGI IMG/M metagenome (IMG submission 26754) | reverse complement strand
GCCCGAGCTGCGCAAGACGCTCGAGGCGATGGCGGCCGCCGTGCCGGCCGGCGAACCGCGCTCGGTGACGATCCTGGGCGCACACAAGGACACGGGGCCGGGCGGCACCCGGCTGACCCTCGACATCGAATACGAGTTCGAGGCAGGCTGGATGCTGGCCAGGGTCACGACCGAGGTGCAGGACGGCGTCCGTTCCGTCATCGATTTCCATGTCCAACCGAGGAGCCGGTCGCTGGCCGCCGAACACCGCTTCGGGCTGGCCGGGAAGTCGCTCCTGCAGTACGGCGTGCTCGCGGCCGCGCTGGCCTCGCTCGCGCTGATCTTCTACGCCCTGTACCGCTGCGTGCGTACCAGGGGCCTGGCCAAAAAGGCGCTGTGGGTCGTGTTCATCCTGCTGGGCTTCGGCCAGCTCGCGGTCGACTGGACCAGTGGCGAATGGCGCTTCGTGCCCCTCCACCTGCAGCTGCTGGGCGCGGGCCTCACGGCGCCGCCCGGCGGNNCCTGGANCCTGAGCGTATCGCTGCCGTTCGGGGCCATCATTTTCCTGCTNCGCGAGTGGAATGGGGCGCTTCCGATGAAGGGGACCGGGACGGCGGCTCCACCGCAGTAGCGCCTTCGGCCTGCAGCTCCTTGCTCAGGAAGTAGTTCAGGGCCGTGCGGATCACGGCGATCGCGGCCAGCTTGCCGATCCGGTCCCAGGTCGGCGCGACCGAGGTCGAGAGGATGTCGGCCGCCAGCTGCAGCTCGAGGGCGAGCGTCAGGTAGCGGGCAAAGGACAGGCGGATCGGGCCGAAGCTCGCCCCGCGCCCCACCAGCAGGTGCCGCGCCAGTCCCAGCACCACGACGACGACGCCCGCGGCGATCACCAGCGCGCCGAGCGCCTCCACGAACAGGCGCAGCCATTCCACCGACGCCTGGACCTGTCCCTCTACCTGTTCGAACACGGCTTTCTCCCTTGCCTGGAAGCCCGCCGGCCGCGGTGTGCGCCCGGCTGCATGTCGGCGATGGTACAGGGATGGCGCCTCCGGGCGCGCAACTCAGGGGCCGGCGGCGGACAACTGGCCCAGCAGCAGGTCGAGCGCCTCGGCATAGCGCGCCTGCAGGGCGGCGCCCTGGGCGGCGTCCTTGTGCGCGGCGGCCAGCGCCAGGCCGCTGCCGTGCGCGTGGTCGACCAGGATGTCGCGCCACAGGCCGACCTGCGGCGTCAGGTGCGAGACCAGGGTTTCCAGGCGCGCAGTGATCCGGGCCGCGGCGCCGGCGAAGGCCGCCGGTTCGCCGAAGATCGACAGGGTGAGCGCGGGATGGCGTCCGACCGCTTCGTGGTAGCGCAGCAGCAGCGCGCGCAGCGCCTCCTGCGGCGGCGCGTCCTCGCGATCGCCGGCCAGCACGCCGCCGTAGATCCGCTCCGCCAGGGCGGCCAGCAGGGCCGCGCGGTCGGCCACGTGGTGGTAGAGGCTCATCGGGGTCACGCCGAGGCGGGCGGCGAGGGCGCGCATGGACAGCGCCCCTTCGCCCCCATCGTCCAGCAAGGCCAGGGCGGCATCCAGGATCGCTTCCAGTGTCACGCCCTGGCCGCGCGCCGGCCGGCCGCGTGGTCGGCTCATCAAAGCACGCGGTAGCTCGACTGCACCAGGCCGGAAGGAAAGCTGCGGCTCCCAAGCAGTTCCAGGTCGAGGTCGCGTGCCACGGGGCCGAACAGGGGCCGCCCTGCGCCGATCAGCACCGGCACCGTGGTGATGACCATGTCCTCGATCAGCCCTTCGCGCAAGAAAGACTGCAGCAGCCGGCCGCCGTCGACGTAGACCCGGCGCACGCCCTGTTCGCCGAGCATGTGCATGGCCTCGCGCGGCGCCAGGTTTGAAAAACGGACCTTGCCGTCCAGGCTGGCCGGCACCGGCGTGCCGGCGAGCTGACTGGACAGGACGAGCACGGGCCAGTCGTAGGGCCAGGTCGCGAAGGTCCGCACCTTCTCGAAGCTGCCGCGGCCCATTACGATCATGTCCTTGTCGGCGATGAAGTCGGTGTAGCCATGGTCTTCGTCGGCGGCGTCGCGCTCGAGCAGCCAGCCGATGTCGCCGTCGGGGCGCGCGATGTAGCCGTCGAGGCTGGTGGCGATGAATACNTGGCCGGTGGGCATGCTNCCTCCTGATTAAATNTACGACGTATAATTAAATCACAGGGCGCCGCGCGCATCAAGCCTCTGCTGCCTGTTCGCCGTGTGGCGCTGCTTTGCCGGCGCCGCCTGGCTGCTGGTCAAGCCCACCAGTGCACTGCTCGACCGCGCCGGCGCGGGCAGGCGCCGGGCGCCGTAGGTCAAAAAAAATGCCGCTGTCTCCAGCGGCATTTTTCATGGAGCGCCCGAGCTTCAGTCGTGGGCGTAGATGTCGTTGTCCTTGGTTTCCCGGACGAACAGGCCGCCGATGACCACCGTGATCAGGGCGATGATGATCGGATACCACAGGCCGTAGTAGATGTCCCCCTTGAAGGCCACCAGGGCAAACGAGATGGTGGGCAGCATGCCGCCGAACCAGCCGTTGCCGATGTGGTAGGGCAGGGACATCGAGGTGTAGCGGATACGGGTCGGGAACATCTCGACCAGCATCGCTGCAATCGGTCCGTAGACCATGGTCACGTAGATCACCAGGATGAACAGCAGCAGCACCAGCATCGGCTTGTTGATGCCCGCCGGGTCTGCCTTTTCCGGATAGCCTGCGGCCTTCAGCGCGCCCGTCACCTGCTTCTTGAGCGCGTCTTCCCGGGCCTTCGACGCGGCGTCGAAGTTCAGGTTATCCGGCGTCATGACGGCATTGAAGGACTGGAAGGTGGTGTCGCCGACCTTGATCGCCGCCTCGGTGCCGGCTGGCGCTTCCTGGATGGTGTAGCTGACCGAGGCGCCGGTCAGCATGCGGGTCGCGATGTCGCAGGAGGACGGGAATTTCTTGGTGCCGGTCGGGTCGACCTGGAAGTGGCAGGTTTCCGGATCGGCCACGACCACCACCGGCGAGGTCTGGATCGCGCGCTCGAGGGCCGGGTTGCCGTAGTGCGTGATGGCCTTGAAGATCGGGAAGTAGGTCGCCGCCGCGATCAGGCAGCCGGCGAGGATGATCCACTTGCGGCCGATCTTGTCCGACAGGATGCCGAAGAAGATGAAGAAGGGGGTGGCCAGGGCGAGGGCGATCGCGGTCAGGATGGTCGCGGTCGGCCCATCGATCTTGAGGGTCTGCTGGAGGAAGAACAGCGCGTAGAACTGGCCGGTGTACCAGACCACGGCCTGGCCCATCGTCAGGCCGACCAGGGCCAGGAAGACGATCTTGGCATTCTTCGCCTTCAGGAAGGACTCGGTCAGCGGCGCCTTCGAGGTCTTGCCCTCGGCCTTCATTTTCGCGAATGCCGGCGACTCGTTCATGGCCAGCCGGATCCAGACCGAGATGCCCAGCAGGACGACCGAGATCAGGAAGGGAATACGCCAGCCCCAGGCCTGGAACTCTTCTTCGCCGACGGCGGTCCGGGTACCCAGGATGACCAGCAGCGACAGGAAAAGGCCGAGGGTCGCCGTGGTCTGGATGTAGGCGGTGAAGTAGCCGCGCTTGCCTTCCGGCGCATGCTCGGCCACGTAGGTGGCGGCCCCGCCGTACTCGCCGCCCAGGGCCAGGCCCTGCAGGATGCGCAGCGAGACCAGGATGATCGGCGCGGCGATGCCGATCGAGGCATAGCTCGGCAGCAGGCCCACCAGGAAGGTCGATGCGCCCATGATCAGGATGGTCACCAGGAAGGTGTACTTGCGGCCGATCATGTCGCCGAGCCGGCCGAACACGAGGGCGCCGAAGGGGCGGACGATGAAGCCGGCCGCGAAGGCCATGAGGGCGAAGATGAAGGTGGTGGTCGGGTCGCCGATGAAGAACTGCTTGGCGATGATGGCGGCGAGCGTGCCGTAGAGGTAGAAGTCGTACCACTCGAATACCGTGCCGAGCGAGGAAGCGAAGATGACTTTCCGTTCTTCCTTGGTGAGTCCGCCGGAGGAAGGTGCCGCTTTCCCTCCGGCAGTCATGCCGGGTGTGATTGCCATGTGTGTCTCCGTATATATTTAATGTAATTCGGGTCACTGGTAATGCTGATTGATGGTCAGCTGTCGCGGAGTGTGTTCTGGTTTCCTTACACGATGCTTTCTCCAAACTTACGCGAAGCTTACAGATGAGCATTGCAATTGGTGCAAGACAACATGGCAAGCCTGGCTTTCACTCNGTATGTACGCATGCTGCACTGCGCCATAGGGCTTGCAACTNATTTACGAACGACCGTTCTTATTATGCTATTCTCGATCGGTCCAGAACCCCCATACAAGGAGACAAGCATGGTAGACGCCGTCATCGTATCGACCGCCCGCACGGGCCTGGCCAAGTCGTGGAAAGGCGCATTCAACATGACCCACGGCGCCACCCTCGGCGGCCACGTGCTGAAGGCGGCGATCGAGCGCGCCGGCATCGAGGCGGGCGAGATCGAGGACGTCCTGATGGGCTGCGCCAATCCGGAAGGCGCCACCGGCGTGAACATCGCGCGCCAGATCGCGCTGCGCGCCGGCTGCCCGGTGACGGTGCCGGGCATGACCATCAACCGCTTCTGCTCGTCCGGCCTGCAGACCATTGCGACCGCCAGCCAGCGCATCCTGGCCGGCGAAGGCGAGGTGTATGCGGCCGGCGGGGTCGAGTCGATCTCCTGCGTGCAGCAGGAGATGAACCGCCACATGCTCTACGAGGTCTGGCTCAAGCAGAACAAGCCGGAACTCTACTGGCCGATGCTGCAGACCGCCGAGACCGTGGCGCAGCGTTACTCCATCAGCCGCGAGCGCCAGGACGAATACGGCGCGCAGAGCCAGCAACGTGCCGCCGCCGCCCAGGCCGCCGGCCGCTTCGAGGCCGAGATCGTGCCGATGACGGTGACCAAGGGCGTGGCCGACAAGGCGTCCGGCATGCTGCTTTCGCGCGAAGTGACGATCTCCCATGATGAAGGCATCCGCGCCGACACGACCTATGAGGCGGTGTCGAAGATCCGCAGCGCGCTGCCGGGCGGCGTCATCACTGCCGGCAATGCGAGCCAGTTCTCGGACGGCGCCGCCGCCAGCATCGTCATGAGCAGCCGCATGGCCGAAGCGAAAGGCCTGCGCCCGCTGGGCATCTTCCGCGGCTACGCCGTGGCCGGCTGCGAGCCGGACGAGATGGGGATCGGCCCGGTGTTCGCGATCCCGAAACTCCTGCAGCGCGCGGGCCTGAGCATCGACGATATCGGCCTGTGGGAACTGAACGAAGCGTTTGCCGTGCAGGTGCTGTATTGTGCCGACAGGCTCGGCATCCCGATGGAGCGCCTGAACGTGAACGGCGGCGCGATCGCGGTCGGCCATCCCTATGGTGTCTCGGGCGCGCGCCTGGTGGGCCATGCGCTCATCGAAGGCAGGCGGCGCGGCGTGAAGTACGTGGTCGCGACCATGTGCGTGGGCGGCGGCCAGGGTGCGGCCGGGCTGTTCGAAGTCGTTTAACGCAGTGATCGAGTCAGGAGTGAAGATGCTCAAGCATATCGTGATGTGGAAGTTGAAGGATGAAGCCGAAGGCGCGGACCGCTGGACCAATGCGCGCGAGATGAAGCGCCGCCTCGACGAGTGCGCCAATATCGTGCCGGGCCAGCTGGCCTTCGAGGTGACCCTGGCCCAGCCGGGGCTCGAAGCCACCTACGACGTGGTGCTGTATTCCGAGTTCGCGGACAAGGCGGCGCTCGACGCCTACGTCAACCACCCGACCCACAAGGCGGTCGTGCCCTTCATCGGCGCGATCCGCGAGGGCCGCCAGTGCATGGACTACGAAGTCTGATACGAACCCCCCATCGAACAACATGACGGAGACAGCAATGCGCACCACCCAGGAACTCTTCTCCCTGCAAGGCAGGACCGCCATCGTCACCGGCGGCTCGCGCGGCCTCGGCCTGCAGATGGCCCGCGCCCTCGGCGAACAGGGCGCCAGGGTCGTGATTTCCTCGCGCAAGCAGGAAGAACTCGACCAGGCCGTCGCCGAACTCAAGACAAGCGGCATCGACGCCCGGGGCATCGCCGCCGACCTGTCGGACGAAGCCCAGGCCCACACCTTTGTCGAGGGGGCGATCGCCCACCTCGGCCACGTCGACATCCTGGTCAACAATGCCGGCGCCAGCTGGGGCGCCCCGGCCGAGGATTATCCGGTCGAGGCCTGGGACAAGGTGATGGACCTGAACGTGCGCAGCATCTTCCTGGTGACCCAGGCGGTCGGCAAACTGTCCATGATCCCGCGCCGCTACGGGCGTATCATCAGCATCTCGTCGATCGCCGGCCTGGCCGGCAATCCGCCGGGCACGATGCAGACGATCGCCTACAACACCTCGAAGGGCGCCGTGGTCAACTTCACGCGCGCGCTGGCCGGCGAATGGGGCCGCTACGGCATCACGGTGAACTCGATCGCCCCGGGCTTCTTCCCCTCGAAGATGACCAAGGGCGTGCTGGCCGCCTTCGGGGCCGAGAACCTGGCCAAGGATGCGCCGCTGAACCGCCTGGGCGACGACGAGGACCTCAAGGGCGCGGTGGTGCTGTTCGCCAGCGACGCCGGCAAGCACATCACGGGCCAGACGCTGGCGGTCGACGGCGGCGTGTCCGCAGTCTGACACCCACGCAAGGGGAGAACGAGCATGAAGGAATTTCGCGGCAAGGTCGCCGTCATCACCGGCGGCGCGAGCGGCCTGGGGCGCGAGTTCGCCAACACGGCGTCGAGCCTCGGCATGAAGCTGGTGCTGGCGGACGTGCAGGCCAGGGCGCTCGAACAGGCCACGGATGAACTGCTGGCGCAAGGCGCCGAAGTGCTGTCCATGGTCTGCGACGTCAGCAAGGGATCGCACGTGCAGGAACTGGCCGATTCGGCCATCGCCCGCTTCGGGGCGATCCACCTGGTGTTCAACAATGCGGGCGTCGGCTCGGGCGGCCTGGTCTGGGAGAACTCGGAACAGGACTGGGAATGGGTGCTGGGCGTGAACCTGTGGGGCGTCATCCATGGCGTGCGCGTGTTCACCCGCGCGATGCTCGAATGCGCCGCGCTTGATGCCGACTACGAAGGCCACATCGTGAACACGGCCTCGATGGCGGGGCTGCTCACGCCGCCGGCCATGGGGGTGTACAACGTGTCCAAGCACGCGGTGGTGGCGCTCAGCGAAACGCTGCATCACGACCTGCAACTGGTCGACGCGCCGATCAAGGCATCGGTGCTGTGTCCCTATTTCGTGCCGACGGGGATCGCCCAGTCGCATCGCAACCGGCCGGAAGAACTGGCGAGCGGCGAGCGCGTGACGTCCAGCCAGATGGCGGCGCAGATGATGACGGAGAAGGCGGTCGAGTCGGGCAAGGTGACGGCCCGGGACGTGGCGCGCATTACCTTCGAGGCGATCCGCGAGGGGCGCTTCTACATCTACTCGCACCCGCAGGCGCTGGGAGCGGCGGCGGAGCGTTTCGAGGCGATCGTCAAAGGGGCGCCGCCGGCGGATCCGTATGCGGCGACGCCTCAGGTGACGGCGATGCTCAAGGCGGGGATCAAAGGGCGGCGCTGATCCCGGCCTGCAGCCTATGCACGTCGTTCCGGCCTGCGCCGGAACGACGGTCGCGCGGACGACACTGGAACGACGCTTTACCTGGTCGCGCAGAACCCCGTGCTGTCCCAGGTCGCGCCGGCCGCCAGGTCCGGTTTCCAGTCCGGGCCCGACAGCTTCATCACGCCATTCTCGAGCGTGTACTTGCCGTTCCACAGCCCGGTCGGCGACCCCGCCACCGGCAGCTCCACCTTCCAGCCCACCGCCTTGACCTGGCTGGTGTTGCTGACTTCAACCCTTGCGCAGTAGCCGCTGCCCCAGTCNCCGGTGATGACCAGCTTGGACTGCAGCGCGCCTGANGGCAGCGGCGGCGGCGGTTCCACCGGCTTGGCCGGACGCGTCGCGCACAGGCCCATCTCGGTCGACTCGCCCGGGCGCAGCATCTTGTTCCAGTTCATGCCCTTGACGGTGAGCTTGCGCCCTTCCTAGGTCCAGCTGCCGTTCCATAGCGAGGTGACGGTATCCGGGAAGTCCTGCTCGGCCACCCACCAGCCAGGGGTGTCGCCGACGTTGGTGACGGTCATGGTGCCGCACCAGCCGCTGCCCCAGTCGTTCGGCCTGGCAAAAGCCACCGCGACCGTCGGCACGGGCGCCGGCGGCAGCGGGTTCGGGTAGGGGCCGGGTTCGACCGCGTTCGGGTCGAGGAAGGCCTTCTTGGTGGCGGTGAGCAGCGGGTTGTTGACGCCGTCCGTGGTGCCGTAGTTGACCAGCCAGATGATGGTGCCGGCCGCGCCTTCGCCCGCGCGCGTCGACTGCGCCCAGGCGCCCTTGGCGGCGATGGTGGCCGGCTCCTCGTAGCTCAGGTAGCCGGTGGTCCATTCGGGGCGGCTGGCCGGGGTGTAGCCGCCCGGGTAGACGCGGTAGCTGGTCTGGGTGGCGGCGTCCCAGGCCAGGATGCCCTTGTCCAGGTAGCCGTGCTTGTGCAGCTGGGCGTAGTTCCAGCGTACGTCGAACACCGACCACTGGCTCAAGTCGCCATCGGTCGCCTGGTCCGGCCCCGTGAAGGGCGGCGCGTAGTGCATGCCGTAGAAGCCCAGGCCCATGCCCAGCTTGGCGCGCGGGATGCCGGCGTCCTCGTACATCTGGATGGTGCCGGCGATCGACATCGGGCGCGTGCGGCTGTGGCCGGTAAGCGGGGCGAAGGTGGTGCTGGTCCAGCCCTGGCCGAACCAGCCCATGCCGTAGCTCATGAAGTTGTACTGGTCGACCAGGTTCGCCACGCGCTTGTGGTGCTCGCTGACCTTGTCGATGTTGGTGTTCAGCATCCCGGCCGGGAAGGTGATGATGACCGGCTTGTCCTGGTAGCGCGGGCGCGCGTTGGCCTGCGCGCGAATGTCCGCGATCAGGGCTTCGAGCAGGGCCTGCTCCTCGAGCGCGTCGTCCTTGATGCCTTCCCAGTCGACGTCGACGCCGTCGTAGCCCTTGGCGACCATGTAGTCGACCAGGTTCTTGACGAAGATGGGGCGGACGGCGGGCTGCGAAGAGGCGATGAAGCCGGCATTGTCGCCTTCGCCGCCCAGCATGATGATGGCCTTGGTGCCCACCTGGTGGGCGCGCATGATCAGGTACTCTTCGACGCTCTTGTCCCAGGCCGTGCCGGGACCGAGGTCGCGGCGCTCATGGGCGGTGCCGGCGCCCGGCACGATCTCGCCAGGCTTGCCGCTCTTGCCGCCGCCCGGACCGATGCGCGCAAAGACGAAGTGTGTCATCGCCGTCATGTCGACGTGCTCGGGCGCCTGGTAGTCCCGGTTGTCCCAGAAGTAGGCGCCGTAGTAGCCGGTCACCCATTTGCCGGTGTCCTGGGCCTGCGCCGCAAAGGGAGCGCCGGCGCTTGCCGCCAGCAGGCAGAGCGCTGCCAGGCGTGTAAGGGATGTCTTCATTTCTTTCCTCCTGTGGTTGCCATGAGGAAAGAATGTTAGGTCCGTCCGTGCTCCGGAATCTGTCGCCCAAATGTCTTTCCCCCCCGCGAGGGGGAAGTCGGAAAGGGCGTGAGCCGGATCAGGCGGCGACCTGGCCCTCGGGCTGGACGATCCGCTCGTGCAGCTCCGGCTCGCCTGTACTGTAGAGCTTGACGACGGTCGAGGTGCGGGTGCCGTAGCCGTCCGACTCGATNCAGACCGGCGAGAGCATGCGCTCGACCTCGATCGGCATGCCGGTCTCGGGCAGGCGCATGTCCGGCGCGCGGGTGGTGTCGGCCAGCATCTCGAAGTAGGCGTCTTCCGGGGCGCCCTGGCACAGGAGGCTGGCGAACTGCGCCTTGGTGCGCAGCACCTTGGGCCAGGGTGCGTCCAGCAGGCCGTTCGAGATGCCGTAGATGCGGCCCGGCTCGAGCGGCTGGCCGTTGCGCGGGTCGTCCGCGCCGCGGTTCGAGTACCAGTACAGGGCCTCGCGGTCGCCCAGCACCAGGTTGTAGCCGTTGTAGACGTCGCCGCGCGCGATGATCTGCGCGAGGTAGCCCGCCGCGTCCAGCGCGCCCGTGAGGAAGCCGGCCACCAGGTCGCCCCGGGTCGGCGCGTTGTCGCGGCGCTCGGACGGGCCGCGGATATTCGTCAGGGCGGCGAACTTCGGGCCGTTGGGGCCCTCGGTGCTCACGCCCATCCAGCTGCCGCCGCCCTGCAGATCGCGTCCCGCGATCACCTGCGGGTGCTCGGGCCAGGGCGCGGCCGGGGTGGCGGGGCGGTCGTAGAACTCGTCGCGGTTGGCGGCGGCGATGACGGGGACGCCCGGCAGCACTTTCCAGGCAAAGACGATCAGGCACATATTCTAGAGGTCCATGAAGACTTCGGACCGGCGCGGGCCCTGGATGAATTCGGCAAGGCCGGCGTCGAACGCGGCCCCTTCCACCGTGCCGGCGAAGGCCTCGGTGGCGGCGGGATAGACTTCCATCCACGTCTGCAGGCCGTCGCGGGTTTCCGGACGGCGCTTGAGCTGGCAGGCGGCGCCCTCAATGGCGAGCCGCTCCTGCATGGCGCGCACGCGCGGTGCGAGCAGAAGAGCATCTTCCTCGCGCACCTTGTAGTACACGTACAGGTCGATCATCGCTAGATGTCGAGCGCGTCGAGGTGGTAGGGCATCTGCCCGAAGCGCAGCTGCGGACCGCCGGCGGCGCCATGGCGCACGTCTTCGCCCAGGGCGCCGAGCTTCAACTCGACCAGCAGGTCGGCGCCGCCGAGGCCATTGGGCGCGGCGTTGACCACCATGCCGCAGGGTTGGCCCGGGTCTTGCATCGAATAGACCTCGTCGCCGGCGCGCGCGGCCGGGTTGTCGACCGTCGCGAGCGCCGTGCGGCGCTTGAGCTTGCCGAGGTACTGGCTGCGCGCGACGATTTCCTGGCCCGGATAGCAGCCCTTCTTGAAGTTCACGCCGCCCAGCAGCTCGAGGTTGACCATCTGCGGAACGAACTGCTCCTGGGTGGCGGCCGTGATCTGCGGCACGCCGGCATGGATGGCGGCCAGATGCCAGGCCTGGGCGCCGCCCAGCGCCAGTTCGGCGGCGAGGCCGGGCAGGGCGCTGCTCGCGGTGTCAAAGGTGGCCAGCCACAGGTAGCGCGGGGCCTTGAAGGCGTCGTGCAGGCGGATCACGGTCCCGAACTCGCCCTGCACCTTGCCATGGGGCGCCTCCGGCAGCGTGGGTACATGCCGGCGCAGCGCGGTCTCGGCCCGGGCCCCGCCCAGGCCGAGCACGGCCGCGAACGGCGCCTCGTCCGTGGCGTCGCGCAGCCTGGCCTTGGCGCGCAGCACGAACATCGACAGCCGCTTCTGCAGCGGGGCCTGGATTGCGCGCGGCAGCTGCAAATACACGGTGTCGGGATCCCGCCAATAAAGGAAAGTCGCCTGCAGGCGGCCCTTCGGGGTGCAGTAGCCGGCCAGGCGGGCTTCGTTCTGCCCCAGGTGTTCGACGTCGTTGGTCAGCTGATTGTGCAGGAAACTGGCGGCATCCTCGCCGTGCACGGCGATGAGGCTCAGGTCGGTGACCGGGGCCACGAAGCCATCGAGCAGCTCGGCGGCGGCCAGGGGACGGCCGAAGTCTTCCACTCGGGAAGCCTCGTCGACATGGAAACGGGCGCCGAGCGAGGAAAGGGTATCTGTCCAGTTGAGCATAAATCCAGTTAGTATTAGCAATTAGGCTTTATCATTACGGGCTCATTATAAAGATGTCGGCACAATCGCGCCGGAAGCGGTCCAAGCCGCGGCGCACACCACAAAAAGAAGACATGGCATTCATTAAAAAACTCCTGGTCACCGGCGTCGTCGTCTCGGTGGCCGCGGTCGCCGGTTTCTCCTGGTGGGCCAAGAGCCCGCTCACCACGGAAGGTCCGGTGGTCGAGTTCACCATCAACCCGGGCAGCGGGGTNGGCGCGGCGGCNCAGCAGATGNCCAGGGCCGGCGTGCCGGTCAATCCGCAGCTGTTCAACATCCTGGCGCGGGTGACGGGCCAGGCCAGCCGGATCAAGGCCGGCAGCTACGAGCTCAAGCCGAACACCTCGCCGCGCCGCCTGCTCACCCAGCTGGTGCGCGGCGAGTTCGCCCAGGAGTCGATCACCATCGTCGAAGGCTGGACCTTCCGCCAGATGCGCGCCGCGGTCCAGGCCCACGCGCGCCTGCGCCACGACACCGTGAAGCTCAGCGACGAAGNGCTCATGAAGAAGATCTCGANCGAGTACACGAAGCCGGAAGGCCTCTTCTTCCCGGATACCTATCTCTTCGCCAAGGGCTCGTCGGAACTGGCGATCTACAAGCAGGCCCACCAGGCCATGCTGAACCACCTGAAGGCCGCCTGGGAAACGCGCGACCCGAGCCTGCCCTACAAGAATCCCTACGAGGCGCTGGTCATGGCCTCGATCATCGAGAAGGAAACCGGCTTGAGGAGCGAGCGCACCATGATTGCGGGCGTGTTCGTCAACCGCCTGCGCACCGGGATGATGCTGCAGACCGACCCCGCCGTCATCTACGGCATGGGCGAGCGCTTCGCCGGCGACATCCGCAAGAAGGACTTGCAGCTCGACACCCCGTACAATACCTATACCCGCATCGGCCTGCCGCCGACCCCGATCGCGCTGCCGGGCATCCAGTCGCTGTCGGCTGCCCTGGCGCCGGCCAAGACCCAGGCCCTGTACTTCGTGGCCCGCGGCGACGGCACCAGCCAGTTCTCGGACAACCTGAACGACCACAACCGGGCAGTCAACCAGTACCAGCGGCGGACCAATCAATGACGCAAGGCAAGGTTGTAGGAAACGCAGTGAGAGGCAAGTTCATTACCTTCGAAGGCATCGACGGCGCCGGCAAGTCGACCCATATCGGCTTCGTGGCCGAGGTCCTGGCGGCGCGCGGCAAGACCGTGGTGTCTTCGCGCGAACCGGGCGGCACGCCGCTGGGCGAGAAGCTGCGCGAAGTGCTGCTGCACGAGAAGATGCACCTGGAAACCGAGGCGCTGCTGATGTTCGCCAGCCGCCGCGAGCACATCGCCCAGGTCATCGAGCCCGGCCTGGCCCGGGGCGACTGGGTCTTGTCGGACCGCTTCACGGACGCCAGCTTCGCCTACCAGAGCGGCGGACGCGGCCTGGACCGCGGCAAGATGGAAGCGCTGGAAGCCTGGGTGCATCCGCTGCTCCAGCCCGACCTGACCCTGCTGTTCGACGTGCCGCTCGAGGTGGCCCGCGAGCGCCTCGATGCGACCCGCACCCTGGACAAGTTCGAGCGCGAGCAGGCCGGGTTTTTCGAGAAATGCCGCGGCGAATACCTGCGCCGGGCGGCGCAGTTCCCCGCGCGTTTCGCGGTGATCGACTCGACGCAGACGATTCCCGCGATCCAGTCGCAACTGACGCAAGTGTTGGAGAAATTGCTGTGACGATGTACCCCTGGCAGCAGGACGCCTGGACGCGCCTGCAGCAGATGCGCGCGCGCCTGCCCCACGCCATCCTGTTCCACGGCCCGGCGGGTGTCGGCAAGGCCGACTTCATGGAGACCTTCGCCCAGGCCCTGCTGTGCGAAAACGTGCGCCCGGACGGCCACGCCTGCGGGACCTGCGCGTCCTGCGGCTGGTTCCTGCAGAACAACCACCCGGACTACCGCCGCGTGCGGCCCGAAGCCCTCGAGGACGAGCCCGCCGCCGACGGAGAAGAAGGCGCCGAGTCCTCGGGCAAGGCCAAGTCGAGCAAGGCGCCCTCGAAAGAGATCAAGATCGAGCAGATCCGCGCGCTCGCGGACTTCATGAACATTTCCACCCACCGGCAAGGGCTGCGCGTGGTGGTGCTGTATCCGGCCGAGGCCCTGAACATGCCGGCCTCGAACGCACTGCTCAAGACCCTGGAAGAGCCGCCCCCGGGCACCGTGTTCCTGCTGGCCTCGAACAGCCTGGACCGCCTGCTGCCGACCATCCTGTCGCGCTGCCGCAAGTTCGCGCTGCCGCTGCCGGCGCACGAGGAAGCGCTGGCCTGGCTCAAGGAGCAGGGCGTGGCCGATGCCGACAGCTGGCTGCGCGAGCAGGGCGGCGCGCCGCTGGCTGCCCTGCAGGAATCCGAATCCGGCAGCCGCGAGGAACTCGATACCCTGCTGCACTTCCTGGCCACGCCGAGCGTCGACGGCGCCTTGCGCACCGCCGAGAAGCTGTCCAAGAGCGCCTTGCCGGCCCTGGTGGCGTGGCAGCAGCGCTGGCTTTACGATGTGTTCTCGATGAAGCTGTCCGGCCGGATCCGCTATTATCCGCGCTACCAGAAGGACGTCGCGCGCCTGGCCGGCCAGGTGCCTGCAAGCCGCCTGAACCGCGCAATCAAGGCGGCTGGGGAGCGCCGGGCGGTGGCCGACCACCCCCTGTCGGCGAAATTGTTTGTCGAAGATATGTTGCTTGAGTACACTTCGTGCTGCGCATGAAAGGAATCCGATGAACGCCACGACGAACGACCCGACCGCCCCGCAGCCGCCGCGGCCGTCCGTCCTGTCGCTCGCGATCAAGGAAAAGGCGGCCCTGTACGCCGCCTACATGCCTTTCCTGAAGCACGGCGGCATGTTCGTGCCGACGACCAAACCCTACAAGATCGGCGACGAGATCTACCTGATCCTCTCGCTGATGGACGACCCGAACAAATACCCGATCGCCGGCAAGGTCGCCTGGATCACGCCGGCCGGCGCCAACAACAGCAAGGCCCAGGGCATCGGCGTGCACTTCCCGGCCGACGAGGCGGGGCAGCGCGCCAAGGCGCGCATCGAGGAAATCCTTGGCGCTGCGCTGCGCTCGGCGCGCGCCACCCACACGCTCTAATTAAATTCTTCTAATCTTTTTTGATTCCGCATTAGCTGCGCTTATCCATGCCGTCCTACGTCCACCGCCTGGCCACCCGCGCCGACCTGCCCGTCATCGTCGACATCTACAATTCCACGGTCGCCTCGCGCGAAGTCACCGCTGACACCGAACCCATCACGGTCGCCTCGCGCGAGGGCTGGTTCGCGGACCATACGCCGGAGCGCCGTCCGCTGTGGGTCATTCACGACGCCGCGGACAGGAGCGAGCATCCCGCCGTGATTGGCTGGCTGTCCTACTCGAACTTCTACGGCCGCCCGGCCTATTCCGGCACCGCCGAGGTGTCGATCTACATCGCCGAACAGGCGCGCGGCAAGGGGATCGGCCGCTACTGCCTGGAGCTCGCCATCGCCCATGCGCCGAAGGTCGATGTGCACACCCTGCTGGGCTTCATCTTCGGCCACAACGCGCCGAGCCTGGCCCTGTTCGGCAAGTACGGCTTCGAGAAGTGGGCGCATTTCCCGCGCGTGGCCAATCTCGACGGCATCGAGCGCGACCTGATCATCCTGGGCAAGCGCGTGGCCTGATCGCTCTCGTGCAACATAATGGTTGCACGTTCGCGCGCATCCCCTATAATGCAACCATCTAGTTGCACTTCATGGAGGATGTATGGATTCGCCCGACCGTAACGACCAGCTCGACCGTATCGAAAAACGCATCGACCTGCAGGCCAGCACCGAGCGCGTCTGGCAGGCGCTCACCGACCACCGCGAATTCGGCAAGTGGTTCGGCGTCGTGCTGGACCAGCCCTTCACGCCGGGCGAGACCGTCACCGGCACCTTCCACATGCACTTCGACGAAGCCAGGATCATGGCGCACCAGCGCGCGCTGGGCGTACCGCCTTCCGGCATCCGCCCGATCGCGCCCAACACCGTGTTCTGCACGGTCGAGCGGATGGATGCGCCGCACGCCTTCAGCTTCCGCTGGATTCCCTACGGGATCGACGCCGACTGCGATCCCGCAGGCGAAGCCACCACCCTGGTCGAATTCACGCTGGAAGAGCAGGGCGCCGGCACCCGCCTGACCATTGTCGAATCGGGATTCAGCCGCGTCCCCGAGCACCGGCGCCTGCGCGCCTTCCGCATGAACGAGGGCGGCTGGGCGGCCCAGGCAGAGAATATCCGGCGCCATGTCGACGCCGGCTGAAGGCGAGCTGGCCCAGCTGTTCGCGGCCCTGGGAGATGCCGGCCGCCTGCAGCTGGTCAAGCGCCTGCTGGCGGCCGGCGCGGTGTCTGCCACCGTGCTGGCGGAGGGCGGGGCGGTCAGCCGCCAGGCCGTGGTCAAGCAGCTGCAGGTGCTCGCGGCCGCCGGCCTGGTCTCGCACTGCCGCCAGGGCCGCGAAGTGCTGTACGCGCTCGACGCGCGCCGGCTGCAGGAGGCGCGNGCCTATCTCGACGCCGTGTCGGCGCACTGGGACGCCTCGCTGGAACGTCTGCGCGGCCTGCTGGAGTCCTAAGTACTCGCCCCGAAATAAATGTGTTTTTGGCTGCCATAACCGGCGCGCTGCTGCGTTGGCTCCTGCTTGCAGTGCTCGCACTGCGGCGCACT
>JGI24770J26754_10001497_pt1 | contig 16537 bp, 15 predicted proteins | sample LakOneMetagenome_FD_26754 | JGI IMG/M metagenome (IMG submission 26754) | reverse complement strand
TCCAGCCGGTCGCGGGCTGCTTGATCTTCACCACCAGCGGGCCTTTCTCGTCGCGGCCGACGCCGAACACGAAATCGCCGTCCGGCGCGACGCTCAAAGTGCGTCCGCCGACTTCGACGATGGCCGCCGGATGCGTGTTGCCGACCACCATCGCGCCCTGCGATACGGATGCCGGCAGGCGGGTTCCGCGCGCGGGAATCGCGCCGCCGCCCCCCACCATCGGTGTCGACGTCGGNGTNGATGCTTGTGCGAGGGCCGTGCAGGCNACAAGAAGTGATGTCGCCATCATTCCGATGAATATCGGAATTCGGTTTTCAGCTTTTTCCTCTCCCCTGGTGGGAGAGGATGCCCGAAGGACAGGAGAGGGGCGATGCGCGAAATCCCCTCTCCCGGCGCTGCGCGCCACCCTATCCCACAGTGGGGAGAGGGGAAATGCAGCGCGAAATCGGTGCCGCCTCACCGCGCGAACGCCAGCCGCGAGCCGACCGGTTCGCCGACCAGTTTCGAACCGTCCCACGCCAATTGCCCGTTCACCCAGGTCGAGGCAATGCGGCTGTGGAAGGTGGTGCCCTCGAACGGCGACCAGGCGCATTTCGACAGCACGTCCTCGCGGCGCACGGTGAACGGCGTGTCGTCGATGAGCGCCAGGTCCGCGAAATATCCTTCGCGCAGGAAGCCGCGTTCGGCCACGTCGAACAGCTGCGCCGGTGCGTGCGCGAATTTCTGCACCACCTGCGCATTGGTCAGGCGGCCTTCGCGCACCAGTTCCAGCGCGGCGACCAGCGCGTACTGCACCAGCGGCAGCCCGCTCGGCGCCTGCGCATAGGGCTTCGACTTTTCTTCCAGCGTGTGCGGCGCGTGGTCGGTGGCGAGGATGTCGATGACGTCCTCGGCCAGCGCGGCGATGATCGCTTCGCGGTCGCTGGGGTCCTTGATCGCCGGGTTGCACTTGATCAGGTTGCCGAGCCGCGCGTAATCGCCGCGGTCGAAACGGGTGAAGTGCACGCAGGTCTCGGCGGTGATGCGCTTGCGGCTGCCGTCGGCGCGGATGAGCGGGCCGCGTTCGAACAGCGCGAGTTCGTCGGCTGTGGAGATGTGCAGCACGTGCAGGCGCGAATCGTGCCGGCGCGCCAGCGAGATCGCCAGCCGCGTGGACTTGATGCAGGCCTCGCGCGAACGGATGTCCGGGTGGCATTCGACCGGGATGTCGTCGCCGTATTTCGCCTGGAACGCGGCGAGGGTGGCGTCGATGGTCGGCGTGTCCTCGCAGTGGGTGATGATGGTCACCGGCGATTCGCGGAAGATGCCGTCGAGCACTTCTGGGTCGTCGACCAGCATGTTGCCGGTGGAGGCGCCCATGAACACCTTCACCCCCGGCGTGGCGCGCGGGTCGATGGCGCGGATCGCCTCGAGGTTGTCGTTCGAGGCCCCCATGTAGAAGCCGTAGTTNGCGCGCGAACGCCCTTCGGCACGGCGGTATTTGTCCTCCAGCGCGCCTGCGTCCAGCGTCGGCGGGCGGGTATTGGGCATGTCCATGAAGCTGGTCAGGCCGCCGGCGACCGCAGCCGCGGATTCGGTCGCGATGTCGGCCTTGTATTCCATGCCCGGTTCGCGGAAATGCACCTGGTCGTCGATCATCCCGGGCAGCAGCCGGCGGCCGTGCGCGTCGATCACCGTCTCGTTGCCGCGCGCGGACAGGCCTTGGCCGATTTCTGCGATGCGCGCACCGGAAATGCGCAGGTCGCCGTCGAATTCTCGGCCCTCGTTCACCAGCCGCGCATTGACGATCAGGGTGTCCGGCATCGGTGTTCTCCGGTAGCGGGCGGCACCGGATCGTGTCCGCCGGGATTGAGGGGGTGGCAGCGNCCGATCCGTCGCAGCGCGAGCCAGCCGCCGCGCCAAGGGCCGAAGCGTTCGACCGCCGTCATCGCATATTCCGAACAACTCGGCGTGAACCGGCAACGCGGCCCCAGCAACGGGCTGATCCAGCGCTTGTAGCCGCGGAGCAATGCGATGAGGATGCGTTCGATCACGGGGTTTGCACGCGGTTTCGCACAGGCTTGCGCGGTTGCCGCTGTAGTCCCGGCAGGGTATAACAGCGCGCTTTCCCGGCCAAGGGAACCAGAGGAATACGTGCAAGTGGCAGCGAAGAAACCCGCGAAGAAGGCAGTCAAGCCCGCCAAGAAGACCGCCAAGCCTGCGAAGGCAGTGGCGAAAAAGCCCGTGGCCAGGAAACCGGCCGCGAAGCCCGCGGCGAAGAAGGCCGCGCCGGCGAAGAAGCCCGCGGCGAAGACCGTGAAGAAGGTCGTCGCCAAGCCTGCCCTGGGCAAGGCCAAGGGCCGCGTCGAAGGGAAACCCGCGGCCAAGGCCGTCGCCAGGCCGGCAGCCAAGCCCGTTCCGGCGAAGGCCGCGCCTGCGAAGAAGGCGGCTGCCAAGCCCGTCGTTGCCGCCAAGGCTCCGGCCAAGCCCGCGAAGCCGGCTCCCGCGCCCAAACCCGTTGCCGCTGCGAAGCCCGCGCCTGCGGCGAAGGCCGCCAAGCCGGCGGTCGATCCCAAGCCGACCAGGCAGGGCGTTGCCGTTGCGCTGGCCGGGAATCCGGCTTCGCCGGTGACCGCGACCCGGCCGGCACCCGCACCGCGTCCGGTCGGCAAGGTCGCGGTCGCCGTGGCTGCGCGTACGCCCGCGCCGGCGGCGAAGGGCAAGGTGAAGGTCGTTTCCTACCAGACCGACGACAGCGGCCGTCCCATCCTGCCCAAGGGCTACCGCCCGGATCCGAGCGAGGAATACATGGGGCCGCTGCAGCTGGAATATTTCCGGCAGCGATTGATGCGATGGCGCGACGACCTGGTCGAGGAGTCCAAGCAGACCATCGAGAACCTCAAGGACGANGTGCGCGACATCGGCGACGAAGCCGAACGCGCCAGCCGCGAGACCGAGAATGCGCTGGAACTGCGCACCCGCGATCGTTATCGCAAGCTGATCGGCAAGATCGATTCCACGCTCAAGCGCGTCGATTCCGGCGAATACGGCTACAGCGTCGATTCCGGCGAGGAAATCGGCCTGGAACGCCTCGAGGCGCGCCTGACCGCCGAACGCACGATGGACGAACAGGAACGCTGGGAACATCTCCAGAAACAGATCGGGGATTGAACCTGCTGCGCTCGCCAATGCGGGCGCGTGCGGTGCTCGGAATGCTCATGTACGCGTGAGTACACTCCGCTTCCTGCGCNCCGTCCGCACCCGCCTTGGCTTCGCTCGCGACGGTTCAATTCGTCATATTGCCAAACAAAACCCCGCTTCAGCGGGGTTTTTCGTATCCGCATTCGTCAGTGCAATTCGCGAATGTCCAGCCGCCGCAGGCGCGGGGCCAGGCGGGCGGTGGCGCCGACCACGCCGAGGGTGACGAAACCGCCGAGCATCACCGCGGGAACCAGGCCGAGCAGGCGCGCCATGGTGCCGTCGTAGAACGCGCCNAGTTCGTTCGACGAACTGATGAAGATGCTGTTGATCGACGAGACGCGGCCGCGCATGTCGTCCGGCGTGACCAGCTGCAGGATGGTCGAACGCAATACCACCGACACGCCATCGCACATGCCGTAGGCGACCAGCAGCNCGACCGAGAGCCAGTAGTGGCGCGACAGCGCGAAGGCGATCGTGCACAGGCCGAAGCCGGCGACCGCGGACAGCAGGATGCGCCCGGCATTGCGGTGCAGCGGATGGCGCGTCAACCAGATCGCCACGCAGATCGAACCGATCGCCGGCGCGGCGCGCATCACGCCCAGGGCTTCCGGGCCCTGGTGCAGGATGTCCTTGATGAAGGCCGGCAGCATCGACACCGCGCCGCCAAGGAGCACCGAGAACATGTCCAGCGCCATCGCGCCGAGCATGATCTGGTTGGACGCGACGAAACGCATGCCCTGCGCGATGCTGGCGAACACCGGGCCGCGCTGCTGCTGTTGCGCCGGCTCGGTGACCTGCATCCGCAGCAGGGCCAGCGCCGCCGCGACCGCGCATGCCGCGGCGACGCCGTAGGAAACGGATTTTCCGGCGACGCCGACCAGAACGCCGCCGACCGCCGGGCCGAGCACCAGCCCGGCCTGGAACACCACGCTGCCCATGCTCGCGCCGTGCCCGAACTGCTCGCGCTTGAGCACGCGTGCGAACAGCGCGTTGTACACCGGGCCGAGGAAGCAGCGGCCGACGCCACCGACCGCGACCGCGGCATAGATCGGCCACAACGCGGTCGTCGGCAACGCGCCGTGCGCGATCAGGGCGAGCGCGCCCGCGTTGATCGCCAGGCCGAGGCACGCCGCCGCGCCGAGCTTGCGCCGCGGCAGGTGATCGACGAGGTAGCCGGCGAAGGGCGCCATGCAGAAGAACGGGATGACTTCGGCGAGGCCGACCAGCCCAAGCGACCACGGATCGCGGGTCAATTCGTAGATGTGCCAGCCGACCGTGACCGCGGCGATCTGGTACGAGAGCAGCGTGCAGATGCGGAACAGCATCAACCAGCGGAAACCGACCGAATCCAGCGGCGAATCCGGCCGTGTCGTCGTCGAAACCGCGTCGCTCATGCGGCCAGCGCGTCCTGCGCGCGTTGGCGGATGGCGGCGAGCAGCGCGGCGAGGCCGTTGCTGCGCGTCGGCGACAAATGCTTCGCCAGCCCGATCGCGGCGATGTAGTCGGCGGGCGTATCGAGGATTTCCCGGGCGCTGCGGCCGGAATACACGCGCAGCGCGAGGAACACCAGGCCGGAGACGATGGCCGAATCGCTGGCGGCGGCGAAATCCAGCCGTGAAGCGTCGCCCGAGGGCACGATCCACACCTTCGACTGGCAGCCGAGCAGGCGGCGATCCTCGGTCTTCCATTCCTCGGGGAAGGGCGGCAGCTTGCGGCCGAGGTCGATCAGGTACTGGTAGCGCTCGGACCAGTCGCCGAACAGCGCGAACTCGTCGGCGATGGCGGCCTGCGCTTCTGCGGCAGTGGGTTCGAGCGGGAAGGGGGAATCGCTCATGCGCGTTTCCAGCGCACTCCGGCCGGAGTGTCCTCGAGCAGGATGCCTTCCGCGGCGAGCTGGCCGCGGATCGCGTCGGCGCGGGCGAAATCGCGCGCTTTCTTCGCCGCGTTGCGTTCGTCGACCAGCGCCTGGATGCGCGCATCGTCGTCCCCGGAGGCACCACGCGCGAACCATGCGGCGGGATCCTGCTGCAGCAGGCCAAGGACAAGGCCCGCGCCAAGCAGCCGCGATTTCAGCGTCGAACGATCGTTCGGCGAGCCCGTCTTGCGCGCTTCGCCCGCCAGTCGCGAGATTTCCGCCAATACCTGCGGGGTGTTGAGGTCATCGTCGAGCATGGCCTCGACTTCGGCCGGGATCGCCGGTGGCGCATCGACATCGGCGAGGTCGCGCAGCGTGCCGTACAGGCGGTCGAGCGTGCGCACGGCCTGTTCGATCAGCGCGTCGCTCCATTCCAGCGGTTGGCGGTAATGCGCGGACAGCAGCGCGTAGCGCAGCGCTTCCGGCGGATGTTCGCGCAGCAGGTCGTGCACGCGCCGGATGTTGCCGACCGACTTCGCCATCTTGGCGCCGCCGAAATTGAGCATGCCGTTGTGCAGCCACCAACGCGCGAACACCCTGCCGCCATGCGCGCATTCGCTCTGCGCGATCTCGTTCTCGTGGTGCGGGAATTGCAGGTCGATGCCGCCGGCGTGGATGTCGATGGTGTCGCCGAGGTGCGCCGCGGCCATCGCCGAGCATTCGATGTGCCAGCCCGGGCGTCCGCGGCCCCAGGGCGAATCCCAGCCGGGAAGATCGTCGGTCGAAGGCTTCCACAGCACGAAATCCCCCGGTTCGCGCTTGTATGGCGCCACGTCCACGCGCGCGCCCGCGAGCATTTCCTCCGGGTCGCGGCGCGAGAGCTTGCCGTAGCCGGGAAAGCTCGCGACCGAAAACAGCACATGGCCTTCGGCGGCATAGGCGTGGCCATCGGCGACCAGGCGTTCGATCATCGCCACGATCTGCGCCATGTGCCTGGTCGCCTCCGGTTCCATGTCCGGGGCGAATTCGCCGCCAACGCCCAGCGCGGCCATGTCCTCGTGGTAGGCGGCGGCGTATTTGTCGGTGATGGCGGAGATCGGCGCGCCGAGTTCCTTGGCCGCGGCGTTGATCTTGTCGTCGACGTCGGTGATGTTGCGCGCGTAGCGCAGGCCGCCGAAGCGCCGGCGCAGCAGCGCGGCGAGCACGCCGAACGCCACCGGACCGCGCGCATTGCCGATGTGAACGTAGTTGTAGACCGTCGGCCCGCACAGATACATGGTCGGGCAGGCGGGATCGAGCGGCGCGAACGGCTCGACCCGCCGCGTCAGCGTGTTGTAGAGGGAAAGGCCCATGGGCAATCGCGTGCGGGGAACGGCGATTCTAGCGGTCGCGTGCCCGCCGCGACAGCGAGGATTCAGCAGCCGGCGGCCTCCCGCGCCTAAACTCGATCGATGCCTGCTTTCCCCTCCATGCGCGTCCGTTGCCTGGCCATCGCCTGCCTGCTGGCCGCGCTGCCGGCCACAGCGCAACAGGTGCGGGTATTGCCGGTCGAGAACGTGCGGGTCGGTTACGCGCAGGTGCTGCGCGTCGAACCCGTCTACCAGACCTTGCGTGCGAACGCCGTGGAACTGGACTGCGATCCGGCCGACACGGCCAGGGCCAAGCCAGCCGGCACCCTGTCGCGCATGGCGCAGGCGGTAAAGGGCGCGATTACCCGTGACGGGCACAAGGCCGCCGATGCGCAGCAGGATTGCCAGCCGACCACGGTGCAGAAGACCTATCGCACGCCCATCGCCTACGACGTGGATTACATCTACAAGGGCATGAAGTTCCGTTCGCGGCTGGCGAACGATCCGGGCAACATGCTGCGGGTGCGGGTCTCGATCACGCCTTACGAGGCGATCGAATCGGAGAACTGAACGACTCCGGGTCGCGCGGTGCCGGCGCCACTGCCGATCCCGGGTTCGGCCCGGCGCAAATTCCTCGCCACCGCCATCACGCAACCCTGCAGCGACGTGTTCCCGACTGTCCTCGACCACCTTGAAGCGCTGGTTGCCTTTGATACCCGTGCCGCGTCGCGCGCGTGCCCGATCCGCGCCTTGCTCGACTACATTCGTACGCATCTGCCGCACTGCCGGGTCGAGCCCGCCGACCATGGCGAGGGCGTCGTCTCGATGCTGGCCGTGCGTGGCCAGCCTCGACGCGTGTTCGCCGCGAGCCTCGACACCACGCCGGCCGCGGCGGGATGGACTGCCGATCCGCTGCGGTTGCGCATCGCGAATGGGCGGGCGGTCGGCCTCGGCGTCTGCGACGCGAAAGGCGCGGCGGCTGCATTGCTGGCGGTGGCGAACGCGGAGCGCGGCGATTTCGCCCTGCTGTTCCAGTTGGGGGCCAGGACCAGCGACGGAAAGTCCATCGCTGCATTGGTGGCCCGCGAACGCGGGATCCGCGAGGCGATCGTCGCCGGCCCGACCCGATCCGAGGCGGTGCTTGCGCATCGTGGAGCCAGTTCGGTCCTCCTCCGGTTCAGGGGCAATGCATCCAGGCATGCGAAGCGCTGGCGCGCGCGCGCGCTGGAACTGGTGGCGGCGGAATCGCACGCACGCTTCGGCGGCATGGCGGGGCTCGGATTCGAGGTTCTCGACGCCGGCGGCCTGGGTGGGATGGGCCTTGCAGCCGTGGCGCCGCTGCGCTTCGGCTTCGACCCGCTGCCCACGCACGATGTCGATGCCTTGCACGCGCGCTTCGGCCGCTGCGCGGCGCCAGGCAGCCTGCTGCGCTACGAAGAGACGTCGCGGAGGCCGTCGCTGCCGGCGGGCGATGCCGCGACGGTCGAGGAACGACGCATGGACGCGCGCGACCTTGCCGACGGACTCGACCTCCCGATCGGCAACGCCGTCGATTTCTGGACCCCGGCCGCGTTGTTCTCGCAGGCCGGGCTGACGGCGATCGCGTACGGCCCCGGCGACATCGCCCAGGTCGGTGCCGCCGACGAATCGCTCCCGCTCGCGCAGTTGCAGCGCTACGCGGAACGCATTGCCCGTAGTCTCGCGGCGAGCGCGTCGTGAGCCGCGGTGTCGCGGCGAATTCCCGCGGCAAACGAAAAACGCCGCCCTCGGGCGGCGTTTTTTCGCGAAATCGAGTGGTCGGGGAGACAGGATTTGAACCTGCGACTTCTACGTCCCGAACGTAGCGCTCTACCAGGCTGAGCTACACCCCGATGGCAGAACGGCGCATTTTAGGGGCCGAAGCCAGCCCGGGCAAGTGGGCGCATGGTCGGCCGGCTAAACTAGACGCCCTCGTGCGAGCCGGAGTCCTACGCTTTTGATCAAGCCCCGTACCCCGCCCGGCGTCATGGAGCTGCTGCCCCGCGACCAGATCGCCTTCCAGCGCATGCTGGACGCGATCCGCGGCACCTTCGAGCGCTTCGGTTTCCTGCCGGTGGAAACCCCGGTGATGGAGTTGTCCGAGGTATTGCTGACCAAGACCGGCGGCGAGACCGAGCGGCAGGTGTATTTCGTGCAGTCGACCGGCGCCCTCGGGAAGCAGGAAGAGGGTCGGCCGGAACTCGCCCTGCGCTTCGACCTGACCGTGCCGCTGGCGCGTTACGTGGCCGAACACGAGCACGAACTGGCGTTTCCCTTCCGCCGCTACCAGATGCAGCGCGTGTACCGCGGCGAACGCGCGCAGCGCGGGCGCTTCCGCGAGTTCTACCAGTGCGACATCGACGTGATCGGCAAGGACTCGCTGTCGCCGCGCTTCGATGCGGAGATCCCGGCGGTGATNGCCGCGGTGTTCGACGCGCTCGCCATCGGCGAGTTCACCATCCAGCTCAACCACCGCAAGCTGCTGCGCGGCTTCTTCGAGGGGCAGGGCATCGAGGGCGAACGGCAGATGCTGGTGCTGCGCGAACTCGACAAGCTCGACAAGCGCGGCGAGGACGCGGTGAAGGCGACGCTGGCCGGCGAGGGCTTCGACCTGTCGCAGGAGGTGGTCGACAAGCTGATGGCGTTCTCGCGCGTGCGCTCGAACGGGCACGCCGATGCGCTTTCGAAACTCGATGCGCTCGACGGTGGGACGCCTCTGTTCGAGGAAGGTCGCAACGAACTGCGCGCGATCCTCGCCCAGCTCAAGGCGCTCGGCGTGCCGGAATCGCGCTACGCGCTCAATCTCTCCATCGCGCGCGGCCTCGATTACTACACCGGCGTCGTGTACGAAACCACGCTCGATGCCTATCCACAGGTCGGTTCGATCTGCTCCGGTGGCCGCTACGACGACCTCGCCGGCCACTACACGAAATCGAAACTCCCCGGCGTCGGCATTTCCATCGGCCTGACCCGGTTGTTCCACCAGTTGCGCGAAGCCGGCCTCGTCGCCACCGCCGACAGTTCGGTCGACGTGCTGGTCGCGCTGATGGACGATGCGATGCTCGCCGATGCGCTCGCGCTTTCGCAGCGCCTGCGCGCGGCCGGGTTGAATGTGGAAACGCAGCTGGAACCGCGCAAGCTGGCGAGGCAGTTGCAGTACGCGGACAAGGCCGGGATCCGCTTCGTGGCCATGCGCGGCCAAGACGAGGCGGCGCGCGGCACGGTCGCGGTCAAGGACCTGCGCCGTGGCGAACAGTTCGAGGCGGGCGAGGGCGANCTCGCGGCCGCATTGCTGAAGGCGAAGGAAGCAAGCCACGCATGAAACCGATCCGTCTCGATGGCCGTTCCCTGAGCCGCGTGCAACTGGTGGAAGTGGCGCACGGCGCCAGCGTCGAGCTCGATCCCGCGGCGCTCGAAGACGTGGCGCGCGCGGCCGATTTCCTCGCCGGCAAGGTCGAGCAGGGTCAGCCGATCTACGGCGTATCCACGGGCTTCGGNAGCAATGCCGACAAGCTGCTCGGCGGCAGCGATGCGTCGATTTACGCCAGGCTGCAACGCAACCTGATCGAGACCCACGCCGTCTGCGTCGGCGAGCCGTTCGCGCCGGACGTGGTGCGGGCGATGCTGTGCATCCGCATCAACACGCTNTTGCGCGGACATTCCGGCATCCGCGTNCGGACGCTGCAGGCGCTGGCGGCGATGCTCGATGCCGGCGTGGTGCCGGTGGTGCCGCAATTGGGATCCGTCGGCGCCTCGGGCGACCTCGCGCCGCTGTCGCACCTGGCCATCGTGCTGATCGGCGGCGGCGAAGCCTTCTTCGGCGGCGAGCGCCTGACCGGTGGCGAAGCGTTGCGTCGCGCCGGCCTGCAGCCGGTCGAACTGACGATCAAGGAAGGCCTGGCGCTGAACAACGGCACCGCGCAGATGCTCGCCACCGGCGTGCTCGCGCTGGCGAAGCTGGAGGACCTGCTGGACACCGCCGACCTCGCCGCGGCGATGACGCTCGACGCCTTCGCCGGACGACTCGGCGCCTACGCGGGGGAAGTGCACGCGCTGCGCCCGCANCCGGGCCAGGTGCACGTCGCCGCGCGGATGCGTGCGTTGCTCGCAGGCTCGACCCTCGCCGACATCGCCTACGACCGCGTCCGCGGCAAGAAGGTGCAGCCGCAGGACAGCTACTCGCTGCGCTGCGTCCCGCAGGTGCACGGCGCGGTGCGCGACGCGGTGGCGCAGGCGGCGCGCGTGCTCGAGATCGAACTCAACGCGGTCACCGACAACCCGCTGGTGTTCCCCGAAGCCGTCGATGCGCCGCTGGATCGCCAGGTGATTTCCGCCGGCCACTTCCACGGCATGCCGCTGGCGCTGGCGATGAGCTACGTCAAGGCCGCGATCCCGGTGCTTGCGTCGATCTCCGAACGCCGGCTCAACAAGCTCTTGGATCCGGCGACCAGCGACGGCTTGCCGGGCTTCCTGGTCGGCAACGAGGACGGCACCGAGTCGGGCTTCATGATCGTGCAATACACCGCCGCGGCCATCGTCAACGACCTCGCCAGCCGCGCGATGCCGGCGTCGGTGTATTCCATCCCGACCAGCGCGAACGCCGAGGACCACGTGTCCATGGGCGCGAACGAGGCGCGGCACGTGCTGGCCATGGTCGCCGACCTCGGCAAGGTGCTGGCACTGGAATTGATGACCGCCGCGCAAGCACTGGACTTGCGGTTGCGCATGGTCGAGGGCGAAGCCCATCCGGGCCGCGCCGTCGCCGCCGCGCATGCCGCGATCCGCGATCGCATCGCCTTCCTCGACCGCGATCGCGCGCTGGACGGCGACGTCGCCATGGCCTTGCGCATGGTCGCCGACGGCGACGTGCTGGCCGCGGCGCGCGCCGCGCTCTGATGCGGCTTCGCGTTGCGGCATTCGCCTCGTTGCTCGCGCTGTCCGCGGGCGCCGGGGCGCACGGCGATGCGCCGGCAGCGTTCGAAGTGCTGGTGTTCGGCGACCCGCAGCCGCAAACGGCGGTCGATGTCGGATTACTACCGCCGCGACATCGTCGAGCCCCTGGTCGGGAAACAGCACGCGCGGCTCGGGATTTCGCTGGGAGACATCGCCAGCGACGCTCCGTCGCTGTACCCGGCGGTGAAGAAGGTGGATGCCGAACTCGGGGTTCCGTGGCTCTACGTGCCCGGCAACCACGACATCGATGCCGGCGCGAAGGACGATGCTTCGTCGCTACAAGCCTTCCATCGCGCGTTCGGCGACGACACCTTCGTGTACAAGACGGCGCTTGCGAACTTCATCGGCCTCGACGACGTGGTGGCGGTCCCCGGGCAGAAGCCGGCCTATGTCGGCGGATTCAGGCCGGACCAATTCGCTTTCCTCGAAAGGACGCTGCCGACGCTGCCGAAGGACAGGTTGCTGGTGCTGGCAGTGCACATCCCGCTGTTCGAGGAACAAGGGCGCGACAGCTTTCGCGACGCGGACCGCGCACGCCTGTTCGCGCTGCTGCGGGATTTCCCGCACGTGCTGCTGTTGAGCGCGCATTCGCACGCGCAGCGGCACGTCTTCCACGGCGAGGCCGACGGCTGGCACGGCGCGCAGCCCCTGCACGAATACAACGTCGGCGCGGCCTGCGGCGCGTATTGGTCGGGGCTGAAGGACGCGGCCGGCATCCCCGACGCGACCATGGCCGACGGCACGCCGAACGGCTACGCGGTGCTCACGGTGAAGCCCGGCGGCGACTATGCGCTGGCCTGGCACAACGCGCGCGATGCGGCGGACGCGCAGATCGGCCTGCACGCGCCGAACGTGCTGCGGCAGGGCGCGTATCCGGCCTGGGGCGTGTACGCGAACGTGTACATGGGCGACGACGACACCCGTGTCGAATACCGCGTCGACGATGGCGAATGGAAGCCGATGCGCAAGGTGTTGCAGCCCGATCCGGACCTGCTCGCCGAGAACGCGCGCGACGACGAAGCGGACGCGCTGCGCGGCTACGACCGTTCGCCGGAAGCCGAACCTTCGCCGCACCTGTGGCGCGGCGCTTTGCCGACCGACCTCGCGGTGGGCGGGCACAAGGTCGAGGTGCGCGAATTCGATCGCTGGCGCGGCGAGCAGCGCGCGAGGACGAGTTACCGCCTGGACGCCGCCTCGCCCTGAACCTGCGGATGGTCGAGGTCGTCGAGCGGCCACGGATAGGCCACGGCCGGGCCGGGCGCGAGTTGCGCGCGCCATGCAGCGAGTCGTTTTTCGATCGCCGTGCCTTCCGACACCTGCGGATGCGAAGGCTCGTCGCCTTCCAGCGTTTCCCACGCATGGATCCGGGCCTGCGCATGCCGGAACGCTTCGGCGAAATCGGTCGTGCGGTTGAGCCCTTCCACCAGCCATGCACGACCGAAGAAGGTGGCGGTGGAATCCGCGCCGCAACCGAACGAAGGACGGTCCTGGCGCGCCGCGGTCATGACCAATGCATCGTCGCCCCGCAGGCGCGGGACGAATCCGCCGGAATAACAGGCGGAAATCACGACCACCCGGTTGCGGATCCCGGCCTTGCGCAGCACGAAGCGCAGGTCGTCGGGCACCAGCGCATCCTCCACGTAGGGCGGGAAATACAGCGCCAGTTCGTGGTCGCGGGTGCCGTGCATGGTCAGGTACAGCAGCAGGATGTCCTCGCGCCGGTCCATCCTGCGCGCGACGCCGGTCACCGCGTCGTAGAGGTTGTCGTAGCTCGCGAGCGGTTGCGGCTTGCTGCCGACGCTGGCCGGATTGCTGACGAGGGTGACCACGCCGCGCGCGTGGAAACGGGTCCGCATCAGCGAGGCGAAGTACTCGGCCTCGTTGCGGAACACGTTTTCGCTGCCGTCGCCGGCGACGCCGATCGCGTACAGGTCGATGGTGCCGGCGCGTTGCGCGGGGAGCGCGGCGATTTCCTCCGCGACCAGCTTTTCGTCCCGGCTTGCGATGGCTTCGGCCGGATCGATCCTGCGCGAAGCCGCGGTGGTGGCCAGCGATGCCAGCAGCAGGCCGAGCAGGACGGCGTTCCGCCGGATCATCTTCATGGCGCCGCGACCGCCGGCGTTGCCGCGCGGGAAGCGTGCACGCTGGTCCATGCGCCCAGCAGCAGCAAGGCGACCGCGACCGCCTGGGTCCAGTGCGGTTCGGCGCGGCCGGCGAGCACCAGCAGCAGCGTCGACAGCAGCGGCGCGAGGTAGGACAGGCTGCCGAGCAGGGCGATGTCGCCGTGCTTGGTGCCGCGATCCCACAGCCGGAACGCGATGCCGGTCGGGCCCACGCCCATCGCCGCCAGCACCAGCCATTGCCCCGTGGTGATCGGCGTCGAAGGTTCGAACAACCAGTGCGCCGCGATTCCCAGCAAGGACACGCCGAGGCAGGCCGGGATGATCGCCGCGCTGTCCACGCCGGCGAAGCGCCGGTTGAGCACGGAATAGCCGCCCCAGGTGAGCGCGGCGCCGCAGGCGGCGAGGTAGCCGGGCGCATGCGACGGATCGACCGCAAGGCCGCGCCCGCCCGTCACGAGCAAGGCCGCGGCCGCGAGACCGAGCAATGCGCCGACGATATTGCCCGCGCGCAGGCGGATGCCCGGCAACATTCCGGAGAACAGCACGATCAGCAGCGGCCACAGGTAGTTGACCAGGTTGGCCTCGACCGGCGGCGCGTGCTTGAGCGAAAAGAAATACAACGCGTGGTAGCCGAACAGCGCGAACGTGCCCAGCGCGAGTGCAGTCGCGGGCGCGCGCATCGCGCGGAAACCGTTGCGCCCGGAACGCACGGCCCACGCGAGGCCGAACGCGCCGGCGAAACCGAAGCAGCAGGCCAGCACCAGGAACGGCGGCAGCGTGCCGGTCAGGGTGGTCAGCAGCGCGAGCGAGGACCACAGCAGGATCGCGCACATCCCGCCGAGCGTCGCCCGGGGACCGGTGCGGGCCGTGCGGTCGTTCATGGATTCATCAAGTCCGGATCGACCTGGTCGAATCGTTCGATCCGCACGTGCCCGTGCGTGGCATCGCCGGTGCGCGGCTCGGGATAGTCCTCGCGCCGGTCGACCAGTTTCGTGCGCAGGCCGGCTTCGCGCGCCGCGTCGAGCTCGGCGACGACGTCGGACAGGAACACCACGTCCCTCGGCAGCACGCCAAGCGCATCGGCAATCGCACGGTAGCTGGCCGCATCGCGCTTGCCGCCGACTTCGGTATCGAAGAAGCCGTCGAACAATGGCGCCAGGTCGCCGGCATCGGTGTGCGAGAACAGCAGCTTCTGCGCCGGCACCGAACCGGAGGAATACACGGCGAGCCGGTGCCCGGCCTCGTGCCACGCGCGCAGCATCGGCGCCACGTCGGGGTAGAGCGGGGCAGTGAAATCGCCGTCCCGATAGCCGGCCTCCCAGACCATGCCCTGCAGGGCCTTCAGCGCGGTGTGCTTGCGGTCCTGGTCGATCCACCCTTGCAGCGTCTCGACGATCATCTCGTCCTGGCACATGCCGCCGTTCTCGACCGCGACCGCGTCCAGCCAGCGGCGCACTTCGGGCCCTTGGCCGTGTTCGCGCACGAATCCCGGCAACGCCGCGCGCGCGTACGGGAACAGCACGTCCTTGACGAAGGAAATCGAGGAAGTCGTGCCTTCGATGTCGGTCAATATCGTCGTCATTGAAAAACCTTTCAGACGCGGATGAAGGCAGGCGGACACGGATACAGCCGAATCAATGGAGAAGCCCCATGCGCGCCCATCCGTGCGAATCCGCGCCGAAAAACGCCGTCACTCGTAGCGCGGGAATTTCCGCGCGATGTCGGTGCCGGTGAAATGCCCGACCCAGCCGTCCGGTTCGGTGAAGAAGCGGATCGCGACGAAGCTCGGTTCCGGGCCCATGTCGAACCAGTGGGTCATGGAGTCCGGCACCGCGATCAGGTCGCCGCTTTCGCACAGCACCTCGTAGACCTTGTCCCCGGCGTGCAGGGTGAACAGGCCGGAGCCGGCGACGAAGAAGCGCACTTCGTCTTCCTTGTGGAAGTGCTCGTCGAGGAATTTCCTGCGCATTTCCCCGCGGTTCGGGTTGTCCGGCGCGATGCTCACCACGTCCACGGCGCGGAAGCCGTTGGCTTCGACCAGGCGGTCGATGTCGGCGCGGTACGCATCGAGGATGACATCGTGGGGATCGCCGGGGACGACCGGCTTGCTTGCGTCCCATTGCTCGAACGCGACGTCGATTTTCGCCAGTTCCGTGGCCATTTCGCCGCGATCCTCGGTCGCCAGCAGCGGCGCTTCGGGCGTGTCGTCGCGGAAGATGCGCAAGCGGCTCATCGCGTCAGTTTCCTCAGTTCCAGTTCGCAGCCGAGCAGGAATTCGAAGGCTTCGAGGTGCCGGCGCGCCTCGGCCATGTCGCGGCCCCAGGCGTACAAGCCGTGGCCGTCGATCAGGTAGCCCCACATCGGTTGCGCGTCGAGCAGGGCATCGACCTGCGCGGCGAGCGTGTGCATGTCCTGCGAGTTCGGCAGCACCGGAATGTCCATCTCGGTTTCGTGCGTGCTGGTGCCGGGAAAGGCCTTCAGCAGTTCGTAGCCTTCGAGATGGACGTGGCCGGCGCCGGCATACAGCCGCGAGGCGACGGTCTGCGCCTTCGAGTGCGTATGCAGCACGCAGCCGAGGTCGGGGAAGCGGCGGTAGAGCTGGGTGTGCAGCAAGGTTTCCGCCGAGGGCCGGTTCGGTGCCGACCGCGTTGCCGTCGAAGTCCACGACCATGATGTCGGCTTCGGTCAGCCGGCCCTTGTCGCGGCCGGACACGGTGATCGCGGCGTGGCGGTCGTCCAGCCGGCGCGAGAAATTGCTGCTGGTCGCGGGCGTCCATCCGGCCTGCGAGAGCTCGCGCACGTTGGTGATGATCTCGCCGGCGAGGTGGCGCAGGTGGTTCTGGTCGTAGGGGACGTCGCTCATGCGCCGAGTTTAGCGAATCGGCGCGGGCAACCGGTCAAGAAAAAACCCGGCCTGGGCCGGGTTTTTCGCCTCGCATCGAGGCCGGTCAGGGGCCGGCGTCGGGACCCTCGTGCAGCAGGGGTTCCGGCGGCAGTTTGGTCGAATGGTCGTGGCCGGCGTGCAGCAGGTGTTCGTTGCCCGGTGCGAGGTGGCTGCG
>JGI24770J26754_10001492_pt1 | contig 16559 bp, 16 predicted proteins | sample LakOneMetagenome_FD_26754 | JGI IMG/M metagenome (IMG submission 26754) | reverse complement strand
CCCCGCCATGATCGCATTCTTGTGGATCCTCGCGGCCATCGGCTGGGCAATCATCGTCCCCCTGCAACAGACCACGGCCACCGAGGGATCCAACCACGCCACAATCGGCAGATCCCTCAGCAGAGTTCAAATCAGTAGCCTCATCGGTGGGGCACTCGGAGCTTTCACCGCGGGGTTCGTTTTCGAGTCCTCAAACCGAGACCTTTTGGTCTTCGTATTTGCTGCGCTCGCCCTTGTCGGGGCTGCCCTCACCGCCAAANCACTTTCGAGTGCGCTANTCACAACCTAACCGTCAGCGGTCAGATGTCCTCTCCGGTCAGCAGCTATGGCTATTGAGCGTGCATCGCCTGACTCTTGNCAAACATCGCCAGCTCATCGAGGTTGTCGGCCGTGCACGTGCGCTTGCCCTGCTCGATATCGTGGATGATGTCGCCAATGCGATTGAAAATAGGTCCGGCGAGATCTCGTAGCATTTCATCGATTTCGGTCTTGCGCTTGCGAACAGCAAGATCGCGATAGATACCACTGTGCGTTTTGGCNCTCNTGCGGTTGAAAGCTGCAAGNCGGTCAATGGACCCTTCGATGTCATCGGGAATGAATCCGTCGAAGCTCTCGACGGGAACCGGAGCCTGCCNCAGGACCTCTTGTGCCACCGCGATCATGAGTGCGCGGTACTTCGGGTTTTCAAGTGTTTCGACGATCGAGAGGTCGGAGACAGCTCCAGCCCAAAGCATTGCGCCGTAGGCTTCCTTGCCCCAGAGATAACCGAGCACGTTGTCGGTTGGCTGGGCGTAAGGCAGAGCATCAGCAAGCTCGCGCACGCGTGGCGTAATCGTGCCGCGGTCCAGCTCGCCGATCCGAAATGCGGCTACGTTTCCCTGCAAGATACGTCCGGGCCCTAGAACATCGGCGCCGAAGTTCACAAAACTCGAGATGACGCGGTCCCGACCGACCGCGTTGACCAGGATGTCGGCAGTGAGCCCGTTTTGCACCGTAAGCACGAAACCATCCGCGGAGAGTCTGTGGCGGAGGAGCTCGGCAGCGGCACGGGTGTGGTGGCTCTTGACAGCAAGGATGGCCACATCGATGTGGTCGGGCAGCTGGTCCGGAGTAATTGCGGGGACGGTGACGGTGAATTCATTGACCGGTCCCTCGATTCGAAGACCGTTGGTGTTGATCGCCGCGACGTGAGCCTGGTCCGCGTCGCAGAGCAGCACGTCGTGCCCCGATCTGACCATGTGTGCCCCAATTGTGCCGCCGATCGCGCCTGCGCCGATGATGACTGCTTTCATTTTCGAGCCTTTCCAGATGTGAATGGTGCTCGTTAGTGAACGAGTGCTACAGGAACTGCTCGATTGAGGAAGTCACGCATGACGCTCTGGAAGCGCTCGAATTCCTCGACCTGGGGCGAATGCCCGCTCTTCTCGAAGATGACGAGTTCAGCATCGGGGATGAGCCTCGCAATCGTCTCGGCAGAGCTCACAGGGGTGATCCAGTCCTTGCGCCCCACCGTGACGAGGGTTGGCACCGTGATCAAGGGAAGCTGATCCTTGAGATCATAAATCGGCCAGTTTTCCTGGAAGCACCAGTTGTGGGATTCGTGTCGGTAGTGGCCGCCTCCACGGCAGCGGCTGATTTCACCGGGTCGTAATCAAAGTCATAGAGCGGGATGAGTTCTGCCCAGCACGCCTTCAGATCTGAGTCATCGCGGATGTTGCCGGTCCAGTATCGATTGAAGTTGTCCCAATTGATTTCAACCCGGTCCTGGTTTCGCGCGTTTTCGAACGCGAGCGCTAAATTGCTCCCGTCGGCAGCGGTATCCCGCAGCACGATCGCACTCACGTGGTCTGGATAGCGCACGGCGTACTCGAGGGAGATGAACCCCCCATAGGACCCACCCGCCACGACGATCTTCTCAACTCCAGCCCACTGTCGCAGAGCGTCCACATCGGCGGCCCACTGCTCGTGTGAGTAGGGGCCCAATCCTTCACTCACGCCGCACCCGCGGGCATCAAACACGATGACACGAAACCTATCCGCGAGGGGACCGAAGGTTGCTCGCGGTTCCGCCAAGGATCCGATGCCTCCGCCCCCGTGGTGGGCGATGAGCACAGGACCGTGTTCTGGACCGGAAATCTCGACATTGAGCTGGCAACCATTGATCGTGAGAATCATACGGAATTCCTTTCACTCGTGAGCGTGCGGGATTCCCAGCGAGCGACATTCTTATCGAGCACTGAGAGTGGAACGGCCCCGGCACCAAGTACGGTGCCGTGGAAATCAGAGAGAGAGAATTTGGCTCCAAGTGCGGCCTGGGCCCTAGAACGAAAGCGGAGAATTTGCTGTTTTCCGACAGCGTACGCAAGGGCTTGACCAGGCCACGCGATGTAGCGGTCTACCTCATTTCGCACGTTGCCTGCTGTTGTGACGGTGTGGTCCCACATGAATTGGCGGGCTTTCTCTCTCGACCATCCCATGTGGTGTATCCCGGTATCGATGACAAGTCGGCACGCGCGTAATGCCGAAAAGGACAACATTCCTAAGCGCTGCACATCGTTGCTGTACAAGCCCATCTCGTCGGCCAACTGTTCGGCGTACAGCCCCCAGCCTTCGACGAATCCGCAGACTTCGGTGTCGAGGTAGCGGCGGTATCGGGGAATCGGGAGTGTCTGCGCTGTGGCGAGCTGCAAGTGGTGCCCCGGAGTAGATTCGTGGAACGCGAGAGCCTCGTACTCATAGCGGTATCGGGTTGTTGGCTCCGAGGTGAGGAGACAGTGCGCTCCTGGTCGGCTCCCGTCCGCGGCGGGTGGACGGTAGTAAGCCAAGGCGGTGTGTTCGGCATCGATCGGGTTGATCTCTTCGATGATGCAGTCGGGGATATCGTAAGACGGAAAATAGTCGCTCCGTTTCTCTTCCGCCCGAGCAAGTGCGTGTTCGGCGACCTCCACGATCTGCTCACGGTTGCGGAACCGCAACGATGGATCGTCACGCATTCGACTGGCGATCGATGCGAAGTCACTGACGCCGAGCGCACGTTGCCCGATCTCGCTCCACCGTGTCTCTAACTCAGCGAGTAGNTCGAGGCCCAATTGGTGGATGGCCTGCGGGGCGAGTGTGGACGTCGTGTGCCGCTTGGCCGCATCGATGTAGGCAACATCCCCGTTAGGGATGTAACAAATTCCGACGAGATCGTCTCCGCGCGACCGGGGGAGCAGCTGTGTCTTCAGCGTGCGAGCGAGATCGGCCATGGCTGGGCGAACACTGTCTTCTAGGATGGCGCGAGCTGCGTCCCGAACGTGCGTTGAATTCGTGGGTGACAAGAGCGCATCCGTGTCAACGGGTAACGCCAGGTAGCCCTCAAGTTGCTGGATCGAGTGCGTGACGCCGATTGCCGTTGGCAGCCGTCCGCGGTCTGCCTCCAACAGATAACGCTCACCCAGGGCATCGAGAACAGCGCCAACGCCGGAGAGGCGGCTGAGATACCGCTCGGCGCCGTCGTTGTCGATTATTGTCATCGCCGGTATCGCCTGGAAGATCAGCGCCTGTCGGCTGACATAGCTTTTGGCGGATGCGTTTGCCGCCCACAGCGAGTGCCTCGCATCCGATCGTGCCCCGTCGTTCAATGTCTCGAGAACTTGATAGTCGACACGACCAGAATCATCGAGCGCGTCATGACTGACGGTGGTGAGCTCTCTGGCAATGCTCCCGAATTCCGCCTCTGCCGCCTCGCTCGCGTCGCTGGACGGGTCGCCGGCGAGATGGTCGAAGTCCTGCAACCCCAGCAGGGTCGCGTTGTATGGATCCAGGGTGTGCTGCGCCGTGAAGTAGCGCTCGCCGAGGTGCGCGAGCAGATCAGTGTTCGCAGAACCGGCATCTCTATCGCGCATGTTGATCCTTTGCTGAGTCGTTCAGAAAAGCGAGTGACCGCCGTCGACAGAGAGTGTTTGACCGCTGATCCACGACGCGGAGGGGGAAACGAAGAAGTCAACAGCGCGCGCGATGTCGTCGGGGGTCCCCGTGCGCCGGGTAGCGATCTTCTCGACAAGAGCTCGTTGCCCATCTTCCCCATAGGAATCCCACTGGGCCTTGGTACTCGGGTTAGAGATGACAAATCCTGGAGCGACGCAATTGACNGTGATGCCGAAAGGGCCGAGTTCGTGGGCCAGCTGCCGTGTGAAACCAATCTGCGCAGCCTTGGCCGTGGCGTACGCCTGGATTCCGGTGAGACTCACACTTCGGCCCGCGCCTGAGGAAATTGTCACGATTCGGCCAAAACCGCGCTTCTTCATGTGTGAGGCGGCCGCACGCGTGCAGTTGAATGTTGTTTGCAGGTTTGCCCCAAAGACCTCATTCCATGCAGTGTCGGAAAGCTCGTCGATTGGAGTGTGGGTCTGCCCGCAGACCCCACCGGCGTTGTTGACCAGGATGTCTACGGCGTGGAGTTCAGAAAAGAAGTCGGCGACAGCTCGAGGGTCTGACAGGTCGACAGTATCCTTATCTACCCCGACGACGATTGCTCCCGACTCGCGTAGCTGCGCCGCGATCGCCGTTCCAATGCCCTGTGCCGTGCCGGTAACCACGGCGGTTAGTCCCTGAAGGTCACCGCTGCTACTCATGGTCGCCGCCCCACATGCCATCAGATTCACCTGGGCGGAAGGAGCGGTTGATCTGCACGGTTTCCTCCCAGCGGGACATCCTCTCCAGGGCGTTCGGGCCGCGAAGAGCGAACACTCCCTCAACGAGGCACTCGACCAGCACGAGTACCCCGGCGAAGGAGTCGAACGGCACGCCACCCAAGGCGACGGGAAGCACTATATCGGCATGTTCTGCGCTCGGTGACGGGTCCTCATCGGTGATGACGATGACGCTCGCCCCTTGCTTTTTTGCCAGCGATGCGACCTGCGCGGCTGCCTGCTCGTGGCGTCGCAAGTCGAAGATGACCACCACTGAGTCCTTCCGTAGATCGAGGTATTTACTGATGTCCTTGCCGAGGGGTTCGGCCGCATAGTCGACTCCCGCCCTAATCTGATTGAGCTGGAGGGAAAGAATGTTTGCGATGTGGCGAGAGAAATAACCTCCACAGATGACCACGTTCCTCGCGCTCGCACCAAGTAGCTCGACCGCGGCATCGAATTCAGTCGGCGGAACCGTTGATGACAAGCGGTCAGCAATTGCCACGCGCTCCGCAATGGACGTTTGCAGGGCACTCGTCTCCGTTCGGTCGAGGCTGTCTGTGGCTCGGCTGAGCGGACTGTTCACCTGGTGACTGATCTCATCACGTAAGTGTTGCTGGAACTCGGCAAAGTTATGGAGGCCGAGGCGAGACACGAGGCGCAGCACGGTCGGGGTGCTTGTCCCCGCCGCTTTTGAGAGCGCAGCAGCGCTCGCGAGCCCGACGCTTGGGTAGTCGGCGAGCAGCGCTCGGGCAACTTTTTTCTCCGCGGGACTCAGCTCGTCCATGTGAGCGAAGATTTCGTCCTTGATCTTGATCACGATCGGACTTCCAATCTCATTAGGTAAGTGTGACCACGATTGAATTAGCGCGGTATCCAGCGAACATTGCCGGGGAGTTGTGTGCAACGACGACGTGCCCATCTGCTCCAACGGCAATGATCCCTCCGGATGCGCCTCGGCTGTCGAGCTCAGCGATGATGGTGTCGCCGACGGCTGCGGCCAGATCAGACCCACCGTGGCGCATACGCGAAGCGATCTCGTGTGCAACGACTCCTTCGATGAACGCCTCTCCTTCCCCGGTGCAGGAGACAGCGACGACACCATCGCGCGCGAACGTACCCGCTCCGATGACCGGGGTGTCCCCAACGCGTCCGTCCCGCTGATTGACCATGCCACCGGTTGAGGTTGCCGCCGCTACCCGTCCGTGACGATCGACAGCGACTGCGCCGACAGTGCCGTGCCGGCTCGCCTCAACTGTTCGCGCTTGCACGCCGGCGAGTTGACGCACACGGGCCGGCGTGACAAAGTACTCCGGCGAAACGGTCTCAAGTCCCCAACCTTTGACGAGTGATTCGCTTGGGCCAACAAGAAGCACGTGTTCGGAATCTTCCATCACCTTGCGCGCCACGAGGATCGGGTTCTTCGCGTGTCGGGACGCTGCGATCGCACCTGCTCGGCCATCTCCGGTCATAATCGCGGCATCGAGCTCTGCTTTTCCTGTTGCCGTCAGGGCTGCGCCTAACCCTGAGTTAAAGAGAGGATTATTTTCCAGCGAGATCACCGTCGCGCACACGGCGTCGAGGGCGCTCCCGTTCGCCTGAAGAATTTCCTCGCCAGCGCGGAAGGCAGCAGCGAGACCCTCGCCGTACCGGCCTTGCTCTTCCAGGGAAAGTTCCTCAACGCGACCTCCGGCACCGCCGTGCAGCACCAGTGCGTAGCCATCCGCTGAGGGAGTGATGTCATGAACGGTGAGCGGTGCCATTCCGAGCACACTCATCGTCCACCGGCCTGCCGTGTGACGTAGTTCACCGCGACGAATGACCGGAACATGTGGAGCAAATTATCATCCTGGATCCGTACGGAGCGTGTGCCCGTGCGCTCGGTTCCCCGTGCCCACGTTGCAACGTCGGCCATATCGGCCGTCTGAAACTCCAAATCGAGGGTGACCGGTGCCGCAATTCCTGGCACAGGAACCTCATGACGTGAAACTCTGCGCATGGCTTCCTCAGCTCCCGCGCGGAGTAACCGGCACGATTCGACCGGATGCAAATTTCGGGCACTGAAGCGGGTGATGGACTCTTTCGTCACCACGTTAACGGCGCCCGACGCGAACGGGCTCGTTTCGAGATGGGTCACGGCGTCCCCGGAAACGAATGCGATTGGCACCCCATAGTGCTCCGCCACAAGAGCATTGATGCCGCTCTCGCCGACCATGTCCCCGTTGATTCGAGCTGATGAGAACACTTCAGGATTGTAGGTGTGTGAGAGCACGCTCGGCTGCCCAGAAATCGAACCGTGGTATCCAACGAAGAAAATCGCGTCAAAAGTCTCGTCCAGGCCCTGCATCATATACATCGGCTTGTGACGACCGGAAATGTACTGCGCCTCACCGGCTATTTTGCGCGGATCCAAGTTCGACATCGTGCTGTGGGAGTCGTTCAGCACAATTTCCGTTGCGCCGCCCGCGATCGCACCGTCGATGACAGCGTTTACTTCGTCCTGGAGAAGGGCGCAGCCGAGCGCATAACCAGAAGTGCCGGGACGGCACTGGTCCCAGTCCACGATTCCCGCGACACCCTCCATGTCGAATGAGATCCATGCCTTCACGATTCCTCCTGGTTGTTGGTTGGTACTTGTAGCGGAATGAGTTCGTTACTGCGGATACATGCGGCCACATGGGCCGGTCCGACAGAAGTCAGCTGCGGGTCACTCGTGCGGCACTCATCTATTGCGATGGCGCACCGAGGATGAAAGCGGCATCCGCTCGGCAGGTTATACGGGCTCGGCGGATCGCCGTCAGGGACGAACCCGTCGTTCACACTCCCGACAGTCATTCGCGGGATCGATGCGATCAGCGCTCGTGTGTACGGATGCTGTGGATTCGCGAAGAGCTCGGCAGTGTCGGCAATCTCAACGATGCGCCCCAAGTACATCACGGCCACGCGTTGGCTCAGGTGTTGCACGACTGCCAGGTTATGGGCCACGAAGAGGATGCTGAGGCCCAGATCCCTTTGCAGGTTGGCGAGAAGTTCAAGAATCGTGGCCTGTACCGAGACATCCAGAGCCGAGACCGGCTCGTCGGCGATGAGGATCTCCGGCCTCACGATCAGGGCTCGGGCTATTGCGAGTCGTTGACGCTGTCCGCCCGAGAACTGGCTGGGGTAGGCGTCGAGGGCATCTTCCTCGAGCCCAACCAGATTGAGGATCCGAATGCTTTCAGCCCTCACCTCCCGGCGTGGAACGATGCGGTGCAGGAGCAATAGTTCTGAGAGAACCGCCCCGACGCTCATTCGTGGGTTGAGCGACGAGTAAGGATCTTGAAAGACCATTTGGATGCGACGGGTCAACTTCCCATCGCGCCGGAGAGGAAGGGGGGAGCCTCCGAAGTCAAGCTCACCGGTGGTCTGCGTCACACTGCCGACGAGGATTTTGGCGAGTGTTGATTTGCCAGACCCGGACTCGCCGACGAGCGCCAGAACCTCGCCCCGCCGCAGCTCGAGGTCAACCCCGTCGAGCGCTGTGAGCGCAGTTTTGGCCGTGCCGGCACGATAGACCTTTGAGATACCGTGCGCGCTCAGGACAGTTTCATTCTTCATGATGCCACCCCCAATGAGACTGTCGTGGACTCGAAGCACGCCACCCGCTCGTCCGCCGTGACGTGGTCGAGAGTGGGGGCGGAGATGAGGCAACCCGATTGCACATAAGGGCATCGCGGAGCAAAGGCGCATCCCACGGGACGATCAGCCAGATTCGGAGGGAATCCGGGAATTGACACCAGCTCGCGATCCGGCTGATCGAAGTCGGGTGCAGAGCGAAGGAGACCTTCCGTGTACGGATGCCGTGGAGCAGTGAATACGCTACGCACGGGCCCCGACTCAATGATGTGGCCTGCATACATCACCGCGACAGCGCTGCACGTTTGATTCACGACAGCAAGGTCGTGAGTGACAAAAATCAAGGAGGTACCGAAGTCGGAACAGAGTTTCTCGAGCACTCGGAGTACCTGATGTTGAACGGTGACGTCGAGCGCCGTTGTTGGCTCGTCGCAGAGAATCAGCTTGGGTTTGCACGACAGCGCCATGGCGATCATGATGCGTTGACGCAAGCCACCGGAAAGCTCATGGGGGTACGCCAGAGCCCGACGGGCGGGATCAGGAATGCCCGTTGCTGCCATCATCTGGACAGCGAGATCCATTGACTCAGCGTTTGAGAGACCAAGGTGTCGGCGTGGCCCTTCCGCGATCTGCCGCCCGACGCGCATCACCGGGTTGAGCGCAGTCATAGGCTCCTGAAAAATCATAGAAATCTCAGGTCCCATGAAGGCACGACGCCGGGCTGCCGGCAGACGTCGAAGGTCCTCACCGTTGTACGAGATCTCTCCGGACAGGACATCGACTCCAGAGGGAAGCAGCCCAGCGATCGCACGTAAAGTCANGGATTTGCCCGACCCGGACTCTCCGACGATCCCGAAGCGCTCTCCACGGGAGACACTGAACGAGACGTCGTCGACGAGAGCGACCGGTTCACGTCCTTTGCGCACGACGCCCAGGGTCAGGCCCTCGACGCGGAGCAGGGGGGATTCGCTCATGGTCATTTCCTCCGGTTCGGATCGAGATGATCTGACAGGCCGTCACCAAGCCACGACAGGCCCAGACTCGTGATGACGACCGCCAGCCCGGGAATGGTCGCCTGCTGCCATTGCGTGGTGATGAACTCTTGGCCATCAAGGATCATGCTTCCCCACTCCGGGGTCGGCGGGGCAATGCCGAGTCCAAGGTAACCGAGGGTTACGACCGCCATGATGTCCATGACGATGTCGCTCATCCCGTAGATGATCGACTGAGAGAGAACGTTGGGGCCGATGTGACGACCGAGAACACGTGCATGTGACATTCCACCCAGCCGCGCAGCAACCACCCAATCTTGGTTCTTGGCGACGATGACTTCCCCGCGCACGATCTTGGCGTAAGAAACCCACGAAACGGCCGCGATTGCCAAGTAGATGCTTGCCTCACCGGACCCGAAAATGAAGACCAAGACGATGACCATGACGTAGAAGGGAAAGGCGAAGAATATGTCGACGATCTGCATGACGACGGCGTCGAACCAGCCGCCGAAATACCCCGCGAGCGCCCCGACGATCGAACCGAAGACGAACGGAATGAGCACCGCCAGGAACCCAATTCTCAGGTCGACGCGTGCTCCCCAGATGAGGCGGGATAGAACGTCCCGTCCAAACTTGTCTGTACCGAGCCAATGCTCGGCGCCAGGTTTTTGGAGTGTATTGAGCAGGTTCTGCTGAATCGGATCGTACGGCGCGATCACGGGCGCGAGCGCAGCGATGACGATGAGGCCACCAATGATGATCATCCCGGCAACCAAGGGCCCGTTGCGATACCAGGGTTTGAGCGTTCGAGAACGACGTTCCTGGGGCTTGCCCGTGACGCGCGAATACATCATCGATAGTAAAGTCACGAGTTCATCCCTCCGCGTCCGAGGGATACTCGGGGGTCAAGTACGGTATAGGCAACATCGGTGAGAATGCCCACGATCACAACGAAGAGAGCCACGAACAGCGTGACTGCTTGGATGGTGGGGAAATCTCGGGTGAAGATGGCGTTGAGCATAAGCGAGCCAAGCCCAGGAATCGCGAACACCTTCTCGATCACGATCGAACCACCGACCAAGTAGCCGAGGTTGACTCCGATGATGGACACCGTCGGGATGGCCGCATTGCGCAGGACATGCTGGCGCATGAGGGTGCCGCCCGCACTTCCCTTGGATCGTGCGGTCGCGACGTAGTCGGAACCAAGGACGCTAATTGCTGATGCGCGCAGGCTCCGGATCACGGTGGGGGACATAGAGATACCGAGTGTGAGTGCGGGTAAAAATAGGTAATACAGATGGTCAAGCGTTGTCTGCCCGTAACCCCCGACCGGGAAGATGCGTAGCTTCACCGCCAGCAGGAGAATAAGCATGATTCCGACCCAGAACTGTGGCATCCCTTGACCGATGAGGGTGAATATCCGCACCCCGAAGTCGCGGCTACCACCGGGTCGTGTTGCGGCCAGAGACGCAAGCGGGACGCTGATCAAGAGCGAGATTGCCAGGGCAAATCCAAGAAGAGTCAGGGTCACCGGTATGGCTTGGATCACCAAGTCGAGAACGGGGATTTGGTAGGTCAGACTTGTCCCAAGGTTGCCCGTGACCAGCCGGGAGAGGAAGAGGAAGTACTGCGACCAGATTGGCTCATTGAGGCCGAGATCCTCTCTCAGCGCGGCGACTCGATCTGGCGTCGCGCGCTCGCCGAGGATCGCTATGGCGGGATCGCCGGGCAAGAGGTGGGACATGAAGAAGACGAGAATCGTCACTCCAAAGATCACCGGTACCGCCCGGACCATCCGACTTGGGATGAATTTCAATCGTTCGAGCAATGTCCACCTCCTAATGGGGTGGGTGCGACCGGTAAACCGGCCGCACCCCGATCACGATAGCTACTGGATGCTTTTGTAGACGTTCTCCAGGTGATAGTTGCCGAGCGGGGTCACCTGGAAGCCCTTGACCTTGTCCGTCGTGGCAAAGGCGTAGGGCGAGTAGTACATATAGGCAAGGAAGGCGTCGTCTGCGGTCTTCTGCTGAAGGTCGCTGTACAGTGAGGCGCGCTTGGCCGGATCGACCTCCTTCTGTGCAGCCTTGTTCAGGGCGATGACCTCGGGGTTGTTGTAGGCGGTGAATGCGGAGTTGGCGCCACCGTCCGGGTCCACTGCAAATGAGGTCCACTGGTCAGGGTCAGGGATGTCCATCGTCCATGCCGAGAACGTCATATCAAACTCGGCAGCGAGTCGCGCTTGCTTGTTCGCCGTTGGATCGAGCTGTTTGATGTTCACGGTGATCCCGATCTCCTTGAGTGAGGCCTGGAGGATCTGCGCATTGGCTGACTGGTTAGCGTCGCCGGATCGGATGAGAAGTTCCGTTTCGAAACCATCAGGCACCGTGGATTTGGAAAGCTCAGAGCGTGCCCCCGCCATGTCATAGACCGGACCCTTGGTGTTCGCGTCGTAATACGGCGTTCCGGGGGAGAGCAGCGAGTTGGCGACTGTTCCGTGTCCAAACAACACCGCCTTCACGAGGGCCTCGCGATCGATGGCCATCGCGATGGCTCGGCGCACGTGCACGTCATCAAACGGTGGGCGAGTTTGGTTGAAAGCGACGTAGTCAATCTGGGTGGACGGGAACTCGTAGGCCACGACTCCAGGGGTGCTCTTGAGGGAGTCGAAGCTCGACCAGTCAGGCGTCTCCATAACGTCGATCTGGCCGCCCTGCAGCTGGAGTTTGCGAGTGTTCGCATCGGGGACGACATTCCACGTGAGGCTGTCGAGGTAGGGAAGCCCGTCCTGCCAGTAGTTGTCGTTCTTGAGCAGCTTCAGATATTGGCCCTTCTTCCAGTCTCCCCACGTGAACGGTCCGGTTCCAATGGGTGCCGCGTAGAACTCCTCAGCGGACACGCCACCATAGTTGTCCGGCACGATGGCGTTGCTGAACATAGACAGGTCTGCGATCAGTGGTGCCCACGGGTACTTGACAGTGATCTGCACCGTCGCATCGTCAACGACGCTCACCTCGTTAATCGCCGCGTTCACGAAACCCCAGCCCGTCTCAGCTGTTTTCGTGTCCTGGTCGATCGAGAATTTCACATCCTTGGCCGTGAGCGGCGTACCGTTGGAAAACTCGATCCCGTCCTTGAGGTTGATCGTGTAGGTCAGGTTGTCATCGGAGATCGTGTAATCCTTGGCGAGCAGCGGCTTCACGTCGCGGCCGTCGTCGGTCACGGTGAAGAGCGGCTCCATCATCTGCTCAAAGATGAAGATCGAATTGTTGTCGAACGTTGTGGTGTTATTCATCGAGATCGCGTCGGCCGCACGTGCCAAAACCAGATCGCCACCCGCTGCCGGGGTCGAACTGCTCTGTGTCGCGCCGGTGGTTGTGGCAGAGCATCCTGTGAGCACGAGCGCTGTTGCCACAAACATGCTGGGCAACGCGAACATGTGTGATCTTCTCATTGACTTCCTCATCATTCATTTCGGTCGTACCATCGGGCAGAACGTGGACGAAAATTTGTCGGACGGATCAGAAAAGCGTCGTCACGGCTGAGGGAAAGACTCGCTTATCCACTGTGAGCAGCAGTGCAGCACGCTGTGTTAGATAAAGTACAGCATGACGAAATTAATGCAATGCTGTAATGTTTCGAACAGTTAACGTTTTGGGTGTGAGTGCGTGCGTCCCCAGGAAAGTCGGCGTTGCACTCGCCCAGGCTGCGATGTCAGCTCGAGGTTTCGCGGCCCGTCGCGCGCGTCGCGTCTGACGCCGGCCGGCTTGAGGCGAGAGATGCACGGAAAAACCTACTGGCTTTCACCGTCCCTGGCGTTCACCCTTGACATTCAGGGCCGCCACGACGGACGAGGACAGTTCCATCGCACGGGCAAGGACATCGGGGCCGCTCGCGGATGCCGGCCACCCGACGCTTGAATCGAGATCTAAGAGGTTAGTTCACGCTCAGCGCTTCGACTCTGAAGAGGCCAACGCAGGCGTGGGGACATGGTGCCACACGTGGGCGGGTGGTTCCCGATGGCTGTGTGGGCCTCAGTGAGAGCAGAACTCGTTGGGCGTTGCTCACAATCGGCGACGCAGCGTCGCCCCGGCTGGCCCGCAGCGCGGATAACGCGCTACCCGACACGTTGCCCACCAACGCTACCTGAACCGAGCAGATCTGTGCCCACACCCATGCATGGACAGAAATTTCGCACGCGATCGGCCTGTGGCGTTCCGCGCGGGGTTCCCAAACGAGCCAGCGGTTTGAATGCCGGAGGATATTTCTGGGACCGACCCGGTCGAGATCACCGATGTTCGGGCCGCGGTCACGACTTCAATCAGCTGTGAGTGAGGAGCCGTTATTCGAAGTTCTTCATGGGGGCGCCGATTTGGGTGATCGGGCCGTCGGCAGGCAGTGCCCGGAGCTGGACTGAGAACATTCGCTCGGTGTCACCTGAGGTGATGGGAACCGAATCCATTGTGACGACCAACTCCTCGCCGGTATCACGCTGCCATCGATAGGAGGAATTTGCGGCTTCGAGTGGAGCTGCTGGATCACCGACTTTGATGCCGTCGATGGTCTCGATGCCTATTCCGTTGACATCCGCGGCCGTCACGAACATGATGATTTCCGCACCGCGCGGGGGCTGTGCCGGCCCGTCCGTGCCGATTGACACACCCGTCCAGTCGTAGTCAACGGATGTGGGCGCATCCTCATATTCGGTCACGACGGGTTCTTCCCCGAACACGTCCGTCAGCGCTGCGACGACCGGCTGAATAGGCTCGAAATAGCCGAACTGGTCTCCCAGCGTTCCGTCGTCCAAAACGACCTGGATACTCGTCGAGGACACCACCAGGTGGTCTGGGTCGGCACGAGCCGTCGGGCTCGTATCCGCCTGTGCTGTGGGTGTTGACGACGTACTCGCAGGGCTCGGCGTCGTAGCCGGAGGCTCATTGGCAGTACAGCCCGTCAGCGTCGCGGCGAGAAGTGCGACGCCGGCAAAAAGAGCAAGTCTGTTCATTTAGTTCCCCCGTCAAACAGTGTGGGCCTACCGTATCAGGGGCTCAACGGCCGTCCGCAATGTGGGTGGCTCCAGGAAGTCGCTGCGACTTACGATGCTGCCAGCTGAGGCAACGGTGGGATGACGGCGCGGAGGCCGGCTTCTGCTGGAGATCTTGATTGGCCGCATGATCGAAGCATCGGATGGACTGCCACTCGTCGCTGCCACGGGGACAACGGGAATGGTCGGCCGACGGGCGAAGGAGCTGTTCCCTGAGCTCGGATGGGATCCGCTGGCGGTCGACATCACTGACCAAGCGGCCGTGGACACCGCCACCGCGGCGACGCCCGCAACGGTGATCATCAATCTCCCCGCTTACACGGACGTGTCCGGGGTTCGGCAACATAACGGCGACAAGAACGGCGCATGGAACCGCATGAACGCTCACGGAGCGGGAAACATCGCCCGCGCCCCGGTCTGACTTCGTGACTTGTTTTTGACCAGGGTTGCTCAACTTCGACTTCTCGGCCTCATCAGCCCAGGGTGGGCCAGTGTGTGGAAAGCCTGGATCGTGAAATCGAACCCTCAACTTGTAAAGTACGCCGCCAAAATGCAACAGCACATCGCCAGCGGAACAGACCTTGAGGTCGACGCACGATTCGTAGACATGCTCGCCCGCCGGGGTTCGACAGTGTTGGACATCGGCTGTGGGCATGCATCAGCCGTTAGCGGGCTTCGCGCTCACCCAACGCTTCTCGAACTGGCACATGGGACACTACTCCGGTGATTCTCCATGGTCAGTCAGCGTCTTCGTTGCACCAGGCGAGCCGCTTCGTTCCGACCCACCGGACGGAATCTTCATCCTGGAATAGCCTCGCAGTCACGGATGACCACTCCGATGGTCCGCCGAGACGGCGCCCCGCACCGGGTTCGATTTGCGAGACGGCGTGGACGTTCTAGGAACCGCAGTAGGGCAGCATTTCTGGGTCAGATTCGGCCCAGAAGTTCTGCCCGTTTCGCGTCAAATTCTGCTTGCGAAAGTAGGCCATCGTCACGCAGCTTGGCAAGTCTTTGAATTTGTTCGACAGGATCAGGTGATGAAGGCAGTGATTGATTATCGCTTCTTCGTGCGAGCCGGATCGCTCCAACGATGACCGCGATCACGACGAGCGCAATGATGGCGATCACGCCGAGGATGACCAGTACATGCAGAATCTTTGTCGTCATCATGCTCACAGGGTGCACGGGAGGGGCCACCACTGTTTGCTCGGCCGTCGGCTACATCCGTACGCTGTCCGTAGAGCTGACCGGCGATGTCACTCAGATCCGGCAGGTGCGCCTCTGTGATCGTGACGGTGCTTGTTCAGGACTCGACGGCCTTGATCCAATTGTCAGCTCTCCCGGGCCCTCGGGCGATGACATCCCTCTCTACACCGCCAGTGGAAGCGGGAACTCAAGGTCGTTCACGATGCCCCGACCGCTGAATCCGAGTGCGGATGCTGACGTCCGCCGGCTGAGGCCGGTCTCACTTCTGCCCGTCGCAGCGGTCCACAGGTCACCGGTCGGTGTGCTGCTCGGGCGGGGTCACTCTGGCGAGGATTGTTCCTCCCTCGTCACCGATCGACAGCACGAATGTGGTGTCGCTGAGCCAGACGGCCCCATTTGTTCGGCACGAGAATGGCAAGGACGTCGACTCTGCACCCGTCAGAACGGCAATTCCCGCCTCTCCTGACGGCGAGCATTCGCCCTTCGTGGCCATGACGTCTCGCGCTGCTGACGACCCGCGAAGCATCGTCCACTCGATGCCCCGCTCAACGGTATCGGTGCGGGGCGATGCTGCGGTGAGCACGTCGCCGGCCGCATTCACGGCGAGCACGGGCTTCCGAATCGGGTAGGTGGCCAGTGGGGACCGTTTCCCATCAGCAGCGATCGTAAACGTTTCACTTTCCGTGCTGACGTAGACCGTGCCGGCTGAGTCGATATCGATCCTGACAGCAGACGCGACGGCGCCTGATTCTGGTCCCAGCACTGTCGTTTGCCGGCCGTTTCGGTCAACTGCTCGAATTGCAAAGGGCATGAGGTCAGCCGGCCCCGGCGGCGTCCCCATATATTCGGGCACCATCGAGCCCAGAAAGTCGACGTAAACCAGAAGTCCGTCCGCCCCGGCCGTCACGTCACCAATCGTGGTCGCGTCGACATCGATTCGTGTCCAGGTCCCAGCATCCGTGTCGTACAGAAAGATCCCTGTCCTGGCTCCGCCCGTCTGCGACACGGCGAGGACCGTTGGGGAGATCG
>JGI24770J26754_10001483_pt1 | contig 16639 bp, 21 predicted proteins | sample LakOneMetagenome_FD_26754 | JGI IMG/M metagenome (IMG submission 26754) | reverse complement strand
CAGAGTGCTCCTCTGAGACGATCTTCACGAATTCAAAAGAAAAAAGCTACAGCATAATTTTATTCTTAATTTCTTAAGTAAAGCCGCACTACAGCTAACATATGGTTTGCTGCTATGGGGGCAGACGGAAGGAAATCCCAGCATCTCTCCCCTATTCAACTTTGGTCATGGGGTTGACCGTTAACTAATCGGTTTTACTTTTAAAATAAAAATTCGTTTCTTTAATCAGGCTTTGCGGCTGGGGCGGACACAGCAACAATCCCCCACAGCAGCAAGCCTGCCACGTTGGCGGTAATTAACAGGACACAATCTTCAGACCTCAAAGCAACACTTTCATGGAAGTTGACAAAATCCAATACGATTCTTTTCCTGCAAAATTTGAAGTAGCCAATAATGTTTTCCAATTCTACTATTCAGGCAATAATTTATCAAAGCTATCAGATCCTCAAAAAGCACTTTGCTATTTCTTCATCTGTGAAGGGTTAATTGACAATGGAGGGTTTTATTCTTTACTACTTGAGACAAAAGGAGAATTCAATTCTGGTTATATGAAATCACTTGTCAATGCAGGTGAAACAAGTAGCAAAGAAATCCTAGAATAGATTCATCATATTTATGAACAATTTGCGGGCGATTTTAGTCAAGGGCAATTGCCACCCGCACTTGATGACGAATCTATCCAATTTAATCAAAAACTAAGTGACCGAATTGACGCTTTAGAAAAAACCTGGTATGCACGAGCTGACGAAAGAATCCAGAAAATGAATGCCTATTTCGCTGACAACAAGAATGATCTGATAAAAATCAAATAACTACCGCCTACATCGGCATTAAGCCACAATCGTTAAGCCGCATCAGGAAAAAAAGGCTGAAACCCTGATTTATTAACCCAGGTGCATGAACCCTGCATCTGCTTACAGAATATTTGCTGTTCATTATTTTTCATTAAACAGTATAACATGAACACGAAGATCCTTGATGAGAACAAAAAACTTATTGAAACATATTTTCTCCGGGTATGGAACAAAGGCGAGACCGACCTGCTTGATTCCATCATCGACGAAAATTACAGGAACCATTCGCCCGGCGGACCAGTCGCCCCACCCCCTGGTGCAGCAGGCCTTAAACCCATTGTGGATGCCATGCGCCATGGCTTTCCCGACCTCAACTATTCCATTAAAGACCTGGTGATAACAGAAGACCGTATTATAGCAAGGGTGGTAATGACCGGCACTTTACTGGGCGAATTGTGGGGCATGCAACCCAACGGCAGGAAAGTTGAGGTAACCCAGATAAATATTGAATACGTAAAAAACGGCAGGATAACAGAGCATTGGCGCCTGACTGATGAATTAAAGATGATGAACCAGCTGCAGGTTTCATCCTAACTTCCCCGGCAGGCATTTATCTCCCGTACAGACTGAAAAACGGGCGAGGGAAATAGCAGACAAAACTTCGTTTACTCTATTTGACACTGTCAGTTTCCTGTTTAAATTTGCATTTCTGCAGATGGTAAGATCAAAACAAGCTAAAGGTTATGTTCAATTTGCACACTGAGATTTTAAATAACCCTGGATTTTTCAAACAAATGGCGAGCCGCGAAACGATGATCACTTTTTACGATTGCCCGCTCAAAAACAAATTTGAAGAATTATGGAGTGAACACAGTTACATAGCATACGTAACAGAAGGACGGAAAGTGTGGCATACCTCACAGGGCTCTTTCGATCTGCATAAAGGTGACTGTGTACTGATCCGGAAAGGAGCCTGCATTGTTGAACAGTTCTTTGATACGAAATTCTGTCTGATCTTCTTTTTTGTTCCTGATAAATTCATATGTGATGTTTTGAAGAGCAAATCCAGGCCCCTGCCCAATGTGAATAAAAATTACCATGCTGTCATTTCCATCGACACCAATGATGCAGTACATAATTTTTTCAATTCAATGCTCACTTATTTCAGCTCGAACAGGGAGCCCGATACCACCCTGCTGGATCTAAAATTCAGAGAATTGATACTGACCATTGCCGATAACCCGCTCAATACAGAACTGATATCGTATTTCTGCGACCTGGTAAAAAAACCTAAAACCTTTTCCCTGCAAAGAGTAATGGAAGAAAATTACTGTTTCAATTTAAAACTGGAAGGGTTTGCCAGTTTATGTGCAAGAAGTTTATCCTCGTTCAAAAGGGACTTTCAGAATATTTACAAAACCACCCCCGCAAAATGGCTGCTTGAAAAAAGGCTTATGCATGCGTATAACCTCATTGTCAATTCCGGCAAAACCGTAGCCGAAGCTTCTTATGAAAGCGGGTTTGAGAACATTTCGCATTTCAGCAACGCTTTCAGGAAGCGGTTTGGCGCAGCGCCTGCATCCCTGAAACAACAATCTGCAGTTTGAACCAACCAGCAAAATAATTGAACTTTCAGGTAAAGGCCATGCTGTTCTGCCCCGCTACTTTTGTGTCCATAATTTATTAATTAAAAAAAAAGCTATGAACACAAAAAGTATGTATTTAAAAAGATTTTTTACCCGCAGATTTGCCATTCTATTTACCATTACCCTCGGAATGATGTTCATTTTGAACAGCCTGAATGCCGGGAAGCAAAGTAAGCACCCGACTCATGAACAAAAATATGAGAAAGGCAGTGCCGAGGAATGGCTCAACAGCCTGAAAGGGAAGAATTTTCCCGTGGTGTACGACATGCACGAGCACAAAGATTTCTGGGCAGGCATCTGGGCCAATATCTACCTGGCTACAAACCAGGATGTAAATAACCTGGGTGTGGTGATTGTAATGAGACATGGCGGATTTCCCTTTGCGCTGAATGATGCCATGTTTGCCAAGTATAAACTGGGCGAATTCTTTAACATCATTGACAAAAATACCGGCCGGCCTGCAGTACACAATATGTACTGGGAACCCACCGGCAAGGATTTTCCGCTACCTGGCCTTGACGGCATAAAGGGATTACAAAAAAAGGGTGTTTCGTTTTGTGTCTGCAACATGGCCCTGAAAGTTTACAGCGGATTCATTGCCAAAGCCAGGGGTATTTCTGAAGATGAGGTCTACAATGACTTTGTAAAAAACCTGTTGCCCGGAATTCAATTAGTTCCGGCAGGGGTATGGGCGCTTGGCCGCCTGCAGCAGGCTCCCTTAAACTTTAGCTACATCAATGCAGGATAATCTTTAAACAGCTACCCTTAACTGAGGCCTCCGGATGATGAGTTAATAAATGAACGGTATCTCATCATCCGGATCTGCCTTATACACTCAAAGTAATTATGAAAGAACAAAATAATCCGATCGGCAATCTATCTGTTACCGGGCTGAGGATACAGGGTTATATAAGCTGTTCGATAAATCAATTAGCCCAATACAAGCCGGGCATAAGGTTTGCTTACGGCATCTGCGCCGGTATCATTTTAGTCGGGCTCATCTTTCAGAATGTATATTTTTATTACACCGGACTGGCTGTATCGTTTGGGGGTATGTTTTTACCCAGGCAGCCAGTTGATTATATCTATAACAGCATCGTACGGCATCTCTATAAGAAACCTGCCATACCAAAGCGCCCGCCACAGAGCCGGTTTGCCTGCAGCATTGCCTTTTTGTGGATCGGTATTTCCCTGCTGTGTTGGTATAACAGATATTACTGGATAACCAGTGCAATGGCTGGCGCATTAGTAATGCAGGCCGGCATTGTAACCTTCACAGATGTGTGCTTCCCTTCGATGATTTATAATTTCTTTATACGCATGAAAAAAAATAAATCCTGCCGCTATAAAAATTGAAAGTAAATGTTTTCGCAGTTACTGGTTTTCGCCGGCATCCTTTGATGTCGCTTTACGCCCCAATTGGCTGGTAAAGTATATGAAGCTGACGTCTACAAATATCCATTCCGTTGCTCATAATTTTCATCACCATCTACCGGATATTAAAATGAAATACTACCTCTAATAGTTATATTTGGTAGCCATCCATTTCATCCACGCTAAACGATGCCAATGAACTCCATAGTTAAACCTGGTTTAGAAGATGCTAAGCTGCTTTGCAACATTGCACGACTGAGTTTCATGGAATCCCATGGGCACAGCGCCAGCCCCGAAGACGTCAATGCCTATATCAATGAAAAGTACAGCGATGCCGCTTTTATAGAAGAACTGAACAACGCAACCAATATTTACCACCTTATTTATCATGATGGCCATGCAGCCGGATTTTCAAAGATCGTAATGGATTTTTCTTATGCCGGTGCCGGAGTAACGAATATCACAAAGATGGAGCGGCTTTATTTATTGAAAGCATTTTACGATCTGAAACTGGGACATGAACTCCTCCGTTATAACATAGAACTTGCAAAAAGAAATGGGCAGGCCGGGATGTGGCTGTATGTATGGAAAGAAAATGAACGGGCAGTAAATTTTTATACCCGGGCCGGATTCCGCATTACCGGAAGCCATGATTTTCAGATATCCCCCACGCACACAAATCCAAACCACAGGATGCTGCTTGAGTTTTAGTTTCTTCCTGGGAACAGACCACTTTGCTTTTTCAGTTAAATTTTGTTTCTTGGAGAACAAATACCAACGTAATGAAACAGCTGCTGTTATGCTTGCTTCTTTGCCCGCTGCTTTCGACCGCACAGTATAAATCCCGGTTTGCAAATGATACCCTGTACACTACCTGCGGATTTAAGATATACCCGGGTCAAACCCTGAAATTCGGGAAGGCCACCAGTTCACAGGGGTTCCGGTATGTTTCCATCATGAACGGGGTGGCTGTTCGCTCGCTTGAAAATAATTCTTTTGTGGTTAAAGATCTTTTACACTATGGTTATTCCATGTTTGGCTTTGCCACGATCGAAATTAACGGCAGCATTCTGTTCCGGGATGGATCAAAAGGAACCATCAGCATAANCATTGCCTTTGACCAGGCCATCGGAAGCCGCCTGCCAGGTACAACCAGCGAACTGATCTTGCCGGAAGAATTCCAGATCAACAGAGAAAAAGCGGCAGCGCTTTATATGCCAGTCTTCGAGAACGATACCTTGTACACCTCTTGTGGTTACCCGATCTACGCAGGGCAACTGCTCCAGTTTGGCAAAGCCACCGGCAACCGGGGCAAGTTCAGGTATGTCAATATCAAAAATAAAATTCCGCCTTCCTCCCTGCAGGATAACCAGGTGAGGGTAACAAAACTGAAAGAGTTCGGCGTCTCGGCATTTGGCAATGGATACATAACCATCATCGGCACCGTTATCGCCAACAATACAGAAAAAGGCGAGATCGAAATGCACCTGGCATTTGATCATGCCATCGGGCACGTACCCACCATACCCGGAGAATTGCTGGTTCCGGAAGAATTCCGAAGCCGGATAAAACCCGGCCCGGAGCCGGAGGTTGAAAATCAATAGTGGCACCGGGTGCTGATGCCCTCTTGCATTTTACAGGAAAAAAACCCATCTTTAAGAAACGCTCCTTCTTACAGAAAGATAAACTGCTATCAAAAAATGTTCAACATGAAACGGAAAAATTTCCTGGCCGTAATGGCCATACTCATTTATGCAGCTGCATTTGCACAGGGCGACCGCAAACTCAGCAAATACCTGACCATAAACATTACCGGGAAAATGGATACGGTGAGTGCATTCTCCATCAACAAGACCACTCCCAAACGGGCCGGCTGGGGCATCATATACAGCGCCTTCACAAAAGCATTCATTTCCGCCGGCCTGCCGGTTGTTGAAAAAGCCAATGCGGTATCTTCGCACAGTTATAATATCCTGATCGATTATGAATATCATGGAACACAGTTCAGTAACCTGCGGGCACAGATCGTTGATGTAAGCAACGGCTCCCAGATCATAGGAACCATTACGTACGAGAAAAAATTTGAAGTAGACGACATCACCGGCGGCATTGCCGATAATATAAAAAGCAGGAACCCGGTAATACAAAAAGTGGAGACCAGGAAAGAGAACGTTGCCAGGGAGGAAACACAAAACATAAAGCCGGGAAGATCAAAAGAAGACAGGTTACGTGAACTCAAAGACCTGTTCGAGAAGCAACTGATCACCAAAGAGGATTATGACAAGGCAAAGCAGAAGATACTGGAGGAACAATAGCGGCTGCTGTATTTACGATCCGGGGCTATTACCGGTTCCCGGTGAACATCTTCCCTTGTGCCGGGTTAAAATTTTAAATAACCTTAAGACCCCGGTACCGGCGCTGTACATTTTATTAACCGAATGCAACAATGTATGCAAAGTAAGGCAGCTAATGTGGATACGTATTTGAAGGAAGTTCCTCCCGAAAGACTCAGCATCCTTACCAGGATAAGGGAGTTATGCCTTAAAGAACTAAAAGGCTATGAAGAGACCATGCGCTACGGCCTGCCCTGTTATGAGAAGAATAATATTGCCGAAGTATCTTTTGCAAGTCAGAAAAATTTCATTGCGCTTTATATCCTTAAAAAGGATGTAATGGAGCAATATAAAAATGAATTCAAAGGCGTAAGCATCGGCAAAGGCTGCATCCGTTTTACCAGGCCATACAACATAGATCTCACCGTGGTTCGTAAAATGCTTGCCGGCACTTACCTATCTAAAAACAGCATTTGTGGTTAAATACCAGTTGCTATGATAAAACTGTCTTTAATAGTCTTGTTCATGATGATTGCTGTTTGCGCAGGAGTGTACACACTCTGGACCATCCAGGTATCTCAGCAGAAACAGGACAATTTGCTTACCGGTTTCAAAAAGACAGATAGTTCGTTACACAGGTCAAATGACAGCCTGGAAAAAAATGCGGCCGGTGCCCGCGTATTTAAACGGGACTCCTTTCATTTGCCGGAAGTGGAACTGACCATTAAAGCAAATGCCATTATCGGTTCTGTAGACAGCATGAAGCATGAACTGGCGGTTCTGGCAAATCAAAAAGGGGCCACTTCATTCTCTTACCCCGATGACCAGCGGTTACTTACCTTAAAGAACAGGCTGGTCGATTACAATGCATTCATAAAAAAACATTTTGCCGGTAAGCCCAATATTAAGCCGGGCGATTTTATATCTGTTTCCGATGTTCCCCGGAGTGGCGTCAGTACCTCCTGGGAAAATTATTATTTCAAAAATACAAGCCTGTTTGCCGTGATAACCGAATTGATATTCATAAGATCACAGGTACAGAAGCTTCAGCAAAAAGCAGGCAATTAACAACCAGGTAATTCAGCTATGCACTCCTGTCACTCCCGGCCCCTGGTTCCCAGGCGGTTTAATTATTATTATGAGTACATTGCAATGCGGACTATCAGTATAAACAGCGAAAATAAATACCTGCACAATGAATAATGAAACGATCTTACGGGAATTCATGGACCGGGTATGGAATAAGCAGGAGTTTGGAAGCGTGGAAACATTTGTTGACCCCGAATACAAGATCTTTCTTGACCATGGAGACCCATGGGAAGGGAAGACATTGAACAACGAAGAATACAAGACCCGCTTAAAATATTCATTCGATCCTTTCCCGGATATGCATTTTGATATCCAGTCTGCCGTTGCAGATGGCGATTGCGTTGGCATCACCTGGATAATGACGGGCACCAACCTGGGAAGTATTGCTGCATTCCCTTCCACCGGCAAATCAATAAAAACGCCCGGCATGACCATTTATCATTTCAGGGACGGAAAGGTTTGCGGTCACAGCCAGGTGTTTGACAGGACAATGGTAATAAAACAACTGGGCTTTTAGAAATACCCGGTAAAATAAAACCGATCTGTATGAACATCGTATTAAGAGAAGCAACAGGTAATGATTCGGAGATCATTGCCGAATTATGCGGCCAGCTTGGTTATAAAACCTCCAGTGAAAAAATGCTGAACCGTTTATCGGAATTACTAAATAATAAAAATGATCATTGTATTTTTGTTGCAACCCTCAACCAAAGCGTTGTTGGCTGGATACATGCATTTTATTCCCTTACGGTTGAATCGGATCCCCTGGTAGAGATCGCCGGGCTGGTGATCGATAAGAACAATTACCGGAAAGGGATCGGGCAAATGCTTGTGAATAAAGTAACGGAATGGGCAACTACAAAAGCAGTCAGCAAGCTAAGGGTGCGTTCGCAGGTCATCCGCAAAGAAGCACATTTATTCTATCAGCGAATTGGATTTACGGAGATCAAAGAGCAAAAAGTATTTGACCTGTACTTAGCCAGCTAAGGTTTGAATCTTCATTGTCCAAAACAAATTAAATGTGAAATCCAGACTTCCAACTATACCTACTATGCTTGAATTAAAAAGAACCGATTCCGATAATACAGATTTTATTGCGCTGGTAAAGCTACTGGATGCAGACCTTGCTGAAAGGGATGGCGATGAACATGCTTTCTATGCACAGTTCAATAAAACAAATATGCTAAAGCATGCCATTGTTGCCTATGAAGATGGAAGGCCGGTGGGTTCCGGCGCCATAAGAGAATTCGGCCCCGGTACCATGGAAGTGAAACGCATGTACACAGTGCCGGAGAGCAGGGGAAAAAGAATTGCCGGTGCGGTGCTGGCTGAACTGGAAAAATGGGCCGCTGAAATGAATTGCACCAAATGCGTACTTGAAACGGGCATACGCCAGCCGGAAGCCATTGCCCTCTACAAAAGAAGCGGTTATATTCAGATCGCAAACTATGGCCAGTACCTCAACGTGGAAAACAGCGTTTGTTTTGAAAAAATACTCGGGTAAATCAATGAAGGGCTTTAGAATACAGGTAAAATTCCGTTTCTTTAGTGAAAGAAAACAGCATGCTTAATTTACCAACACCCAAGTTGGGCGAAATAACCGCCATCACTATAACATCGCCAGACCTTGAGCAGTCTTTTGCCTACTGGCAGCAACTCGGTTTTAAAGAAGTGATGCGGATGGATTTCCCATTTCCCTGGATACAAATTTCGGATGGCGCATTGCTCATTATGCTCCGCAAAGACGATACGCCCTACATCGCTCTCACCTATTATGTAAAAGACATCGACAAAGTGGTTGCTGACGTAGAAAGCAATGGCATCGCTTTTATCCAAAAGCCAAAAGCGTCTGACTTTGTAAAGCGTTATTTATTCAAATCTCCCGATGGCCTCAACATCAGCCTGGTGAATATCATGGATGGATTTGCACAGCCGCCGGGGCCAACGATGTTAACCATGCCGCAAACGGATTATTTCAACCCGGAAAAATATGTGAACCAGGTTTGCGGAATGTTTGGCGAACTTGCCATGCCGGTTGCCGACCTTGACCAATCGCTGGTGTTCTGGAAAAAATTAGGATTCAATGAACTCTCAAAAATGACAGCACCCTACCCCTGGGCCATTGCCTCTGATGGGCTGAGCATAGTTGGTTTGCACCAGACAAAACATTTTACTGAACCAACCCTTACCTTTTTTGCAGCAGACATGAAAGGTAAAATTGAAAAATTAAAGGCCGGCGGATTAACGGGTTTTACAGAAAAGGCCGGTTCAACCAATATTGTTTTAACAACCCCGGAAAAACAACAGGTAAACCTCTTCAGTTTGGGAATGTAACAGCAATTGGCGTAAATTTAGTATCGGTATGATTCGCACAAAACGATATCTGATTTTCTCCCTGCTTATCTTACTTGCAAATTTTTTACAGGCTCAAAAAAACATTACCGGCACCTGGGAAGGCGACCTGGGCAATGACCAGTTCCTGCAACTGAATATTGTACAGAACGGCGACAGGGTATGTGGCTATAGCTGGGATTATGTGAAAGCAGATCAGCGCAGCTATTGTAAGGCATATTTTACCGGGCGATATGATAAGAAAAGAGGAAAGTGGATACTGGAAGGNTCTTCATTCATTGAAAACAGCGGCGGACATTTATTAATGCGGATGACGCTTGGCAATCATGCTTTTGATAATGAAGAAATGCTGGAAGGGTTTTCCATAATAAGATCATTCATTCTCACTCTGCTTACAGGGGGCGCTAATGATGCGGTGTATCTGAAAAAAGTATCTCCCCGACCGCAAAAAATCCTCGAAGGCATGCTGGATTGTTTCCCGGAAGAAAATAAACAACCAGACACGGCAGTAACCGTAGCCCCCATTCCGCAAAAAAAGGCAGACAGCATTGCAATAATTGATGCCCCTGTACAACTAACTCCCCGGAAAATTCAGCCTAAAGATACCCCCGCAACAATAATACAGCAGTTTCCAAAAAGAAAAAATACCGAACAAAGTCATATTGAAGTAAATGTAAAGAACATCACACTTAATGTTTACGACAATGCCGTTGTAGATGGAGACACGGTGAGTATTTTTTATAATGGCCGGCTACTGCTCAGTCACCAGCGGCTTTCAGAAAAACCCATCGTAATAAACCTGCAGCTGGATGAAGGGCAGACAAGGCACGAGATCATTTTATTTGCAGAGAACCTTGGCAGCATACCTCCCAATACGGCACTCATTGTAGTGTATGCAGGTGATAAACGATATGAATTATTCTCCAGTGCCAGTTTGGAAGAAAATGCCGTGCTGGTGTTTGACTATATACCCCCCAAATAAAAGATCTATGTCCTTATGCAGCAGAATGACCTGAACCACATAAGAACATAGATGCAGAGAACACTGTACTTACTATTTAAACCCGGTATTACAGCATATAGTTCCATCCATGCGTATCGGCACTCACGCCCAGGCGGATATTTTCCAAACCAGCTTTTAATTTATACAACAGTTTGTTTACATCATACTTTGGCAAACTGTAATCAATGCCATTGATGTGAATGATCCGGATGGGTGCCACCACGGCTGCCGTACCAGCACCGAAAGCTTCGGTGATGGTTCCGTTTTTAAACGCCTCCTCCAGTTCTGCCACGGCTATTGGCCTTTCTTCGGCCTGGTAACCGAGGTCTTTTGCAAGCGTAAGCAATGAATCCCGGGTAACTCCATCCAATATGGAATCGGATAAAGGCGCCGTAACCAATTTATTGTTGATGACAAACATCACATTCATCATTCCGGATTCTTCAATGAACTTATGTTCGATCCCATCTGTCCACAATACCTGGTCGTATCCTTCCTCCCTTGCCTGCTGCGTGGGCAGGAAGGCCGCACCGTAATTACCGCCGCATTTTGCAAAACCTGTTCCGCCTTTTGCCGCACGTATGTATGCTGTTTCCACTTTTACTTTTATCGGGTCGGCATATAAAGATGGTACCGGCCCCGTAAATATCACAAAACGGTACTCTTCGGAAACCTTCACCCCAAATCTTGCTTCGCTTGCAAATACAAACGGACGCAGGTAAAGTGCATTGCCTGGTTTTGACGGAACCCAGGCCTTGTCCAGTTCAACAAGTTGCCTCAGTCCTTCTACAAAAATTTCTTTGGGTACTATGGCCATGCACATCCGTTGCAGTGATTTTACAAAACGGTCGTAATGTTTATCCATGCGGAAGATGTTGATGCTGCCATCATGCATACGGAAGGCTTTCATTCCTTCAAAAACAGTTTGTCCGTAATGCAGGGCAAGGGCCGACGGGCTCATGGACAGGTTCGCATACGGAACGATCTGTGGTTCCTTCCATTCGCCATTTGCATAATCACAAACCAGCATGTGATCGGAAATGTATTTACCGAATTCGAGTTGCTCAAAATCCACTTCCTTAATCCGGGAGCTGGTAGTTTTGCGGATCATAATGTCTGCCGTTGTTTCCATATAGAAAGGTTTAATGGTTTACTTGTTTCTCAGTTTATTTGTTCAATAGCTATCGTCTTTAAGTCCGAAATACCGATCTCCATTTTTATATCCGACCGCTTGTATTCACCAATACCAACGGGCAAATGTTTGAATCCCAGTTTTTCATACAGGCGTATGGCGGGCGTAAGCTGGCTGTTTGAATACAGGATCACTTTTTCTGCACCCAGTTCTTTTGCCTTTTTTAAGCTGGCATAACTTAATGCTTCTGCAATTCCTCTCCGCTGAAATTTATCATCCACTGCCATCTTGGTAAATTCAAAACTGCTGTCATCTACTTTACGCAAGGCAACTGTTCCGGCAATTTCTCCGTCACAGGTTGCCATTAGGATGGCGCCACCCGGTTTCAGTAATGCTTCTTCGGGGTTTGTGAGCACATACTCATCAACCGGCTCCATCACAAAATATTTCTCAATCCAGTGCCGGTTGAATTTTTCAAAGAATGCCCTGTGTTCCGGCCGGTAATCAATTATTTTTATCGAACTCATCTTTCAAATATTAAAGTTAACCGGTTGAAGAACTTCAGATGGTCTTGAACCCGACAAACCAAGCTGCCTTCCGGCAGGCTGGTTAACCGATTCTCAGGTTAATCTCTTAACAGGTTTTCTAAATTGACAGAACAAAATTTGTCTTTTTTTTTTGCAAAAAACAGATTCAGATTCTGTATTTTTGACTATATCAGATTTTAAGCAAATGAAAACAACATTTAATTCAGACGACCATATATACCTGCAGGTGGCTGATGGTCTTGAAAAAATGATCGCCGAAGAAGTACTCAAAATTGGTGATAAACTTCCTTCTGTAAGGCTGCTGAGTGATAAGTACGGGATCAGTATGGGCACAGCTTTCCAGGCATATTACCACCTGGAAGGAAGGGGGCTTATTGAGTCGAGGCCCAAGTCGGGTTATTATGTCCGTTTTAATCATAACCGTTTTCCGGAGCTGCCCAATTTAGTAACCCCCGAAGCCGTATCGCATGATGTGAGTGTAAAGGAAATGATCGCTTCCATTTATACCGATATTGCTGCAACGGGCATCACCAATTTTGCACTGGCTGTTCCCGATGCATCTTTATTACCTGGCGCAAAACTCAATAAGTCGGTGGTGTATGCACTGCGAAATACAAAGGACAATTGCATGGACTATGAGCATACCCAGGGCAATGTTGAACTGCGTAAACAAATAACAAAACTTGCCTTTAACTGGGGTGGCAATGTAAAACCCGATGAAGTGATCGTTACATCGGGCTGCCTGGAAGCAATAAGCCTGTGTTTAAAAGCGGTAACATCGCCCGGCGATACGGTGGCGATAGAGAGTCCTACTTATTTTGGCATTTACCAGGCCATTGAAAGCCTGGGATTAAAAGTGGTGGAGATATCTACCGATCCCATCAATGGTGTTGACCTGGATCATCTACAAAAATCGATCAAAAAATTTCCCATCAAGGCCTGCGTGTTCATTCCAAACTTCAATAACCCGCTGGGCAGTTGTATGCCGGATGAAAATAAGAAGAAGCTGGTGGAGATCATCACAAAACACAACATCCCCTTAATTGAAGACGATATTTATGGTGAATTGTATTTTGGAAAGACCCGGCCAAAGAACTGCAAGTATTACGATACAAAGGGCCTCGTGATGTATTGTTCTTCCCTTTCCAAATCGCTCAGTCCGGGCTACCGCATTGGCTGGGTGATACCGGGAAAATTCTTTGACAAGGTAAAACAACTGAAGCGGATACAGAACATCAGCGGCCCTACCCTCACACAGGCTGCCATGGCTCATTACCTCAAACATGGCCGGTATGAATTTCACCTGAAGAACCTACGCAAGGCATTGCATACGCAAAGCCTTCGGTATGTGCAGGCCATTATAAAATATTTTCCGCCCGATACAAAAGTTTCCCGGCCCTATGGCGGGTTCATCTTATGGCTGGAACTGAATAGGAAAGTAAATGCCTTTAAGTTGCGTACCGAAGCCATGAAGCATCACATATCTATTGTGCCGGGTAAAATATTCTCTGCCGGCAATAATTACGGCAACTGCATCCGCATCTGTTTTGGCAAGCCCTGGAATGATGATATGGATTATGGTTTAATGATGCTGGGAAAGCTAATAAAAAAAATGATCTGATAAAAATGCCCTGCCGCAGCAGCAGGATTTTTTATAGATAATAATTTTATAAGTCGGTAATCGGTTTGTATTTAGGAACCAGTGTCTTCATAACAAACCAGGCAATTAAATAGGCAACTGCACAAATGGCAAACATTATGCTATAGCCTGTCTCAATATGCCCGAGTGCTTTATAATGATCAAATAAAGCCCCGCCAAGTTTTGAAAGAACCACGCCACCAAGCCCTCCGGCCATACCTCCAATACCTATCACAGAGCCAACTGCTTTTTTGGGAAACATATCCGAAACTGTTGTGAATATATTAGCCGACCAGGCCTGGTGGGCCGATACGCCGACACCGATAAGCAGCACCGGAACCCAAAAACTAATATAGCCTAATGGCTGGGCCAGCAATACCAGCAACGGAAAAAAAGCAATGAATAACATAGCTTTCATACGCCCGTCATATACTTTGCCACCTTTCTTAATAAAGTACATCGGGAACCAGCCTCCTGCTATACTTCCCAACATGGCCAATGTATATACTACCGTAAGCGGCGGTGTAACCGCTTCATCAATGATACCATACTGGGCTTTCAGGTAAGCAGGCAACCAGAATAAAAAGAACCACCAGACACCATCGGTCATGAATTTACCAAACGTAAAAGCCCATGTTTGTTTATATCCCAAAAGTTTTACCCAGGATACTTTTTCCTCTTCCACCGAGTCGGTATCTTTTTCTTCTTCGCCTCCTTTTATATAAGCCAGTTCTGCTGCGGAAAGCAACTTTTGTTTCTCCGGGCGTTGATAAAGAACCAACCAGGTAATGAGCCAGATAAAACCTATAGCGCCCATAACAATGAAAGCGGCGCCCCATCCCCAGTGTACCCTGATCCAGGGCACGGTCATTGGTGCAAGAATTGCCCCCACATTAGCGCCTGAATTAAAAATGCCTGTTGCCAGGGATCTTTCTTTTTTGGGGAAATATTCGGCTGTGGCTTTAATAGCTGCAGGGAAATTGCCCGCTTCACCAAATGCCAGTAATGCTCTTGAGAACATGAGGCCCAATACAGAAACCGAAAAACCTGCAATCCCCATCCATCCCAATAAAGCAACCATTCCCTCGCCAATGGGAATGGCAAATGCATGTATCATGGCCGCTATTGACCAGATGCTGATGGCAAATGCATATCCCCTTTTAGTGCCTAACTTATCAATGATGCGGCCTGCAAATAACATGGAAAAAGCATACACAAATTGAAAAACAGCAGTGATATTGGCATAGTCTGTATTTGTCCAGCTGAATTTTTCTGCCAGGTATGGCTGCAAAAGACTCAGCACCTGCCTGTCGAGGTAATTTACAGTGGTGGCAAAAAATAAAAGCGCACAAATCGTCCACCGGTATTTCCCAATTTTTTCCATGTTCATATAGCTGTAGTTTGGTTATTTCTTACAATCGTTAATTATTGCGATCACTTTTTTTGTTTCTTCTATCAGCTTATCGTATTCTTTGTTTGCCATTACTTCCTTACTCACCAGTTTACTGCCCATACCAACCGCACACACACCGGCCTTGAACCAGCCTTGGATATTTTCTTTCGTGGTATCCACACCACCTGTTGGCATGAATAACAATTTAGGGAATATCTCTTTAATGCCTGAAAGGAATGACGGGCCCAGCATGTTACCCGGGAAAAGCTTAATGAATTTTATGCCTGCATTTTCTGCTGCAATGATCTCTGACGGGGTCATACAGCCCGGTGCATAAAAGATATCATGCTGCACGGCATAATAGGCCACTTCTTTTACAAGCCCCGGACTTACCAGGAAATCGGCACCCACGTGCATATACTCAATCACCTGCTTCAGGTTCTTGATCGTGCCCACCCCCAGCAGCATGTCCGGCATTTCTGCATTCTTTACACCTACCATTTTTTCAAAATTCTTTAATGCTGCTTCGCCTCGGTTCGTATATTCCACCGCCCTGATACCTGCATTATAAAGAGTTCTGAGCAGATCAATACTTACCGTTTCATCGGCATTAAAATATAAAGGAAGCATGCCCTGTTTAATAATGGCATCTGTTACCTGTTGTGAATTAACCATTGTATTAGATTTTTACTTTTATTACCAGTTTCGTTATTTCCGCATCCCCGATCATGGGTGCATGCACATCTTCAGGAAAGAAAATGGCAAACTGCCCGTCGGTCAGTTGAAAATACATGTCAGGCTGTTCATTATAAAGCTGAACATCTTTTTCGGGATTATATCCACCGTTCTCATTTTTGCATTTTTCCCGTGGCTTCCAGCCGATCCGTTCAACTCCGTGAATACAAAGCTGGATGTCGATGTGCTTGTTATGGCATTCAAATTTTGAAACAGAGGCTTCCGCTGTCATTCCGGCCTTGCTTGAATAGATCGCCCGGAGATGATCTCCGTCAATATCATACTTGCCCGCTTCAACCGTATCCAGGTTTACCGACTGTATGTACTCAAATGCTTTTGCAAATAAAGGGTGGGTGCTGTAGTATTTTGATGCGTTGCTTAATGTATCTACTATCATGTTTTTATTTTAACGTTGAACACGGCCGCTGCCATCGCCTTTCATCAGGTCTTTTACATCGCCCAGCGTGGCATGGTTAAGATCACCGGGGATGGTATGCTTCAATGCACTTGCTGCCACACCAAATTCGGCTGCTTCCGGCATGGGCATCCCGGTTACCAGTCCGTAAATGAACCCGCTTGCGAATGAATCGCCACTGCCTAC
>JGI24770J26754_10001480_pt1 | contig 16678 bp, 15 predicted proteins | sample LakOneMetagenome_FD_26754 | JGI IMG/M metagenome (IMG submission 26754) | reverse complement strand
GAGGATTAACCGCATTCTTGTCATTCTGACACAGGAAGAATCTCATCATAATATAAAAAACGCCGACTGAAATAGTTGGCGTTTTTTATTTAAATTTATAGCAAATAAAAAAAATAAAAGCCGTTATGAAAACTATTCACTATTTAAAGTCAGTGCTATTCGCTAAAAAGTTTTTTGGATTTGTTTTAGCACTTTTCGGACTATACATATTCCTTTTTAATTTCTTTTTTGGTTTGTTATTTATAGTCATTGGCTTGAATCTAATTTCAACGGAAGGCACTGAAATAAATCTTGAAAACAAAACTTACCGAACTATAAAATATATTTTTGGACTTAAATTTGGAAAATGGAAACCTTTTCCAGAGTTTGAATATGTATCAGTTTTTAAAACAAAAGAAAATCAGACGATTAATGTGATATCCGCAACCACAACAATAACAAGCGATATCATATATTTAAATTTGTTTTATGACCGAAACAAACACATTACATGTTATAAAACCGAAGACAAAGCCAATGCTTTTAAAGTAGCTGAAGAATTTAAACGTATCTTAGGAATTGACATTCTAGATGCCACTGAACAAGAGAAGAAATGGTTGTAGAAATTTATTCCTTAAACAAATCCTTAACCGAAACGTTGTCTCTTTCAGTAGCAACGGCTTCAAAGTAACTTTTTCGAGTAGCTCCCATTTCTTTAGCAACCCACACCGACGGAATCGTTTCTATCTGATTGTTGTAAGCCAAAACCGAAGCATTAAATGTTTTTCTTGCAAAGGCAATATCCTCTTCAACGTCCAAAATAGTGCGTTGCAGATGCATCAAACTTTTATTAGATTTAAGTTCGGGATAACTTTCTACCGTCACCAAAACCTTAGAAAGCAATGAACTCAATTCATTTTCTTTCTGTATACGTTCTTCCGATTGTAAAATAGAAGTACTAGTTTGATTTCTCAAACTCACTATTTTTTCTAAAGTGTTACCTTCAAACTGCATCGATTGTTGCACCGATGCCACAATATTAGGAAGAATATCATAGCGCTTTTTCAAAACGGCATCCAAACCAGAATACGCATTTTCAACCGCATTTCTTTTTATCACAATGGAGTTGTAACTTACAAAAACAACGAACGCAACAATTCCTATTAACAAAACAATAAAAAACATAATGATCTTTTTTTTAGTCCAGCAAAGGTATGAAAATTGATGGATTAAAAAAGGAATCTATTTCTTGAAACCCACTAATAAATACACAACAAAAAATCGATAATATCCCTAATTCAACAATAACAAATACATTTTCTTACAATAATCGTACAATATTAAAATAATCTTTGCGTTATTAAAATAAAAACACTTCGCTTATGTAACATCGATACTTAACAATTAAAAACTATAAATTATGTCAAACGTTAGTATCTTTGAAAAAAAGTGGTTAGACCTTGTATTTGAAGGCAAGAACCAAAAGTATGGCGCCTACCAATTGCGCCGTGAAAGCTCTAAAACAACTTTATTTGCCTTACTTTTTGGAAGCTCATTTTTGTTGGGTGGAATATTCCTGTTAAGTTCCTTTAATGTAAAACCAATTATTGATACAGCAGATCCATTTGAAGGCGATATTATTCGAGTAGATAACATCAAGCCACCTGTAACTATAATTGAAGAACACAAAATGGTGCAGCCAAAATCTAAAACTGCTGCTCAAAAAACTCCAGTAGATACTAAGCATTATGAAGCAGCACCTACAGAGCAAGCGGTAATTCCTGTTAGTAAAACTTCTGAAAACCCAACACCTAACGTTCCAACAACACCTAATCCTGGAACAGGTGAACCAGGTGTAAGTACCGTATTTACTGGTGGTGGAAATTCAACTGAAAAAAAACCTTCTAACAATCCTGTAAGTTCAAAAGAACTAGACAGACAACCTATGTTTCCTGGCGGTATTAAAAATTTNTATCAATATGTAGGNAACAATTTTGAAAGACAACAAATTGAAGAAGGTGAAACCGTTAAAGTAATGGTGTCGTTTGTAATCGAGAGAAATGGTACGATGACTGATATTGATGTTGTAGAAAAAACAAATCCTACTGTTGATAAAGAAGCAATACGCGTGTTAAAATCATTAAAAATCAAATGGGCTCCAGGATTTAAAGATGGTGAAGCAGTTCGAACTCGCTATACACTTCCTATCACTGTTCAAGGCGAATAATACCAATAATCAAAACCGCAGACTTTTGAAACCTGTTACTATTTTGTAGCAGGTTTTTTTCATTTAAAACAAATGATAAATATTTCTTAATGCCCTAAAAAACTAAAATCTAAAGTCGGAAATCTAAAATCAACATTCGTATCTTTGCGGTTCTAAAATTATGAGCATGGAATCGATTAATGAAAATACTCTTCCCATTGGAAAGCCAAAATGGCTCAAAGTAAAATTACCCATTGGTCAAAAGTATACTGAACTTCGCGGTTTAGTTGACAAATACAAATTAAACACCATTTGCACTTCGGGCAGTTGTCCTAATATGGGTGAATGTTGGGGTGAAGGGACTGCTACTTTTATGATTTTAGGAAATACGTGTACGCGTTCTTGCGGTTTTTGTGGTGTAAAAACGGGTCGTCCAGAAAATGTTGATTGGGATGAACCTGAAAAAGTGGCGCGTTCCATCAAAATAATGAACATCAAACATGCCGTAATAACTAGTGTAGATCGAGATGATTTAAAAGACATGGGGTCTATCATTTGGTTGGAAACCGTAGAAGCNATTCGACGCATGAATCCAGAAACCACTTTAGAAACTCTAATTCCCGATTTTCAAGGAGTNGAACGCATTATAGACCGTATCGTGGAAGCCAATCCAGAAGTGGTTTCTCACAATATGGAAACCGTTCGCAGATTGACTCGTGAAGTGCGTATTCAAGCCAAATACGATCGAAGTTTGGCCGTTTTAAAATACTTAAAAGAAAAAGGCATTCGCAGAACCAAATCGGGAATCATGCTCGGACTTGGAGAAACCGAAGAAGAAGTGATCCAAACCATGCAAGATTTACGAGATAACAATGTTGATATTGTAACTATTGGTCAGTATTTACAACCTAGTAAAAAACACTTGCCAGTAAAAGAATACATTACGCCTGAACAATTTGAAAAATATGAAAAAATTGGTAAAGAAATGGGATTCCGTCATGTTGAAAGTGGCGCTTTAGTGCGATCTTCATACCATGCTCAAAAACATATTTTATAACTTAGAGTTTATTTGGAATTAATTGAAAACAAAAATTGCCATTAACGGTTTTGGTCGCATTGGACGAAATCTTTTTAGACTACTCCTCAACCACCCTTCTATTGAAGTTGTGGCAATAAACGATGTTGCCGACAATCGCACGATGGCACATCTCATAAAATATGACAGTATTCACGGTGTTTTACCTTACGCCGTTACTTTTGATGAAAAATCCATCATCATCGAAGGCAAATCGTATGCTTTTTTTCATGAAAAAGAAATCTCAAACTTAAATTGGTCTGGTATTGATATTGTCGTCGAATCCACTGGTAAATACAAATCTTTTGAAGACATCAACAAACATATAATAGCTGGTGCAAAAAAAGTAATTCTATCGGCACCTTCTGAAGTTCCAGAAATAAAAACTGTCGTTTTAGGTGTCAATGAACACATTCTAGACGGTACTGAAAATATAGTGTCTAACGCGAGTTGTACCACTAACAATGCCGCGCCGATGATGAAAGTCATCAATGATTTATGTGGTATTGAACAGGCTTACATCACCACTGTTCACTCGTATACTACCGACCAAAGTTTACACGACCAACCGCATAAAGACTTACGAAGAGCCCGTGGTGCCAGTCAATCTATTGTTCCAACAACCACTGGCGCTGCCAAAGCATTAACCAAAATTTTTCCAAAAATGGAAGGGAAAATTGGTGGATGCGGCATTCGTGTTCCAGTTCCCGACGGTTCGTTGACAGACATTACCTTCAATGTGAGTCGAGAAGTTTCTATTGAAGAAATTAATGCCGCTTTCAAAAAAGCCTCTCAATCCGATTTAAAAGGAATTTTAGATTATACTGAAGACCCTATTGTTTCTGTAGACATTATCGGCAATACAAATTCATGTCTTTTTGATGCACAACTTACTTCCGTAATCGACAAAATGGTTAAGGTTGTAGGTTGGTACGACAATGAAATTGGTTATTCGTCGAGAATAATTGACTTAATGCTTCATTTTCAAAAATAATTTCGTTATTTTAGACCTGCATTTTTTCATTCAATAATGAATATGAGGTACTATTTTGTTTTTATTTTGTTAGTTCCAATACTACTTTTTTCTCAAAAATCAACAACTGAGAAAATTGATAGTACCAACTATTATATAGAGTTAGTGAAATTTAACAAAGGCCTTAATAATTATAAAAACTGTCTTCAGTATTCTCAAATGGCATTAGATTATGCCCACAAAACAAACAATCAAAAATCTATTGCCGATAGTTATTCCAACTTAGGAACCGTATATCTTGAATTAAAAAAATTCAATGACGCTACAGATGTTTTAATAAAAAGTATTGCAATTTATACTACTTTACCTTCTTCTTCTGAGCAAGCATTCGCACATTATAGCTTAGGAATTTGCTATATGGAAAAAAATAATTTCACGATGGCTGAGCAAAACTTTAATAAAGCCGGAATTATTTATGATCGTTTAAAGTCGCCAAAGGCTATTGAGATGATTAACTTACAAAAAAGTATTGTTTATATTGAAAAAGGCCGTTTGGATTTGGCCATGGCAATTTTAGAAAAAATTATTGCAAAACAAGACAGTTCAGACACATATAAAACAAAATCAGAAGCACTTTATCAAGTTGGAAAAATTGAAATCAAAAAGAAGCGTTACAATTTGGCGACCAATTATTTATTAAGAGCACTGAATGAAAATACAAATAATTTAGAACAGCGCTCTAAAATTACACTTGCTTTGAGTGACTCCTATGAAAAATCTATGAACATGGAGAGAGCGCATGATTTTTTAAAAGAATATGTAAAACTAAAAGATAGTTTGACAAAAATTACCAATCAAAGAATTGGACTAGAAGACTTTACCTCTTTTAAAAATTCGGAGCGATTAAAAACTATCGAACAAATTGATAAAGAAAATAAAAGCCAACAAAAAGCCAACAATTTTGCAAAACTTATTAGCATACTTGCTATTGCTTTGATTTCCATTTTATCGCTTTTGAGTTTGTCATTATACAAAAACAACATACTCCGAACCCAATCTAATACCTTATTAAAGGAGAAGAATAACGAATTGCAAGTAGCCAAAGAAAATGCTGAAAAAGCCACTAAAGCAAGATCGGAATTTCTTTCAACCGTGAGCCATGAATTGCGAACGCCGCTCAATGCCATCAACGGAATAACACATTTACTTTTAGAAGAAAATCCAAAACAAAGTCAGCTGAATTACCTAAACTCCTTGAAATTTTCAGGAAATTACCTTCTTACTTTTATCAATGATATTCTTGAAATTAACCGAATTGAATCTGAAAATATCCCAGTTGAAAACATCAATTGTAATCTAAGAGAACATCTTGCCAACATTCAAACATCATTCAAAGAAATCGCTCAAGAAAACAAGAATACCTTCATCATTGAAGTTGATAATACCATCCCAGAAAACATAATTTGTGACCCTACTAAATTGTCTCAAATATTCATCAATTTGGTTAATAATTCTTTGAAATTTACCAAAAAGGGGCATGTAAAATTAATTGCCAAATTGGAGTCTATTGAAGACAATAAAATTAAAGTGTTATTTGAAGTTTCTGATAATGGAATTGGTATTCCAGACGATAAACAAGCCGAAATTTTTGACAGTTTCTCTCAAGGTTCCATCGAAATAAATCGAAAATATGGCGGCACTGGACTTGGGTTAGCTATCGTAAAAAAACTTACCGAGCTTCTTGGTGGTACCATTCAATTAAATAGTAAAGTTGGTCTCGGAACTACGTTCTACTTTACCCTACCCTTTGAGGTTGGATCGTCTGAAATTGTGAAATTAAAACATGAAAATTTTGATGATATTGACATCCAAAATAAAAAAATACTTTTAGTTGAAGACAATAAAATAAACCAAATGATTACCAAGAAAATGCTTGAAAACAGAGGGATTTCATGTAAAATACTTGATAATGGCGAAGATTGTGTTACAATTATAAAACAAAATAAAGAGCATTTTGACTTGATTTTAATGGATGTTCACCTTCCAGGAATAAACGGAACTATTGCAACCCAACAAATTCGCGATTTTAATACCCAAATTCCAATTATTGCGTTAACAGCCATTTCGCTGAATGAAAATCGTGAAATGTTACTTTCTTATGGCATGACCGATGTGCTTACCAAACCTTTTGAACCCGAAAAGTTCTATAAAATAATTGCAGAAAACTTATTATAAAAAAAGACGCTGGTTAGTAGCGTCTTTTTTATTTAGTACTTTTTGATAAGTTCTTTAATTAGTAACCTTACAAATGGTTCTGCCTTTTCAGCAGCTTTTAATACTTCTGCATGGTTTACTTCTTCGATATTGTCTTCATCGCCCATATCAGTAATAACCGACAATCCAAACGTTTCCAATTCCATGTGGCGTGCTACTATAACTTCTGGTACCGTAGACATTCCTACACAATCGGCACCAATATTCTTTACCATTCTGTATTCTGACAACGTCTCAAAAGTAGGCCCTTGTAATCCCATATAAACACCATCTTGAACCGTAATTCCATTTTCTAGGGCAATTTCTTTAGCTTTCGCTATCATCGTACGACTATAAGGTTCACTCATATTAACAAAACGTGGTCCAAAACGTTCGTCATTTTTTCCACGAAGTGGATGTTCTGGCATCATATTTATATGATCAGTAATTAAAACGATTGAACCTACTTCATAATTTGGATTTACTCCACCAGAGGCATTAGACACAACCAATTTAGTAACTCCAAGATATTTCATTACACGAACAGGAAAAGTCACTTGCTTCATATCATACCCTTCATAAAAATGGAAACGTCCTTGCATAGCGACCACTTTTTTACCTCCAATTGTTCCAAAAACCAATGCTCCTTTATGTCCTTGAACAGTAGAAACCGGAAAATTTGGAATATCTGCATAAGGCAACGTAAACTCAATTTCAATATCATCTGTAAAACTCCCTAATCCGGACCCTAAAATCACTCCGTATTCTGGGGTAAATCCAGTTTTTTCTTTGATATAATTAACCGTTTCTTGTACTTGTTCCCACATAATTTAAAATTGTTTTTTCAAAATTATCCCCATTTGAAATGAACTTACTTTTTATAGGTAAATAATAAAGTGAATTCAAATTCTGATCTTTCAACCGAACATAATCCTTTTCAGTGGTGATAATTAATTTTTTGTTTGCTTTGTTTTCTATTTGTTTGATATCGTTTTCTGTAAAATGATGGTGGTCAGGATAAACCATTTTTTCATTTTTTTCAGCCTGCAAATATGCAAAAAAGGGTTCTGGTTTCGCTATTCCAGCCAAAAGTAATTTATCAACAGTACTAATTTCTACAACTGATTTACTATCATTTTGATTATAAACCTTCTCATCATAATCTATACAACTAAAATAAACAGGAGTCTCTAAACCTATTCTCTTTTTAATATTCTGCTGCGCAATTTCCGATAAATCTTTCGGGCATTTTGTGATAATTATCACATTGGCTCTTTTGGCACCATTACTACTTTCGCGAAGAGTACCCGTAGGAAGCATCAAATCAGCACAAAACAAATCATCATAAGCCGAAAGCAAAATGTAAAAACCTGCTTTTACTTTTCGGTGCTGAAATGCATCGTCTAATAAAATAACCTCCGGTTTAATTGGTAAAGACAACAATTGTTCAATACCGTTTTTCCGATTGGCATCAACAGCCACTTGAATAGTTGGGAATTTTTGATGCATTTGAAACGGCTCATCTCCTAAAACTTCAGCATTTGAAGTTGAATCAGCTAAAACAAAACCTTCCGATTTCCGTTTATAACCTCTGCTTAAGGTTGCAATTTTATAATTTGGCGAAAGCAAACGAATTAAAAATTCTATTTGGGGTGTCTTCCCAGTGCCGCCAACGCTCAAATTTCCAACAGCAATAATGGGAATTTCAAAAGAATACGATTTCAGAATTCCCTTATCATAAAAGAAATTTCTAATTGAGGTAATCCATCCATATACTATGGAAAAAGGAAAAAGTAAATACCTTAAAATAATCATAGTACGAAAGTAACATTTTTTTATCTTTGGATGGAAATAAATTTGAAAAATGAAATTTAGTTTACAACTCTTAATTGCTTTTCTGTGCTGCTTTTCTATGGCTCATGCTCAAGAAAATAAAGATGCTGCAATACTCAAAATTTTATTGAGTAAATACTACCAAAATGAAAAAGTAATCGTCAAAAACCGATTACAATTCTTGAGCCTCTATTGCAATAAAGCACCAAACAATGAAGAAACATTGGAGGTTATTAATAAAAGTCCGTTTCTAAAACAAAATGCAAACGAAATCAAGAAGCAAATCAACAACCAATTGAGCGAAGATTGGTCTAAAGAATACAACGCCATTTTTAACAATCAAAATCAGTATTTAAAAAGCAAAGTCAATGCCTGTCTATCACTAGATGAGTTTCATAAAGTATCCAAACGATTTAACGACAACAACCAACGCCTAATGATTGTGAGCAAACCGATGTATTTTGCCCAAAAATATTGCTTAGTCAAAGTGGCTTTTTATAGAAATATTGAACACAACTCAGGCAGTTATTTTTTGTTTGAAAATGTAAACGGCGAATGGACCATTAAAGAAACTTTGAACGAATGGACCACCTAATTTTTAGAGAATAGAATCACATGAAAATAAAACAAATCATCACAATCCTAGAAGAAATGGCACCTTTGGCGTATGCCGAAGATTTTGATAATGTGGGTTTATTAGTGGGTAACCAAAATGAGGAAGCTACTGGTGTATTAGTNTGNCACGATGCCTTAGAAAATGTAATTGAAGAAGCTGTTGCTAAAAAATGTAACCTAGTCGTGTGCTTTCATCCTATTCTTTTTTCAGGNTTGAAAAAAATTACGGGTAAAAATTATGTAGAACGTTCTATTTTAAAAGCTATTAAAAACGACATCGCCATTTATGCGGTTCATACTGCTTTAGACAATCATAAAAACGGAGTCAACAAAATTTTCTGTAATGCTTTAGGATTGATAAAAACCAAAGTATTAATTCCCAAACCCAACTTTATCCAAAAATTAGTAACCTATACTGTTCCAGAAAATGTAGAACAAGTTCGCAATGCCCTTTTTGACGCTGGAGCCGGAACCATTGGCAATTATGAAGATTGCAGTTTTAACTCGCAAGGAATTGGAACCTATATGGGCAATGAAAACAGCAATCCCGAAATTGGTGAACGTTTCGAGTTTGTAGAAACACCCGAAATCAAAATAGAAGTCACTTTTGAAAAACATTTACAAAGCAAAATTATAAAAGCACTGTTTTCTAATCATGTTTATGAGGAAGTTGCTTACGAAATTTATGAGTTACAAAACACCCATCAAAATATTGGATTAGGGATGATTGGAGAACTCGAAAACCCAATGTCTGAATCTGAATTTATGACCTTCGTGAAAGATAAAATGCAATGTGGCGGTATTCGACACTCGGCATTCACAGAAAAAAAGGTAAGCAAGGTAGCAGTATTAGGTGGTTCAGGTAGTTTTGCTATTAAAAATGCTATTCAAGCTGGAGCTGATGTTTTTTTAACAGCCGATTTGAAATACCACAACTTTTATGAAGCTGAAAATCAATTAGTTTTAGCTGATATTGGTCACTTTGAAAGTGAAAGATATACAAAAAACTATATTGTTGATTTTCTTAAAGAAAAAATTACTAATTTTGCACCTAATTTGTCGCAAGACAGAATTGTTTTATCAGAAGAAAATACAAATCCAGTTAAGTACTTATAAAATATGGCTACTACAAAAGAATTGAGCGTTGAAGAAAAATTAAGAGCGCTTTACGATTTACAGATTATCGACACCAGAATTGACGAAATTAGAAATGTAAGAGGCGAATTGCCTTTAGAAGTGGAAGATCTTGAAGATGAAGTAGCTGGTTTGACTACTCGTTTGGAAAAATTACAATCCGATTTAGTAACTATTGAAGACAGTATCAAAGCTAAAAAAGTAGCTATTGAAGACCATTCAACTGCTATTAAAAAATATACAGAACAACAAAAAGATGTTCGTAACAATAGAGAATTCAACGCTTTAACTAAAGAAGTTGAATTTCAAGAATTGGAAATCCAATTAGCTGAAAAACAAATAAAAGAAATGAAAGCTTCTATTGAACACAAAAAAGAAGTGATTTCTAATTCTAAAGAACGTTTAGAACAAAAAACGACACACTTAAAACATAAAAAAGCTGAATTGAACGACATCATGTCAGAAACTCAAAAAGAAGAAAGCTTCTTAATTGAAAAATCTGCTGAGTTTGAAGGACAAATCGAAGACCGATTGTTAGCCGCTTACAAAAGAATTCGTTCTAGTGTAAGAAATGGTTTAGCCGTTGTATCTATCGAACGTGGTGCTTCTGCTGGTTCGTTCTTTACTATTCCGCCACAAACACAAGTTGAAATCGCTTCTAGAAAAAAAATCATCACCGATGAACACTCTGGAAGAATTTTAGTTGATGCTTCTCTTGCCGAAGAAGAAAGAGAAAAAATGGAAAAATTATTCGCAAAAATGTAATACTCTGAATCCCGATTATGTCGGGATTTTTTTATGCAAAAAATCATTCAATCCATATTAGCCAAAACTATCGGATTATACATCAACACTTTAAGTTATGTATATCCNCAAAAAGCATATGCTTTAGCTTATACCTTTTTTAGTAATCCGCGAAAAGGCAAACTCAAAGCACACGACTTGCCTAAAACTTTACTTAAAGCCAAACAAGAAAAACATTCGTTCAACGAACACACGTTTCACACGTACACTTGGAAAGGAAATGATGAAATTATTCTACTCGTTCATGGTTGGGAAAGCAATGCAGCACGTTGGAAAAAACTAGTCAACCGTTTAAAAAAAACAGGTAAAACTATCATCGCAATTGACGGTCCAGCACACGGATTGAGCAGCGGAAAGGAATTTAACGTTCCAACTTATGCACAATTCATCNATCAAGCCGTTCAAAAATTCAACCCCAAAATTGTAATCGGTCATTCCATTGGNGGCAATGCTTTAGCTTATTTCCAGGCNCATTACAATCATAGTTTTGAGAAAATGATTCTTATTGGAGCTCCTTCCGATTTTGACGTAATCCTAAAAAATTTCGTCAAAATTTTAAACCTAAATCAACGGGTTCATCAATCCTTAATCGAGTATACCAAAACTCGTTTTAACATAACTATCCAAGATTTTTCGGCTTCCAAATTCCTAAAAAATAGTACCATTGAAGGCATTATCGCTCACGATATTGAAGACGATGTCGTACTTTATGAAGAAGGAAAAAAAATCGCTAATTCCTGGAAAACAGCCGAATTCATTACTACAAAAGGTCTCGGACACAGCATGCACGGTGAATATTTGTACCAAAGTATTGCCAGTTTTATTGAAGCGTAATCGCTCGGGAAATATCAACAAACCCTATTCCTGCCATCCGTTAAATCCCAATAAATTGGGATACCACTGCTGTCAGGGCTAGTGAGCCTGCGTCTTTTCTTTTGGTTCAAACTTATAAAGCACTTGGTCTTACCATCAAAATTCTTACCTTTGTCACATGGAAGAAAACCTAACGCGCATCAATAAATTTTTATCCGAAACCGGATTCTGCTCTCGTCGTGAAGCGGATAAACTCATCGAACAAGGCCGAGTAACTATCAATGGTGTAGTTCCTGAAATGGGAACCAAAATTGCTCCGAATGATGAAGTACGTGTTGACGGTAAAATAATACGCGAAAGCACTAAAAAACGAGTGTATCTTGCCTTCAACAAACCACCCGGAATTGAATGCACTACCAACCTTGAAGTACGAGATAATATTGTAGATTACATCAATTATCCCGAACGTATTTTTCCTATAGGCCGCCTTGATAAAGCTAGTGAAGGACTTATTTTTATGACCAACGACGGTGATATTGTAAACAAAATCCTTCGTGCCCGAAACAATCACGAAAAAGAATATATAGTAACCGTAAACCGACCAATCACCGACCGTTTTATTGAGCGTATGGCCAACGGAATTCCCATATTAGAAACTGTTACTCGAAAATGTAAAGTAGAACAAATCAGTAAATACGTGTTTCGAATCATTCTAACACAAGGATTAAACCGGCAAATTCGCAGAATGTGTGAGTACCTAGATTTTGAGGTAACTGCACTAAAAAGAACCCGAATCATCAACATCTCACTTGACGTTCCATTAGGACGCTACCGAGAATTGACTGACGCCGAAATCACCCAACTCAACCAATTAATTGAACCTTCGAGCAAAACCGAAGAAGCGAGTTTTCCTAAAGTAACACCTAAAGTAACTCCTGCTCCTAGAAGAGATTTTAGAAAACGATAATTTTTCTTCTCCTCAATGTACTGACCATTGGGGATTTTTTTTGGTATAGTATACAAGAAATCATAAAGTATATCACAATGTAACATAAGCCATTTATAATAGCGTACATTTCAAAAAAATGGCAATCGAAAGCAAAGTAAAACAAGTAGAACAATTGTTTTACAAACTTGAATTAGAACTGAATGGCTTTCAATCAGTAACCGACTTATATTGCACTTCGGGTTGTGGTAAATGCTGCTCCACTCCAACTATTGATGCTTCTCCATTAGAGTTTTTACCATGGGCATTTCAATTATTTTTGAATGGCAAAGCCGAAGAAACTTTAGTGGAACTTCATCATAAAAACAATTCCATTTGCCACTTATACCGACAGTTAAGTGTGGTAGATTCTAACAATGGGAGCTGCTCTAATTATCAATATAGAGGTTTGATTTGCCGATTATTTGGTTATGCAGCTAGCCGAGATAAATATGGAAAACTCCGATTGGCAACATGCAAAATCATCAAAGAAACTCAACAAGAAAACTATTTAACCACAATTGAAGCAATTAATAATGGCCTTTATGTCCCAATATTTTCTGATTACTACATGAATCTTTCTCAAATTGATTATCATTTAGGCACTACTATTGTCCCCATCAATCAGGCATTAAAGCGAGCTATTGAAGAGGTTTTACATTATTATGCTTACCGCCCATTTCCAAGCGGACTTGAAGAAATTGCTTAATCTATTTCATAAAAAAATCCCGATTTACATCGGGATTTTCTTTATTTGCTTAAGTACATTTTTCGTCTGGAATACAGCTCATAAAACTGATCGTCTTTTAAATCGTCAATAAATAATATACTTTCACCTGTTGATTTCATTTCAGGTCCTAGTGCTTTATTTACATTTTGGAATTTACTAAAAGAGAAAACCGGTTGTTTTATAGCATATCCTTTCAATTGCGGATTGAANGTAAAATCGGTTACTTTATTTTCACCCAACATAACTTTAGTCGCATAATTCACATACGGTTCGCCATANGCTTTNGCAATAAAAGGNACCGTTCTAGAAGCACGTGGATTAGCTTCAATTATATAAACAATATCATCTTTAATCGCAAATTGAATATTGATTAACCCAACAGTTCGCAATGCAAGAGCTATTTTTTTAGTATGATCTTTAATTTGCTGCATTACAAATTCACCCAAATTGAATGGTGGCAATGTGGCATTGGAATCACCCGAATGAATTCCACACGGCTCAATATGCTCCATAATTCCGATGATGTATACATTTTCACCATCACAAATCGCATCGGCTTCTGCTTCAATAGCACCGTCTAAATAATGATCGAGCAATAATTTATTTCCTGGAATATTTTTCAACAAATCAATTACATGCTCTTCCAATTCTTGTTTATTGATGACGATTTTCATTCCTTGTCCACCCAACACATACGAAGGACGCACCAACAATGGGAAATCTAAAACATCTGCCAAAGCACTNGCTTCATCAGCGCTTTCAGCAATTCCGAATTGAGGAAATGGAATTTTTAAATCGGTTAATAATTCAGAGAAACGACCTCTATCTTCAGCTAAATCTAAGGCATCAAACGAAGTTCCTAATATTTTAATTCCGTATTTGGATAATTTTTCGGCTAATTTTAATGCGGTTTGACCACCCAATTGCACAATAACACCTTCTGGTTTTTCATGACGTATGATATCGTAAATGTGCTCCCAAAAAACAGGTTCGAAGTACAATTTATCTGCGGTATCGAAATCGGTGGAAACCGTTTCTGGATTACAGTTGATCATGATGGTTTCATAGCCGCATTCTTTGGCTGCCAAAACACCATGAACACAAGAATAATCAAACTCAATTCCTTGCCCAATTCGATTAGGTCCCGAACCCAAAACTACTACTTTCTTTCTATCAGTAACTATACTTTCGTTATGAACAAAGCGTTCTCCTGTGGCTGTTTGGATTTCTGCTTCAAAAGTCGAGTAATAATATGGCGTTTGCGCTTTAAATTCGGCTGCACAAGTATCAACTAATTTATAAACACGCTTGATGTTCATTTCGTCACGCAATTTATACACCTGACTTTCTAAACACCCCAACATGTGAGCAATTTGACGGTCTCCATAGCCTTTTTGTTTGGCTTCTAGCAACAATTCTTTTGGTAAATTATCTAATTTATAAGTTGAAATTTCTTTTTCTAACGAATACAATTCTTCGTATTGTTTTAGAAACCACATATCAATTTTAGTGATTTCATGAATTCTACTCAACGGAATTCCCATTGCAATAGCATCATAAATCACAAAAACCCTGTCCCAACTTGCAAAAGTTAGCTTTTCGATAATTTGTTCGTAGTTTTTATACCCTTTTCCGTCTGCTCCTAACCCATTACGTTTAATTTCAAGTGACTGAGTGGCTTTATGAAGCGCTTCTTGGAACGAACGACCTATTCCCATAACTTCTCCAACCGATTTCATTTGAAGACCTAAGGTACGGTCTGCTCCTTCAAATTTATCGAAATTCCAACGCGGAATTTTTACGATAACATAATCTAAGGTTGGTTCAAATAAGGCTGAAGTAGATTTTGTAATTTGATTTTGAAGTTCATCTAAATGATAACCTAAAGCCAATTTAGAAGCGATTTTTGCTATTGGATAACCCGTAGCTTTAGATGCCAAAGCAGAAGAACGTGACACACGCGGATTGATTTCAATGGCTACAATATCTTCTTTTTCATCAGGTGAAACCGCAAATTGCACGTTACAACCACCAGCAAAATTGCCAATAGAACGCATCATTAAAATGGCCATATCACGCATTTTTTGGAAAGTCGTGTCCGATAAGGTCATGGCTGGTGCTACTGTGATAGAATCTCCAGTATGGATTCCCATCGGATCCATATTTTCGATAGAACAGATGATAACAACGTTGTCGTTTTTATCACGCAATAATTCCAATTCGTATTCTTTCCAACCTAGTAAAGCCTTGTCAATTAAGACTTCATGAATGGGTGACATTTCTAAACCATACGTTAGTTTTTCGTCAAATTCTTCTTTGCTGTGTACAAAAGCAGCTCCGGTTCCACCAAGAGTAAACGAAGGACGAATCACTAATGGAAAACCAAATTCTTGTGCAATTTCTTTTCCTTTTAAGAATGAAGTTGCCGTTTTGGCTGGCGCTGTTGGCACACCTATTTTTTCTAATAATTGTTTGAATTGTTCTCGGTCTTCGGTAATGTTAATGGCATTAACATCGACACCAATTAGTTTCACACCAAAATCTTCCCAAATGCCTTTCTCATCGGCTTCTAAACATAAATTTAATGCGGTTTGTCCGCCCATGGTTGGCAAAACAGCATCAATTTGAGGATGTTCTTTTAAAATTTGAATGATTGATTTGGTAGTTAGTGGCAATAAATACACATGATCGGCCATACTAGGATCGGTCATGATGGTTGCCGGATTGGAATTGATAAGGATAACTTCAATTCCTTCTTCGCGAATGGAACGTGCCGATTGTGAACCAGCATAGTCAAATTCGCAGGCTTGCCCGATTACAATTGGACCTGAGCCTATAATTAAAACCGATTTAATGGAGTTGTCTTTTGGCATTGTAGTTAGTGTTGTTGTGTGTTCAGTATTCGTTGTGTATTGTTTACGATTTTTTCTAGCCCTGATTGCAACGAAAATCCTTTTTAATTTTGATACGGAGCTTGCCGAAGTATAAAATTAAAAAGATTGCAGTGGAAAGCAGGAAATAGCTTCTAAAACTTATCAAATTTTATAAACAGGTTTAAAAAAAAGCCGCTACTAATAAAAGTAACGGCTTGATATTGATTAGATACTAATCATTATTTTTTGTGTCTTGGTTCGCAAGAAACAGTCAATTTATGTCTTCCTTTAGCTCTACGACGCGCAAGGACTTTTCTTCCATTTGCAGAAGCCATTCTGTCCATAAATCCGTGTTTATTTCTTCTTTTTCTTTTCGATGGTTGAAACGTTCTTTTGCTCATTGCT
>JGI24770J26754_10001474_pt1 | contig 16694 bp, 17 predicted proteins | sample LakOneMetagenome_FD_26754 | JGI IMG/M metagenome (IMG submission 26754) | reverse complement strand
TGCAGCACACGCGGCTTGATTCCAGGCAGGATGCAAATGCATTGATCACAACAATAGCTTATTCGGAATAAAAATAAAATGAATAATTTTTAAAAAAAGTAGATTTTAATATGGGTGGATGGCAAACGATTTCAATCATATCAATAATTACCGGTGCGGTTTGCAGCCTGGTTATTTTAGCAGATATCATTCGCCATCCGCAGAAAATGATGATCATGAATATTGTGTGGCCGGTGACAGGTTTATATGCAGGCCCCCTCGCGCTGATCGCTTATTTTAAAATTGGCTGTGAATCAATGAAAATGAAACATGAAAAATCACATTCCATGCATGCGATGCAAAAACCCTTCTGGCAATCAGTGTTGGTAGGAACGCTGCATTGCGGTGCCGGCTGCACTTTGGGGGATATCATCGCAGAGTTTGGATTATTGGTTTTTCCATTCGCGTTATTTGGAAGTTTACTTTATGGCAGCTGGCTGATTGATTATATCATTGCTTTTATTATCGGCATTATATTTCAATATTTTGCCATCAAACCNATGAAAAAAATATCCAGTGGAAAAGCNCTGAAAGCAGCGNTGAAAGCGGATACACTTTCACTTTCCTGTTGGCAGNTAGGCATGTATGGCTGGATGGCTGTTTCAATTTTTCTTATATTTAACCGGAGGCTGGAAGCAACAGAGCCATTATTTTGGATGATGATGCAAGCCGGTATGTTATTGGGTTTTGTAACCGCATTTCCAATAAACTGGTGGCTGATAAAAACTGGTATTAAAGAAAAAATGTAAACTGGATTAAAAATTCGGTAAAAAATAAAAATTGAATTCAACATTTAAAAACAATAAAATAAAATAAAAATGGGAAAGCAGTTGGAAAATAAAGTAGTTGTAATTACCGGCGCATCNGCNGGCCTGGGCCGTGCGATCGCACGTTTATTTGCAAAAGAGGGCGCAAACCTGGCCTTAATTGCAAGAGGTAAAGATGGACTCGATGCAGCGGTGAAAGAAGCCGAAGAACAAGGAGTACGGGCAGTCGCGATTCCTATAGACGTCAGTGACAGTAAGGCTATGGAAGCAGCGGCTGATTACGTGGAAGAAAATTTCGGCCCCATTGATATCTGGATCAACAATGCCATGGTCAGTGTATTTGGGCCTTTGAAAGAAATGGAGGCTATGGATTTTGACAGGGTCACGCAGGTGACTTATCATGGACAGGTATATGGTACCATGGCCGCATTGAAAAAAATGATTCGCCGGGACAAAGGAAAAATAATTTTAATAGGTTCAGCACTTGCGTACCGCGGTATTCCTTTGCAAAGTGCGTATTGCGGCGCAAAGCATGCCATTCATGGCTTCTTTGAATCGTTGCGCGCAGAACTCATTCATGACCGCAGCCATATACAATTAAGCATGGTACAAATGCCGGCCATGAACACAACCCAGTTTGGTTTTGTAAAAAGTTATTTACCAAATAAACCAAAACCTATGGGCACTATTTATGAACCCGAAGCCGCTGCACGTTCTGTTTTATATGCCGCTTTGAAAAATGAACGGGAAATATTTTATGGAGTCTCCACGTATAAAACAGTTTTAGGCAATAAAGTTTTACCGGCATGGCTGGATAAATATTTGGCAGAAACCTGTTATGACGGTCAACAAACAGATGAACGCGATACACCGGGAAGGATCAATAATTTATACGCGCCAATCCCCGGGGATCACGGTGCCCGCGGGCCTTTTGATAAAAAAGCGAAATCTTTCAGCCCTGTTTTCCAGGTAAAAAAACACCCGGTATTTGCAATGGTATTAGCTGGCGCTGCAACTTTTGGCTTGTACAAATTGTTTCAAAGTAATTCCTGTGAAGAAGATTAAAATAAAAGGTATTGAATAAATTTTCCCGGCAGCTAAATAATATTTTATGTGATGCTTAATTTTCAAACGCATAGCATTTTCATTTGCCAGTCTATGTTGAATCCATCTTCAACACAGGCGCATGATATTTATGCGCTTTTCCGCAGTTTTCATATTGCTGCATTTGGTATGCTGGCTTTGATTATTTTTCTCTCATTTTATATTTCCATAAAATATAGAAAAAAGAAAAATGATGAGTCCATACCAAAACAAACGACAGGAAACAAAACGCTGGAAGTATTCATGATAGGCATTCCAACTTTACTACTCATCTATTTTTTTTACCAGTCATTCATCACGATGAAAGCTGTAGAACCCGCTGTAGCAGAAGATTCTGCACCGGATATCATCATTACCGGCCACCAGTTCTGGTGGGATGCAAATTATAATAATACAAAAGTTGTAACAGCGAACGAGATCCATTTACCCGCAGGGAAAAAAATTTTACTGGAACTTCGCGCCGCTGATGTGATCCATAGTTTCTGGGTTCCCGCACTGGGAAATAAGATGGATATGATCCCCGGCAAACCAAACTTTATTTATTTGAATATTGATAAGCCGGGAACCTACGCCGGTTTATGCAGTGAGTTTTGCGGCGCAGAGCATGCATGGATGCGTATGGATATCGTGGCGCAAAATGAAGTGGATTATGCAAAATGGATCGCGGAAAATGAAACAGGTGCGCATGCGCCGGCAGGCAATCTGGCCACAGAAGGAAGCACAATATTTCAAACATCTACCTGTGCCAGTTGCCATCGCATCCGGGGTACAAATGCATTGGGTGTAATCGGCCCCGACCTCACACATTTTGATTCACGAAAAAAAATGCTGGCAGGAATGATGACTATTGATTCAATGAATATTTATAGATGGATCAGCGCACCACAAAAGGTGAAACCGGGATCCAAAATGCCGGATTTTATTTTTAATAAAGATAGCCTGCAGGCATTAACAGCTTATTTGTTACAATTAAAATAATATGCCTGAAAAAATATTTATACCCGGACCCAAAGAACCATTGCCTGATACAAACGTGAGCAACAGCCAGGGTTTGCTGCAATGGATCTCTTCCGTGGACCACAAACAAATCGGCATCATGTATTTGTTGATGGCGCTGCTCTTTTTTTTAACAGGAGGCGTATTTGCATTATTGATGCGCATACAATTAGCTGTTCCGGATAATCATTTTCTCAACGCAGAAACATACAATCAACTCTTTACCATGCATGGTACCACCATGATATTTTTTGTATTGATGCCGGCGATATTTGGTTTTTCTGTTTACTTCACGCCACTCATGATTGGCGCGAATGAAATGGCTTTCCCGCGGTTGAATGCATTCAGTTTATGGATGACTTTTTTTGGAGGCCTGGTTTTATATTTCAGTTTTGCTGCAGGCGGCGCACCGGATGCAGGCTGGTTTAATTATGCGCCTTTGAATGAAAGTAATTACTCACCAGATAAAGGAATTGATTATTACTGCCTGGGTTTATTGATTTCGGGAATAGGAAGTGTGACGACCGCGATCAATCTTATTGTTACTATACTACATTATCGCGTGAAAGGTATGCGGTTAAATAAATTACCGCTTTTTGCCTGGATGGTTTTTGTAAATGCTTTTTTAATTGTTGCCGCTTTACCTGCATTGAATGCGGCGTTGTCTATGCTGATACTTGACCGGCAATTTGATGCACATTTTTTTACAGCCGCAGGTGGTTCTGCCTTGCTATGGCAGCATTTATTCTGGCTCTTTGGACATCCAGAAGTGTATATAGTAATATTGCCGGCTTTTGGAATTTATTCAGAAGTGTTTCCTGTATTTTCTGGTAAGCCAATCTTTGGTTACAGCTTTGTTGCCGCTTCTTCCGTAGCCATTGCNCTGCTGGCTTTTGGTGTATGGATGCACCATATGTTCGCAGTGGGTTCCGGGCTTGTAGTAAATAGTTTTTTCTCTGCAAGCAGCATGCTCATTGGTATTCCCACGGGTATAAAAATTTTTAACTGGCTGGCAACCATGTACGGGGGAAAAATCCGCTTCACGGTTTCGATGTTATTTGCTATTGCTTTTTTAATTGAATTTACCATTGGCGGTTTAACGGGCATCGCATTTTCAATTGTACCTATTGACTGGCAATTGACAGATACCTATTATGTAGTGGCGCATTTACATTATGTATTTATTGGTGGAAGCATTTTTGGAATGATGTCGGGATTATTTTATTGGTTTCCAAAAATGACCGGCAGGATGTTAAATGAAAAATTAGGTAAATGGTTTTTCTGGCTTTTCGTAATTGGCTTCAACGGAACATTTTTTGTGCAACATATTTTAGGTATACTTGGAATGGCACGCCGTGTATATACCTATCCTGATTATAAATGGTATGGTGTATTAAATGGCATTTCCACTGCAGGCGCCATGCTCATGGGTATTGCAGGTTTACTGTTGGTATATATAATTTTTAAAGGGTTACGAAAAGGAAAAAAAGCGCCGGCAGATCCCTGGGATGGATTTACACTGGAGTGGACGGCTGCATCGCCACCGGCATTGAAAAATTTTGATACAGTTACTGAAGTAACCGGCAGGAGGCCGCTCTGGGATTTGAAGCACCCGGATATGCGTGATAAAATATAAAATGAATTGTATAAAATATACATGATGAATAAAACAATGATGAAATTACTCGTAGCTACGGAAGCGATGTTTTTTTTATGCCTCATCATGGCTTTTATTTATTTATCTATAATTGCAGGATATAAACCTGCTGAAGAAAATGCACTAAGCATTACGTCCACAGGCATTTTCAGCATTTTCCTGGTAGCCAGCAGCGGTACATTTATGCTGGCAGAAAGAGGGTATAAAAAATCAAACACCACTTCGATGAAAGGCTGGCTTGCAGCAACGATTTTCCTCGCAATTATTTTTTTATTTGGACAGGGAAAAGAATATGTACACTTAATACATGCAGAACAAATTACACTCGGCAGCAGTTTATTCGGTACAGGATTTTTTACACTCACTGGTTTTCATGGACTGCATGTAGTGATCGGTATTTTGCTTTTATCCGTTTTGCTCATCATGGCGATGCTGGGAGATTTTAAAAAGCCCGGTTCAAATTTATTGTCAACAGCCGGTATTTACTGGCATTTCGTGGACATTGTATGGATCGTTGTATTTACGGTGATATATGTTTTGCCAAAATTTAATTTGATAAAATAAAGGTCATGAAAAATATTTTCTCTTACTGGCAGGTCGATCCGTTGAATTTTATTTTCGCNNGCCTGATTATTTTTTTGTATTTGTATATGCATNATTCCAGGCCGGGTAAAAAAGCGTTATATTTTTTTTCCGGTTGGGTAATATATATTGTTGCCATTGCTTCACCCATTGGATTTCTCGCAGATCATTTTTTATTCAGCGCGCAGATGACAGCGCATGTAATGNTNTTANTATTGGCTGCNCCATTGATGGTTATTGGTATTTCCAGCGATAACCGTTTTAAAAAACAGCTGGATATTTTTTCCAAATTTCTGAACAGGTTACCACTTATTGCCTGGCTCACTGGTGTAGGCATCATGTGGTTTTGGCATATTCCATATATCTATCATCATGTAATGGAGAATGCGATGATGCATGCAAATTTTTCTGCACAATGCATCATGTTCGCACATCATACGAGTTTATTATTATGTGGTTTTGTTTTTTGCTGGCCGGTTATTAGTCCAAGTAAAATGTTTCGGATAAATGCACTTGCAGGTGTTTTATATCTTTCAGTAGCATGTGTTTTTTGTTCATTACTTGGTTTACTTATCACTTTTGCGCCAGCGGGACTTTACACCATGCAAGCTGTAATGCCTGCTAATATTGGTTTACAGGGCATCATCCAAAATGATTGGGGCATCACGCAGGCTGATGATCAGCAAATGGCCGGGCTCATCATGTGGGTGCCATGTTGTTTTATTTATTTATCTGGCGCAATGATCTTATTGAAAAAATGGATGGATGAAAAAGCGCCTATAGAAAATGAACATTCTCTACACGTAAAAATAAATTGATATGGAAGGGACAAGAATTTTACCGGAAAACCTGGAAACCGTAAAAGCAAAACCGGAAAAATTACCAGGGCCAACTTACTGGCCATTTTTCCTCGCGTTCGGGGTAACATTTATGTTTTGGGGTTTACTGACTACGTGGATAATTTCTGCAACCGGGTTCCTTGTTTTTTGTATTGCATTAATTGGCTGGATAAATATTTTACGACATGAGTGAAGAAGATAAATTAGCTATTAACCGGCGGAATTTCCTGATGAAAACAGGCTTATGGCTTGGCGGCCTCGCTTCAGTGGTAACGCTGATACCTGTAGTGGGCGGCATTTTCGCGCCATTGATAAAAAAGAAAAATCAAATTTGGCGTCGTGTTGGGTTAGAAAAAGATTTTGCGCCTGGCACAACCAACCTGGTAAAATTTATCAATGCTGATCCCGAACCTTACGCGGGCATCACTGCTAAATCCGCCGCCTGGTTAAGAAGAGAAAATAATAACAATTTTACGGCATTTTCTGTTAATTGTACGCACCTTGGTTGCCCGGTTCGTTGGGAAGCAAATGCAGGATTGTTTATGTGTCCCTGCCATGGCGGCGTATATTATAAAGATGGAACCGTAGCTGCTGGCCCGCCACCGAAAAGCCTGGTGAAATATAATGTAAGAGTGTATAAAGGTGAAGTACAAATACTCACTGCGCCATTACCACTTACAAATTTGAATGCAGCAAAATCATGAATGTCTTAAAAAAAATAGCGCATTGGTTTGATGACCGTACCGGTTTGAAGGAAGCTTTTTTGCCATTGATCAAACACCCCGTTCCACCCGGCGCGAAATGGGCTTATGTCTTTGGCAGCGCTACATTATTTTGTTTCATGCTGCAGGTAGTTACGGGAATCGGGCTCGCATTTCTATACCAGCCATCTGCAGAAAATGCGTATCATTCATTGCAGTTCATAACGCATAAAGCTGTGCTGGGCAATACTTTGAGAGGCATACATTATTTTGGAGCTTCGGGTATGATCATCTTTGCGGGCATTCATATGATGCGGGTGTACATAACAGCTTCCTATAAATATCCCCGTGAAATGCAATGGATCTCAGGTGTGTTTTTATTATTCTTTACCATCACCATGGGTTTCACCGGGCAGTTGTTGCGCTGGGATTCAAATGGTGTTTGGTCTTCCGTAGTTGTTGCAGAACAAATGGGCCGCGTGCCATTAATTGGAAAATATCTGGCGCGTTTACTGCTTGGTGGTGATACCATTGGCGGACAAAGCCTCAGCCGTTTTTTTGCATTGCATGTTTTTATTTTTCCTGCATTGATATTTATGTTTATTGGCTTTCATCTTTATCTTGTTTTTCGAAATGGTATTTCAGAACCACCAAAAGCCGGGCGATTGGTGGATCCAAAAATGTATCGGGCATGGTATCAGAATTTATTAAAAGAAAAAGGCGTTCCCTTCTGGCCAAATGCGGCCTGGCGTGATGCTGTTTTTTCTTCACTCGTAGTTTTGGCAATAGTATTACTCGCGGTATTCATTGGCCCTCCTGAATTAACAGCGCCACCAGATCCTTCACTCGTACTTGCGGATCCCAGGCCGGACTGGTACATGATGCCCATATTTGCTTTGTTTGCATTGATGCCGCCCAATATCGAATCTTATGTAATTTTCATTGGCCCGGTACTTACTATAATTTTTTTATTGAGCCTTCCATTCATTTCCAATAAAGGAGAGCGCAGCCCCTTACGCAGGCCCTGGGCGGTTTTCGGCGTTTTATGCGTAGTGGTTTTCATTGCCGCGTTATTAATGGTTGGATTGCAATCTCCCTGGTCCCCGCATTTTGATACGAAGCCCATAACGGTTGAAAATCTATCACTCAGCAATGCGGATTCAACTACGCAAAACGGCGTGCATTTATTTTATACAAAAGGTTGCCAGTACTGTCATAAAATCGGAGACTTCTGGCGGACTTACCGGGCCTGATCTTTCATTGGTTGCACGAAGATTATCCGCAAACGAAATGCAGATAAGAATTGTAAATGGAAGCCCCGATATGCCGGCCTATGGTGGCATGCTTTCAAAAAAAGAATTGAATGAACTGGTCAGTTTTTTAAACACGAGAAAATAATGGATTAATTTTTTTGTGTAAAGACGACTTTAAAAAAAAAAATATGATTGATAAAAATCAATTTGAATGGGATATAAAAACTAAAACGGAAATGTTTCCTCACTTTTGGGAACATACCATTGGCAGCGGCCATGCAACACTTGCATTGAGGGCAGACTGGCAAAAGCAGTTAAAGCGCTGTCATGATGAACTGGGATTTAAACATGTACGATTCCATGGAATTTTATCCGATGATATGGGTACGCTTGTGGATGAAGAAGATCAATTCGTGTATTCCTTTTTCAATGCCGACCAGGTCATGGATTTTTTATTATCTGCAGGTATGCGGCCATTTGTTGAACTGTCATTTATGCCCGGGGCACTTGCCTCCGGGAAAAAAACAGTTTTTCATTATCACTCAAATGTCACGCCACCAAAGGATTACAGCAAATGGGAAACATTGATTTTCAAATTAGTGAAGCACTGGGCAGAGCGTTATGGTTTGGATGAAGTAAGAGAATGGTTTTTCGAAGTTTGGAATGAACCGAATTTAAAATCATTCTGGACAGGCAGTCAGAAGGATTATTTCACATTGTATAAGCATACAGTAAAAGCGATTAAAAAAATTGATAAGCAACTAAGAACCGGCGGCCCCGCGACTGCAAAAAATGAATGGATAAAGGAGTTTATTGATTTTTGTAAAAAAGAAAAATTGCCTGTTGATTTTATTTCTACACATCATTATCCAACGGATGCTTTTGGAAAACCGGGAGACGATACGGAAGCGCAGCTTGCAGAGAGTAAGCGCAGTGTGTTGCAAAAAGAAGCAGCAACAACAAAACAGGAAGCGGGAAATTTGCCCGTGTATTATACCGAATGGAGTACTTCCTCCAATCCTTTTGATAAATTGCACGACCAGGCTTATGCATCTGCATTTATTACCAAAACAATTATGGAAGCGCGCGGCTTTGTGAAAGGGTATAGTTACTGGACTTTCTCGGATATTTTTGAAGAAAATTATTTTTCATCCAAACCTTTTCATGGAGGGTTTGGCCTGCTGAATATTTATGGCATTCCAAAACCCGCTTATCGTGCTTACCAGCTTTTGCATGATTTGGGGGAAGAAATATTCGCACAAAAATTTTCTGATAAAACAATTGATGCCTGGCTCATTAAAAAAGAAAATGATTTTCAACTATTAATTACCAATTCGGCATTGCCTGAACATCGGGTAAAAACAGAAACCGTTTTTTTGCATTTAAAAAATTTCCCAAAAAAATATACCGGGAAAATACAACGCGTAGATGATACGCATGCGAATGCATATTGCCAATGGCAAAATATGGGTAAGCCGGAAAGCCTTTCCCCAAAGGATGTACGTAAATTAGAAGAATCATCAGCACTCATTACTGAAGAAATTGATTTGACTTTTTCGGAAAATATGATTTCTTTTGAAGTAGAAATGCCGCCGCAGGGAATTGCATTGATCACGCTAATGATGTATGATAAATAATCCAGTTATACAACAACAAGCTAACANAANAATAGTTTCAGACAATGAAATGCTGAAAACTTTGCAGTGCGAAACTTTTGCTTATTTTCTAAAATATGCGGATTTAGAAACAGGCCTTATCGCGGATCATTCGATAGAAGGGTCGCCTTGCAGTATTGGTGTAGTTGGTATGGCTTTCAATGCATTTATTGTGGCTGTTGAGAAAAAATATATTTCGCGTGGGGATGCTGCAGCAAGGATTTTAAAAGCCATGCATTTTTTATACAATGCTCCGCAGGGAAGTCAAAAAGATGCGACGGGTTATAAAGGATTTTATTATCATTTCCTCGACATGAAAACCGGTAAAAGAGCCTGGAACTCCGAGTTATCTACGATCGATACTGCTTTTTTTATTGCCGGCGCTTTATCTGCAGCTGCCTATTTTACAAAAAAAAATGAACCCGAAAATTCAATCCGTGATTTAGCTGGTAAATTGTACAAACGTGTTGAATGGGATTGGGCAACGAATAGAAAGAATACTATCACGCATGGCTGGAAACCCGGCCGCGGATTCCTGAAAAACAGGTGGGACGATGCATACAGCGAAGCAATGATCTTATATATACTTGCACTCGGATCGCCTACACATCCTATTAAATCCAAAGGTTACCAGGAATGGATATCTACTTTTAAGCTAACAGAAATTTATGGTATAAATTATTTATATGCCGGCCCTTTATTCATTCACCAGTTTTCACACTTATGGATTGATTTTCGCGGCATTGAAGATCGCTTCAATAAAAAAGTTGGTTTTGATTATTTTGAAAATAGTGTTCGTGCTACAAAAGTCCAGCGACAATACGCGATAGAGAATCCGCATGGATTTAATATGTATGGAAAAGATTGCTGGGGTTTGACAGCCTGTGACGGGCCCGGAAATAAAACTTTAAAAATTGGTGGAAAGAAAATAAAATTTTTTGGGTATAAAGCAAGAGGCGCTCCCTTCGGGCCGGATGACGGCACCGTTTCTCCCTGGGCTGTTGTTTCATCAATTCCTTTCCTCCCGGAAATCGTTCTTGAAACGATGCACATGGCAATTGATGAACTAGACCTGAAAGAAAAAAAATTATCGGGGCTTGATGCGAGTTTCAATCCTACTTACCCGGACAAAACAAAAAATCCGAATGGATGGGTTTCTCCCTGCAAATTTGGATTGAACCAGGCGGCCATTGTAATGATGATTGAAAACTACCAGGGTGGGATTAACTGGAAACTTATGAAACAAACTAACTATATTATTGCCGGTTTAAAAGCTGCGGGCTTTACGGGCGGGTGGCTGGAAAACTAAAACTGTTTAATTGTTATTTTACCCTAACATGATCTCTGTTATTATTCCAACTTATAATGAAGCGCTTTTTTTGCAGCAAACCATTGATGCCGTTCATAAAAATGATACTAAAAAATTGGTTTCGCAGCTCATTGTTGCAGATGGTGGCAGTACGGATAAAACCCTGGACATTGCAAATGAAAATGACGTTATAATTGTGTGTTCAAAAAAAGGAAGAGCTGTACAAATGAATGCCGGCGCGGCGCTGGCGCAATCGGAAATATTATTTTTCCTGCACGCAGATACTTTTCCACCTTTGCATTTTTCCACATATATCCGGGAAGCAGTGGCGAAAGGATTTGGAGCCGGGTGTTTCATATTGAGTTTCGATCATGCACACTGGTTCCTAAAAACAAATGCCTGGTTCACGCGTTTCAATATAGATGCGGTTCGTTTCGGTGACCAGGGATTATTTGCAGAGAAAAATATTTTTGCGAAAGCTGGCAGATTTTCTGAAAAACTTTTGTTGGCAGAAGACCAGGAGATCATACACCGATTAAAAAAATATTCAAAGTTTAGCATCATTAAAAAACCGGTGATCAGTTCTGCAAGAAAATATATACAACATGGCGTGTATGCAACACAATTTAAATTTTACCGGTTGTATGCCATGTACAGGTTAGGTTTTTCACAAAAAAAATTGATGGCTATGTATAGTAAGCTTTTTACATGAACTTTGAATTGTTCTATAAATAATAAATTTAAAAAAAACCTGATGCTGATCCGTAAGCTATTTGATAAAAAAGGAATTCCAATACTTGCAACAGTTTTCCTGGTTTTATTTGTTGCGGAAAGCCGGCGGCAATTAAGAAAAAGAAAATCGTCCAGGCTGGAAAGAGGAATTATAAATACCGCTGTTTCATTACCAGCGTTTTCTTTATTGCGATTATTATTTTTACCATTAATGATTTCTCTTGCCAAAAAAAGCGGGGAACAAAAATGGGGAATCAGCAACCAATACCGTGCAAACCCTTTGTTCAAGGGTGTTGTAGCTTTCCTTATTATGGATTATGGAAATTACCTCTGGCATATAATGAATCATAAATCGGATTTCTTATGGCGTTTTCATTTAGTGCATCATACGGATGTTGATATGGATGTGACGACTGCGCTTCGTTTTCATTTTGGGGAAATGATCGGTTCCATCTTCGCGCGCGGATTTTTTATTTTTCTTTCGGGTGCAACTGCTAAAGAAGTGTTGATGTATGAAATATTATTTGAAGCAGCCACGGAATTTCATCATAGTAATCTAAGGTTACCCAAAGAAACGGAAAGAATCCTGAATTATTTTATTGTTACACCAAGGATGCATGGCATTCATCATTCACAATATAAAAATGAAACAGACAGTAATTATTCAGTGATCTTTTCCTTTTGGGACAGGCTGCACCGTACGGCATTACTGGATATTGCGCAGGAGAGAATAGTTGTTGGCGTGCCTTCTTACAGGCAGGCAGAAGACCTCACGATTGGTGCTTTATTAAAACTTCCTTTTTCAAAGATACGCACATGGCCAGTCAATTATTTAAAAAGGAATTGACAAAAATTTAATGCTGCAGGGCATATAAGTTGTTTATCTTTCAAGTATGTTTCGACGCCTTGCCATATATGCGCTTGTATTATTTGCCTGTATTGCGGCGCTCAAGTTATATGCAAAACAGTTGCCGGATTATGGTATTGAAAAATGGTGGAAAGTCCTTTTCATAAATATACCATTGCATAAAAATGTAAAAAATATTTCCGAGTCCGATGCCCATAAAAATGAAAATAAATACCTGTTCCTGGATGCCCGTTCCCCGGAGGAATTCGCAGTGAGCCATATATATAACGCAAAGTTTATAGATTCCAAAAATTTCAACATTTCCAGTATGGATTCAATACAGAAAAGTACACCGTTAATTGTCTATTGCGCGGTGGGAATTCGAAGCGATGTAGTCGCTGAAAAGCTGATGGATGCCGGGTTTACGAATGTACATAATTTATTTGGCGGCATATTTGAATGGCTGAATAACGGGTATACCATTATCAATAATGAAAACAAACCCACGAACGAAATACATGGCGATTCCCGTTTCTTTTTCTTTTGGAAACTAAAAGGCGAACGGGTTTATTAAACAAATTTTTTCTTTCATTTTCCCTTGTTTTCATAGAATGCTTTCACAATATCCTGTGCAGGTTTATTTTGCGGCGTATAATCTGTATTATCTTTTTTAAAAACATGTTTAATACCATCATACCACTTCCATAAAAATCCACCGGCAAACCAGTTTTTATTCCAGCAACTTTCATACAATGCCTGTAAAGCAATTTCCTGGTTGCTAAAATTAACCGGTTCTTCGTTTTCCTCCCAGGGTGCACGCGCCGTAAAGTCACAACTCCGGTAACCATATTCAGTAAATAATATTTTTTTATCCTGCGAACTGCTGAACGCACTTAACGATTTCTCATATTTTTCCCATGAATTTTCCAGCGTTTTTAAAGAAACATTTTTTTCATCACTCAATGGAAAATAAGCATTGATACCAATGAAATCAAGCTTCTTCCAGAATGGCACGGTACTATAAGCATCCCAGTTTTCGGCATACGTTAATTTGCCTTTGTAGATGGTGCGAATACTGTCAATTAAATGATTCCAGAAAGCAGGCCTTGCCACAACAAATTTATTCAACTCCGTGCCTATACAAAACATCTCACAATTTTCCGAAGCAGCAACTTTTGCAAAATCCAAAATATAATGCGCATAATCCTGTTCCAGGCTATCCCAGTTTGTTGCTGTCTCCATCTCAATATCTCCCGTAAAACTTCCATGGCCAACCCATAACTGGGGTTTCAGCATTACCCGGATATTTTTTTGCCTGAAAGAGTCTATTGTTTCCTTGATGCCTTCAATGGTTTCACCATGCCATTGCCGGTCATTGTTATAATAAACGGTTGGGTCATGAATCGTTTCAATAAATGCGAATGGCATCAGGCAAACCCAGCCGGCATGCATATCGCGGACGGATTCAACAGTACTGTCATCAATAACGCGGGGCGAGGCTGCCAGGCTAATGCCCGTGATTTTATCCCTGGCGGAAACGCCCTGCAGCACAGGGTTTCCTTGTTTGCATGCAGGGAATGTGAGCAGCGTACAACAAAAACTAACTAAAAAGATCGCTTTGCCAAGCTGGTAAATTATTTTCAAAATATTTTATTGGTGGTAAATTTATTTCAAACTTAATTCAATCTTTCACAAAATTTTATATTTAAATGTGAATTTATCACGACTACGTATAACGTAAGTGGAAAGAAATATTTCACTTACTAAACAAATTCTTACATTGTAGAAAATTTATAAGCGTAAAATTATGAATCAAATAAAAACTATTTCTTTTGTTTTAATGGCCTTCCTGGTTGTTTCAATTTCTTCCTGTGCTCAAAATTCAACTACGAAAGAGGAAGGGTTTTCACACCAGGCTTTCGATAATCTTTTACAAAAATATGTGTCCGCTTCAGGCGTAGTGAATTATTCAGGTTTAAAAAACGACCAGGCAGCACTCGATAAATATTTAGCCGCATTATCCAAACAAGCGCCAGGAAAAAGCTGGAGTAAAAATGCATCTTTGGCATTTTGGATAAACACCTATAACGCATACACCATACAATTGATTTTAAAAAATTATCCCGTGAAAAGTATACAGGATATTAACAAAGGAAAACCCTGGGACCTGCAATGGATAAAAATTGGTGATAAAACCTATTCTTTAAATAATATTGAAAATGATATTATCCGGCCGCAATATAAAGATCCGCGTATTCATTTCGCCGTGAATTGTGCTGCAAAATCCTGCCCGCCACTTGCGAATAAAGCTTTCACAGAAACGAATATCAATTCTATGCTGGATGCAAGGGCAAAGAATTTTATTAATTCAGGCATGAATGATATCAGTCCATCCAGTGCAACCGTATCAAAAATATTTGACTGGTACAAAGCGGATTTTGGTAATGTCATCAACTTTATTAATAAATATAGTAACGTGAAATTGAATGCAGGTGCAACTATTGGCTATAAAGATTATGACTGGAATCTTAATGGAAAATAAAAATTAAAGGGTACGTGTATGGAGGAACATGTAATCATTATCGGTAATGGAATTTCAGGCATCACTGCCGCAAGGCATATCCGTAAAATATCGAAAAAAAAGATCACCATTATCTCTGCTGAATCTGAATATTTTTTTTCAAGGACTGCCTTGATGTATGTGTATATGGGCCATATGAAATTTAAACATACACAACCTTATGAAAATGATTTCTGGGAAAAAAATAATTTGAATTTAATCCATGCTTTTGTCAAAAAAATAATTCCTGCAGAAAAAGAAATTGAATTGAATAATGGCGGGAGAATGCAATATGATACACTCGTAATTGCATCAGGTTCCAAATCAAATATGTATGACTGGCCGGGGCAAAACTCAAAAGGAGTAATGGGAATGTATAGTAAACAAGACCTTGAAAATTTGGAAGCCTGCACACCCGTAGCTAAGCGTGCGGTTGTGGTTGGCGGCGGACTCATCGGCATAGAATTCACGGAGATGCTTCATTCCAGGGGAATTCCTGTAACATTGCTGGTGCGTGAAAAAAGTTTTTGGAATGGTGTTTTGCCTAAAGAAGAAAGTGAAATGATCAACAGGCATATACGTGAACACGGCATTGACCTGCGGCTTGAATCTGAATTGAAAGAAATTATCGCTGATGAAAATGATCGGGTGAAATGCATCGTAACAAAATCTGGTGAAAACATTCCCTGTGACATTGTTGGCCTCGCTGCAGGCGTTTCTCCATCGGTTGATTTTTTAAAAAATTGCGGTATTGAAATTGACAAAGGTGTACTGGTAAATGAATACCTGGAAACTTCTGAAAAAAACATTTATGCTATTGGAGATTGTGCACAACAGCGAAATGCAATTGGTGAAAGAAAACCAGTCGAAGCGGTTTGGTATACGGGCCGCATGATGGGAGAAACACTCGCACAAACCATTTGCGGGAAACGAATGAAATACAATCCGGGTAACTGGTTCAACTCAGCGAAGTTTTTTGATATTGAATACCAGACATATGGCTGGGTATGGAATAAGCCCAAAGAGAATGAACAACATTTTTATTGGGAAAATGATCATGGTAAAAAAGCAATCCGTTTTAGTTATGAAAAAAATTCACGCATTTTTTTAGGTGTAAATCTTTTTGGGATCCGAATGCGGCATTCATTTTTTGATACCATGCTTACAGAAAAAAGAACAGTGGATGAAGTAATCGGCCAATTAAAAGCAGCCAATTTCGATCCTGAATTTTATAAAAAATACGAAAGCGATGTTCAGCATGCCTTTCAAAAGCAACAATAAACTATATAAAATATTTTTATGAATGACACCGGGAAAAGTTCTTCTATAGCAGCCAATAATAACAGCATGCCTGCACAACAAAAAGCAGGGATGGGACTTGGGCTTGCCGGTTTTTTTATTATGGTGCTGGCTTTGGTGAATGTAAATTTTTCAAATAAAACAATTTGGCTTTCGGTTTCTATCGCTGCCATAATAATTGGCGTGGTGCTTTTTGCCAATGCCATGTATTTGAATAAACCGGCAGGCATTCACATGAATGGCATTTGGTTTAAATCCATCAGCAGCCGCGGTATGCTTGGCTGGTCATCGGGCATTGTACTCACATTATTTTACGTGATTTTATATTGGTATCCGCAATACCTGGGATTTCAT
>JGI24770J26754_10001469_pt1 | contig 16705 bp, 14 predicted proteins | sample LakOneMetagenome_FD_26754 | JGI IMG/M metagenome (IMG submission 26754) | reverse complement strand
AATCAAAAATAACAATCATGAACAAAACAGTAAATATTAATATAGGTGGTTTATTTTTTCACATAGATGAAGATGCATACCAAAAGTTATCAAGATATTTTGATGCCATAAAACGTTCACTTTCAAATTCTTCTGGTAAAGATGAAATTATGAAAGATATTGAAATGCGTGTTGCCGAACTTTTTACAGAAAGACAAAAAAGCGATAAACATGTAATTAACACAAAAGATGTTGATGAAGTGGTTACCGTAATGGGACAACCAGAAGATTATAGAATTGACGATGATGCTTCTGAAAACAAATCAGCAAGTTTCAATTCTAAACAAAATCTTAGAAAATTATATCGTGACAAAGAACGTGGTTCAATTGCTGGAGTTTGTACGGGTTTAGGTTATTATTTCGGAATTGATTCGACTTGGATTAAAATTGCCTTTTTAGCTACAGCTTTCGCTGGATTCGGATTTGGTATTGTGGTGTATTTAATTCTTTGGATTGCTACTCCAGAAGCACTTACCACTTCTGAAAAATTGGAAATGAGAGGCGAACCAGTGACCATTTCAAATATTGAAAAGAAAGTTCGTGAAGAATTTGAAAATGTATCCGATAAATTCAAAAATGTAAATTACGATGAATTAGGAAACAAAGTAAAGTCGGGTGCTGAGTCGGTTGGAAGCCGATTAGGTGATGTTTTTACCAGTATTTTTGGAGCTTTTGCCAAAGTATTAGGCGCTATAATAGTAGTATTTTCTTCAGTGTCACTTTTTGGAATTTGTGTAGCTTCTATCGTAGCNATATTTTCTTCTTCTTTACCACANAATACGTTAATCAATCATTTTAGAACGCCTTTAGGGTTAGAAACACCTCTTTGGGAACAAGGAATTTTATTCTTGTTGGCTTTCGGAATTCCTTTTTTCTTTTTATTGATTTTAGGATTGAAATTGCTGGTAACTAATTTAAGATCTATTGGAGCTATTGCAAANTATACATTACTGGCTGTTTGGGTGATAGCGGTAGGAATATTAATCGCTATGGGAATTAACGAGTTTACTCAAATTTCATCAGAAGCTAAAGATGTGAAGAAAGAAATCATCAACATTACACCAACAGATACGTTGTGCGTTAAATTTCAAAACAACGATTTTTATGCTAAAGATTATTACCGTCACGACGACTTCAGACTGACTCAAGACGAGCAAAATCACGAAATTATTTACTCTAATAATGTAAGTATTGAAGTAATGAAAACCGATGCTAAACAACCGTATTTACAAATTGAAAAATTAGCAGTAGGTAAATCTGCGAATGAAGCTAAAAAACGTGCGGAAAAAATTAAATATGGATTCAAAATCGTTGGAAATCAATTAATTTTGGATAATTATTTGTTGACAGAAGTAGCAAATAAATTTAGAGATCAACGTGTAGAATTGTTTCTATATTTACCAAAAGGAACGCTGTTAAAAATGGATGAAAATGTTCGAGATTTTGATGAATCTAATGACGAATTTTTCAACTTGCATTACAGTTCTGGAGATTATATTTACAGAGTAGGTGATGCTCAAGTTAAATGTTTGAATTGCCCAGCTGATGAAAATGAACACAATGATGTAGAATTGCAATTAGAAGATATTGATTCTACTCAAGATAATGATTCTATCAATTCGGTTTCAGTGAAAATAAACGGAAAAGAAGTTATACAAACTANCAATGGAAAAGAAAAATCAGGTAGTTTGATTATTAATAAACAAGGTATAATTGTTAAAACAAAATAGTCATGGTAAAAGTAATTGTTTTTTGTACAAAATTTATAGTAACAGTNATGTTAGCTTTGCTGTTTGCTTCCTGCGGTAGTAACGTTTTCAACGGAATTAAAGGAAATGGAAATGTACAAACCGAAAAAAGAACCATTACCGAAAAGTTCACCAAAATTTCGGTAAATCGAGGCATCGAAGTTATTGTCGAACAATCTGAAACAGTAGCGGTAGAAGTAGAAGCCGATCAAAATTTGTTAAGCCATATCACCACTAAAGTAGAAAACGGAACTCTAGTGATTTCTTCAGATGAAAATATTTACAGTGCCGATTCGGAAACAGTACGTGTGAAAATGCCCGTAGTTGAAGGCTTGGAAACTACAAGTGGTTCCAACATCAAATCCAATGGAACGCTAAAAAGTGTTGCATCGGCAACTGAAATTAGAGTTTCATCTTCAAGCGGCAGCGAAATTGAAGCTACCTTAGAATTTGATAGTATTAACGCCGAATCAACCAGCGGAAGCACCATTACTTTATCAGGTAAATCTTTAAAGTTAAGAACTGCAACGTCTAGTGGTTCTCATATTGATGCCGAAAGTCTTTTATCAAATGAAGTAACTGCCGAAGCAACCAGTGGTAGTTCTACAGATGTACATCCTTTAGTGAATTTAGTAGCCAAATCGAGTAGCGGGTCTTCCATAGATTATACTGGAACTCCCAAAAATATTTCTAAAGAAGAAACTTCTGGTGGAAGTGTTTCCAGTAATTAGAATATTATATTTTTAGTTGTACTAAAATCCCAAGTAAGCTTGGGATTTTTTTGTAACCAAAATCTTCAACAAAAGTTAAACCAATACCAATTAACGTTACGTTTGTGCTTTTTCCTCGTAAATTTGAATAAAAAAAGAAGATGAAAGTTCTAATTACAGGCGCAACCGGACTAATAGGACAAGAATTGACCAATTTGCTTTTGCAAAACAATCATACCGTTCATTATTTAACAACTTCGCCATTATTCAAAATAAAGCCAATTATTACGGCTTTTTCTGGAATCCACAAGAAGGTAAAATCGACGAAAACTGCCTTGATGGTGTTGATGCTATCGTGCATTTGGCTGGCGCGTCCATTTCTAAACGTTGGACCAATTCCTATAAACAAGAGTTAATCGAAAGCCGCGTACTATCGGCCAATTTGTTGTTCAGTTTACTAAAAAAAGCGCCACATCAAGTACAACATTTTATTTCGGCATCTGGAACGGCCATTTATCCCGATAGCGATACTGCTATTTATGACGAATCGTCTAAAGAAATCGATACCACATTTCTAGGACACGTTGTAGTAAAATGGGAAGAAAGTGCCGACCAATTTCATTTGCTGAATTTAAAAGTAACCAAACTTAGAACAGGTGTGGTCTTTTCCAATAAAGGCGGTGCACTTTTAGAAATGATAAAACCTATTAAAATGTTCGTCGGATCAGGCTTTGGCTCTGGAAAACAAATGCAATCATGGATTCATTTATCCGATGTAGCCCATTTGTATTATTTTGTGTTGCAAAACCAAATCGAAGGCATCATTAACGCCGTAGCGCCCAATCCGGTGACCAATCAAGAGCAAACAAAAGCTATTGCAAAATACCTTAAGCGTCCGTTATGGTTGCCCAATGTACCGCAATTCGTAATGAAATTAATTTTAGGAGAAATGCATATTTTGCTATTCAACAATAAAAATATTGTGCCTAAAAGAGCTTTGGAAATCGGGTTCAAATTCGAATTTCCGACATTAGATAAGGCATTGCAAAACCTCATAAAATAAAAAAAGTTCCAGTTATCGCTGGAACTTTTTTCATAAATGAATTAATATCTTTTTGCCATTCGGACAATTGTAAACCTTTTATATCCCAAATATATACAATACTAAATCGTTATAGTCTTAAAATTATATTAAATTTTTAAAGAGCATCACTTTAGTCTCATTTTTCACCATTTTCCCGCTATCCGCTGTATCTTTTCCTTTTTAAAGAAAAAAGAAAAAGGATGCCGCTTCTATCGGGGCTAAATACAGTCTTTTGGTTTCTAAATCTCCAATTTCATCACACATTTCCCATAAAAAAGAAGTGACAATTTGACATTTTTAAAGAAATGGCAGTACTTTTGCAACCGCTATTGCGAATAAAAATTCGAAATGAACATCAAAAATATATTTAAAAATAAAAACACAATGAGTACTGAAAATACTGATAAAGAAATTCTGGATAATGAAAATGATACCATCAACACAACAGCAGAAAATCATGCGAATGAGCCTGCTATAGGTGTTGAAACAGCAGAAGAATTAAGTGTTGAACAAAAATTAGAAGAAGATTTAGCCAAAGAAAAAGACAAGTTTTTACGTCTTTTTGCTGAATTTGAAAATTATAAAAAACGTACTTCTAAAGAGCGAATCGAATTATTTAGGACTGCCAATCAAGAAGTGTTACAAGCCATGTTGCCAGTTTTGGATGATTTTGACAGAGCGATGGTTCAAATTTCTAAATCAGAAGATGAGGTATTGTTAAAAGGTGTAGAATTAATCCATGAAAAACTTAAATCTACGCTNGTATCTAAAGGATTAGAAGAAGTTGAAGTCAGAAGCGGCGATGCTTTCAATGCTGACTTTGCAGAAGCCATCACACAAATTCCAGCGCCAACAAGCAATTTAAAAGGAAAAATTGTAGACGTTATCGAAAAAGGATACAAATTGGGAGACAAAATCATTCGTTTTCCAAAAGTGGTAATAGGACAATAATTAGCTGTAGTGATACTGAAATAGAGTATTCCGCAATATAATGATTCAATAATCATTGGTAACACATATAAAATGAAAAAAGATTTTTACGAAATATTAGGCATTACAAAAAGTGCTACACCAGAAGAAATAAAGAAAGCCTACCGCAAAAAAGCAATCGAGTTTCATCCCGACAAAAACCCTGGTGACGCTACGGCAGAAGAAAATTTTAAGACTTGTGCCGAAGCTTATGAAGTATTGAGTGATCCAAATAAAAAAGCCAAATACGATCAATATGGACATCAAGCATTTGATGGTGCTGGTGGTTATGGCGGTGGTCAACACATGAATATGGATGATATCTTCAGTCAGTTTGGGGATATTTTTGGAAGTGCTTTTGGTGGTGGTGGTGGTTTCGGCGGATTCAGCGGAAATGGCGGCGGACAACGTCGTGTGAAAGGTAGCAACCTGCGCATCAAAGTCAAATTGACGTTAGAAGAAATTGCCAATGGTGTCGAGAAAAAAGTAAAAGTTAAACGAAAAATACAAGCGCCAGGCGTTAAATACAAAACCTGTACTACGTGTAATGGTCAAGGTCAGGTTTTAAAAGTGACCAATACCATTTTGGGTAGAATGCAAACTGCTACTACATGTCATGTATGTGGTGGTTCTGGGCAAACTATTGAAAGCAAACCGACTAATGCCGATGCTTTCGGAATGATTATGGAAGACGAAACGGTATCGATTAAAATTCCAGCTGGAGTGGTAGACGGTATGCAGTTGAAGGTTTCTGGAAAAGGAAATGATGCACCAGGCAACGGAATAGCAGGTGATTTAATTGTGGCTATTGAAGAACAAGAGCATGAGTTTCTAAAACGCGAAGGAGAAAACCTTCATTACGATTTATATATTAGTGTTGCCGAAGCTGCTTTAGGAGTTTCTAAAGAAATAGAAGCTGTTAATGGCAAAGTGCGTATCAAATTAGAAGAAGGTATTCAATCGGGTAAGATTTTGCGTCTAAAAGGTAAGGGAATTCCTAGCTTGAATAGTTATGGAAGTGGTGATTTACTAGTGCATGTAAACGTCTGGACTCCAAAGACATTAACAAAAGAACAGAGACAATTCTTTGAAAAATCACTTACGGACGAGAACTTTATACCTCATCCAGAAAAGAGTGATAAATCTTTTTTTGAAAAAGTTAAAGATATGTTTTCGTAATTATAAAATTATTTCTACATTTGGATATTACTTGGAAACAGGTAATTTCTTTTTCATAGCAATTTTTCCCATCCTTGTGTCAAAATAAGGGTGGGTTTTTTGTAACAAAACCTTTCTAATTAGGACTAATTGAGTACTTTTACCAATTCAATAACAATCTCAAAAATCAACTTCAAAAATCAATAACAATTAATTTTTTTAATTTGTTTTTTGAAATTGAGTGTGTTTTTTGAAGTTGATTTTTGAAGTTGAAATTTATTAAAATTTATGAGTACTATTCTCGAAGTAAACAAAGTTGTTAAGCAATATGGCGATTACACGGCGCTTAACGAAGTTTCTCTTTCAGTTCCACAAGGCAGCATTTATGGATTACTAGGTCCGAATGGCGCCGGAAAAACATCTTTAATCCGAATCATCAATCAAATTACGATGCCCGATAGTGGCGAAATTCTATTAGATGGCGAACCGTTAAAACCAGAGCACGTCGCCTTTATTGGGTATATGCCCGAAGAACGCGGCTTGTATAAAACCATGAAAGTGGGCGAGCAATGTTTATACTTAGCACAACTAAAGGGGTTGTCTAAACAAGAAGCCAAAGCACAACTCGATTATTGGTTTGAACGATTGGAAATTAAAGGGTGGTGGAATAAAAAAATTCAAGAACTCTCTAAAGGTATGGCACAGAAAATTCAATTTGTGGTAACNGTTTTGCACAAGCCAAAATTATTGATTTTAGACGAACCATTTTCGGGCTTTGACCCAGTAAACGCCAATTTGATTAAAGACGAAATCATCGAATTNAACCGTCAAGGTACTTCGGTTATTTTCTCTACACACCGAATGGAAAGCGTAGAAGAAATGTGTGATTACATTGCATTAATNCATAAATCCAATAAATTAATTGAAGGGAAGTTAATCGATGTAAAAAAACAATTCAGAACGAATAGTTATGAAGTCGGAATAGTAAGCAATAACATTGAAGGCTTGATGTATGATGTATCACAAAAATTCACGTTAACGCAAACTGATTTCAAATCGCTAAACGACGAATTGAAACTTGAAATTAATCTCGGAAATGCTACTCCAAACGAATTACTGAACATACTGGTGCAACGCGGTCAAGTAACCCATTTTGTTGAAAAAATTCCAAGTGTAAATGATATTTTTATTAAAACTGTGACCGAATAGATTGATAAATTTTTAGAATTATATTTCTAGAGATTAACAATTCAATAATTTAACTAAATGAGCAAACTAGTACTTATCATAAAAAGAGAGTTTATTGCCAAAGTCCGCAATAAGTCGTTCATCGTAATGACATTTTTGAGTCCGTTACTTTTTGTCGGAATTGGATGTTTTGTAGGCTATTTAAGCACGATGAAAGCCGATTTAAAAACCATTGCTGTTCACGACGAAACGGGTCGATTTGTCAATCAGTTTAAAAACAACGAAGAATACAAATACGTCGACTTTTCGAAAATTGATTTGAAAATTCTGAAAGATAGTATCATTAAAGAAAGCTACGAAGGGCTTTTAGTCATTCCCAAAGACACGAACAACAGTTCCTTGCAAAAAAAGATTCAATACATTTCTACCAATAGCCCCAATATTACGTTCATCAGCGATCTTGAAAATAATATATCCAAAAAATTGACGCAAGAGAATTTTGATCAAAAAGGATTAGATACCTTAAAAATTAATAACGCCAAAGCAAAGGTTTCCATAAAAATTAAAAAACCGAATGGAGAAACCACTTTGGAAGGTTTGAATTTGGTTAAAACTATTGTAGGTGGAATATTCGGATATTTAATCATGATGTTTATTGTTCTCTATGGAAATATGGTGATGCGAAGTGTGATTGAAGAAAAAACATCACGNATTATTGAAGTGATTATNTCATCTGTTAAACCCTTTCAACTAATGATGGGTAAAATAATTGGGACTTCTCTTGCAGGAGTATTACAATTTCTAATTTGGTCAATTCTNGGATTATCCGCCATGTTTATTTTATCGGCTGTTTTTGGNGTTCAAGTTGGAGCNACATCTGGAGCACAAGCTCAAATTATGGAATCNACTCAAAATGGTTTTGCCGGAAATGTTTCTATTATTCTTAAAGAATTACACGAATTACCCATAGCAACCATATTAATTTCCTTCATCTTTTACTTTGTTGGAGGCTATTTTTTATACAGTTCATTTTATGCTTCAATTGGAGCAGCTGTGGATAATGAAACCGATTCACAACAATTTTTGTTGCCTATCATAATGCCTTTAATTTTGGGTGTCTATATCGGATTTTTTACCGTAATCAACGATCCACACGGAACCATAGCNACCGTATTTTCAATGGTACCGTTAACATCACCTATTGTAATGATGATGCGAATTCCGTTTGGTGTGCCTTGGTGGCAAATTGTAATTTCTATGCTGATTCTTTTTGGTACATTTCTTGGAGTAGTGTGGTTCGCGTCAAAAATCTACCGTGTCGGAATTCTTATGTATGGCAAGAAACCAACTTGGAAAGAATTGTACAAATGGCTTAAGTATTAAGAGTTTTTTCGATTATTTGTTTATTCGATTCATTAATAAACATTATATCCAAATCTACAAATCACAAAAAAAATGAGTAAAATTTTAATCATAGAAGACGAAGCTTCCATCAGAAGGGTATTGAATAAAATACTTTCTGAAGAAAATGATACGTATAAAGTAGAAGAAGCTGAAGATGGTGTTCAAGGCCTTGAAAAAATCAAAAATACCGATTACGATTTGGTATTGTGCGACATCAAAATGCCAAAAATGGACGGTGAAGAACTATTGGAAGCTGTTAAAAAAATCAAACCCGAAATTCCAATTGTAATGATATCGGGTCACGGTGATATGGAAACAGCCATCAACACTATGCGTCTTGGGGCTTTTGATTACATTTCAAAACCACCCGATTTAAACCGATTGTTAAACACGGTGCGCAATGCTTTAGACAAAAAACAACTGGTAGTTGAGAATAAAATTCTGAAGAAAAAAGTTAGTAAAAATTATGAAATGATTGGTAATTCTGAGCCTATCAATCACATCAAACAAATGATAGAAAAAGTGGCTCAAACCGATGCACGTGTTTTAATTACGGGTCCGAATGGAACCGGAAAAGAACTGGTTGCTCATCAATTGCACGAAAAAAGCGAACGCGCCAATGCACCAATTATTGAGGTGAACTGTGCCGCCATTCCATCAGAATTGATTGAAAGTGAATTGTTCGGTCACGTAAAAGGCGCTTTTACATCGGCAGTTAAAGATAGAGCAGGTAAGTTTGAAGCAGCCGATGGCGGAACCATTTTCTTAGATGAAATTGGCGACATGAGTTTGGCAGCTCAAGCGAAAGTATTACGTGCTTTACAAGAAAATCTAATCCAACGTGTTGGAGCAGACAAGGATATTAAAGTCAATGTTCGTGTGGTTGCGGCCACCAACAAAGATTTGAAAAAAGAAATTGAAGAAGGACGCTTTCGTGAAGATTTGTACCATCGATTGGCTGTAATATTAATTAAGGTTCCGGCTTTGAATGACCGTCGAGATGACATACCTTTGCTCATAGAATATTTCGCGGCCAAAATTGCCGAAGAACAAGGAAATGCGCCAAAATCTTTTTCTAAAGAAGCCATCAAATTATTACAAGAATACGATTGGACGGGTAATATTCGGGAGTTAAGAAACGTAGTAGAACGCTTGATTATTTTGGGTGGAAACGAAATTTCTGAAACGGATGTGAAACTGTTCGCCAGCAAATAAATTGTTGTAAGTTATCTGTTATCAGTTACTAAAATAGAACTTACAACCGTCAATTTACAACCGACAACCCTAAAAAAAATGCAATTAAAAAAAATAAACACCAACCTGCAACAAGCATTAATTGAGAACGAATTAATTGAAGCCAATGAAATGCAACAGGAAACGTTTTCTACCATAAAAAGTGGTGCTGATGCGGTGATTCAATCTCCTAAAGGAACTGGGAAAACAACCACCATTGTTCTCAATGTGATTCAACGCATGGAAAAAACTATGGGTGAAAGCACGCGCGCTTTAATTATTGTGGAGAGTAAAGAAAAAGTACTCCAAATGGAAGAACTTTTTTTGAAGTACGGAACTTACACCGATTTGAGTATTTTAGGTGTTCATGATAAAGGCGATATCGACTATGATAAAAACGTCATTTCAATGGGATTAGACATTCTAATTGGTACACCTAACCGAATAAACGCTTTGTTTTCGTCGGCTGGTTTTAATATGAATACCATAAAAATGTTTGTTGTAGATGATGCCGATATGCTTTTTAGAAACCGATTTGATGCCACCATCATGCGTCTTTCGGCTAGTGTAGAAAAAACACAACGAATCTTTTTTACTTCTGAAATTACAGAAAGAGTAGAAGTCTTAGCCGATAAAATCATGATTGAACCACTTTTCTTCGAAATGGANGAAGAATAGCATTTTTTATCTCACTATTTAATTTAATATATCTAAAATGGGTTTAATAAAAATATTTTCAGGAGAAGAAATTCTCGCGGTAACCTTAAAAGAACGCCTTGAAGAAGCTGCTATAGAGGTAGTGATTCGAAATAATAATCAGGCCAATGTGTTGCCAAGCATTCAAACGGCTAAAGCGGTTGAACTATTCATTCAAGAAGTCGATTTTGGAAAAGCTAATCCAGTAATTGAAGCTTTTCGGTTGAGTTTNTAAACATNAAATGAGATAAAAAAGTAGTCGAGAGTTAGTTGTAAATTATACAATCTTCAATCGACTGACCAAAATGGAGATAAANAATCCGAACAANCCAATCAATCCGAACGAATATTTCAAACTGGTCAATTCGGCGATGTAACCAATTAAAGGCGGTCCCATTAAAAATCCAAGAAAGCTAACACTCGATACGATGGTTAGTGCTACACTTGTCGGAACAGTGGTGTTTTTACCTGCCAAACTATACACCGTTGGCACCACACTTGAAACCCCAATTCCAACCATCATAAANGCTAAAGTACACGGAATAATATAGGGAAAAGCAACTGCAAGAAACAATCCGATAGATATCACACAACCACTAATTTGAAGAATTCTTTGAGCACCATAGCGNTGTACTAATTTATCACCTACAAAACGTCCGCTAGCCATCATAACCATAAAAGAAGTATATCCTAAAACAACTAAGGCGCCTGGCGCTTTTACAATTTCTTTAAAATAAACGCCGCTCCAATCAAACATGACACCTTCACTGGCCATGCAGCAAAAGCCAATAACGCCTAACCAAATTAACGCCGAATCGGGTTTAGAGAACCCTTTCTTTTCAGCTGTAACCTCTTTTTTCGATTTTATTCGAATCAAAAATTTATAGTTGAAAAATAAAATCAGCATAATTACTACCGCCATAATGATAAAATGATGTAGGGTTGAAATGTTGAAGGAAAGCATAATCAATCCCACCAAAGCACCCACAAATCCGGCCAAACTCCACGAACCATGAAACGATCCCATTAAAGTTTTTTTAAACAAACCTTCGGTATAAACTCCTTGTGTGTTGACGGCAATGTTGCAAAAATTCCCAAACAAACCATACACAAATAATCCTAAGGCAAGCTGCCAGCCTTCTGTTGCAATACCGAGACTAATTAGTCCCAAAACATAAAAAAACAAAGCAACGGCTAAGACTTTATGGCTGCCAAATTTTGTGACAAGTTTGCCCGAAAATGGCATCGCTAATAATTGACCCACTGGGACGGCAAAAAGAATGCTTCCGAGTTGTCCTTCACTAAGTTGTAAGGCTGTTTTTATGGCAGGAATCCTACTTGCCCATGTTGCAAAACACAATCCCATTCCGAAATACAGTAAGGAAACCGCCCAACGAATGCGATTCATATACGTTAGTTTGGCATGCTTATAACTTTTTTTATATTTTACTTTGGGTAGTATTTTACTCAAAAAACTATAGTCTATTAATGGCATAATCAAGTATTTGATACAACGAAATTACTTTAATTTTACGTTTAGAAAAGCAATTTAGGTATAAAATTTTTCGATTTACTCATACTTTAAAAAATTAGTAAACTTGTAAATAAATCGATAAAAAAACACAGGCTTTTTTCTTAATATTCAAATGGATAAATACTACAATTGCGCTATATTTGCACCTTTCAAAAAAAAAATTAAATGATTACTGTAAACGATATTGCCGTTCATTTTGGCGGAACTACTTTATTTAGCGAGGTTTCTTTTGCTATCAACGAAAACGACAAAATTGCCTTAATGGGTAAAAATGGTGCCGGAAAATCAACACTTTTAAAAATTATTGCAGGTGAAGCAAAGCCATCTTCGGGTTCTATTTCGGCACCCAAAGATGCTGTTGTGGCCTATTTACCACAGCATTTATTGACTACAGATGGTGCAACGGTGATGGAAGAAGCTTCTAAAGCATTTGGAGAAATCTTTAAAATGAAAGCCGAAATCGACGAAATAAATGAGCAATTAACCATTCGTACCGATTATGAAAGCGATGATTATATGAAATTAATCGAGCGCGTTTCCGATTTGAGTGAGAAATTTTATGCTATTGAAGAAATCAATTATGAAGCTGAAGTAGAAAAAATCTTAACGGGTTTAGGATTTGAAAGAGATGATTTTAACCGTCAAACATCTGAGTTTTCTGGAGGTTGGAGAATGCGCATTGAGTTGGCAAAAATTCTATTACGCAAACCCGATTTGATTTTGCTGGATGAGCCAACCAACCACATGGATATTGAAAGTATTCAATGGTTGGAAGATTTTTTGATTAATTCGGCCAAAGCCGTTGTTGTGATTTCCCACGATAGAGCGTTTGTAGATAATATTACCAACCGAACTATTGAGGTTACAATGGGACGAATTTACGACTACAAAGCCAAATATTCGCATTATTTAGAACTTAGAAAAGACAGACGCATTCATCAGCAAAAAGCCTACGATGAACAACAAAAAATGATTGCTGATAATCAAACGTTTATCGACCGATTTAAAGGTACCTTCTCTAAAACCGATGCGGTGCAATCAAGGGTTAAAATGCTTGAGAAATTGGTTTTGGTTCAAGTAGATGAAGTAGATACATCGGCATTAAAATTGAAATTTCCACCAGCCATTCGTTCGGGGCAATACCCTGTAGTTGTTAAAGATTTAGAGAAATCGTATGGTGATAAATTAATTTTTAAAGATGCCAATATTGTGATCGAACGCGGTGATAAAGTAGCATTTGTTGGTAAAAATGGAGAAGGAAAATCGACCATGATTAAGGCAATTATGAAAGAAATCGAAATCAATGGNGGTTCTGTTGATATTGGTCANAATGCNCAAATTGGTTATTTTGCTCAAAACCAAGCTTCTTTATTAGACGAAAATGCAACTATTTTTGAAACTATTGATAACATTGCTGTGGGCGATGTTCGAACTCAAATCAAAAATATCTTAGGAGCATTTATGTTTCATGGTGATGATGTTACTAAAAAAGTAAAAGTGCTTTCGGGTGGTGAAAAAACNCGTTTAGCGATGATAAAATTATTATTGGAACCTGTCAATTTATTGATTTTGGATGAGCCTTCCAACCACTTGGATATGAAAACCAAAGACATTATTAAAGATGCTTTACGCGATTTTGACGGCACATTAATCTTAGTTTCTCACGACCGTGATTTCTTAGATGGATTGGCGACTAAAGTTTTTGAATTCGGACACAAACGCGTGAAAGAACATTTTGAAGACATCAAAGGATTCTTAGCTCATAAAAAGATGGAATCGCTNCGAGAAATNGAGAAATAAACTTTTTTTACATATACAANCAAACCCGACGCATTCNAAGAACGTGTCGGGTTTTTTTAATTAACCAATTTAATCTAACTATTTATTTTACGTTTTCCACTAATCTTATGAATTCGGCTCTATANCCTTCAGAATCATTGGCTAAACCTTCTTTAGCAAGNGCAATAATGTCTAATGATGATTTATTAGTCACTAATTTAGAATCTCTTAATTTTAATCCGAACCACGCTACTGCTGTGCAAAATTTGAAATCAGAAGATGCAATAGTAAACTCTTCAGCGGTATTATTGATTACCTGTACCATTTCGATACTTTTTTCGCCGTCTGGTTTTTTATAACGGAATTTAACAGTAGCTAATTCGTCTTTAAAAACGGTTTGAGAAGGTTCCGTTTTAGTATATTTCAAATCGGATGGAGCCGTGTATAAATCGGTTTTTACACCTGCCGGAATGATTTCATATAATGCCGTTACCGTGTGTCCACTTCCTAATTCACCGGCGTCAATAGCGTCATTTTTAAAATCTTCTGGACGTAATTTTCGGTTTTCATACCCAATTAAGCGGTAAGCTTGCACTTGATTTGGATTGAATTCAATTTGAATTTTTACATCTTTAGCAATGGCAAACATCGAACCTTTAAATTCTTTTCCCAGAAAGCGGTTGGCTTCTTGCATGTTGTCGATGTAGGCATAGTTTCCGTTTCCTTTATCGGCTAAAACTTCCATTTTGCTGTCTTTGTAATTGCCCATTCCGTAACCCAAACAGGTTAAAAACACACCCGATTTTCTTTTCTCTTCAATTAGCGTTTGCATGTCAGTATTCGAAGATGCACCCACATTGAAATCGCCGTCAGTAGCTAAAATCACACGATTATTGCCACCTTGAATAAAATTTTCTTGAGCTATTTTGTACGCCAATTCTATTCCGGCACCACCAGCAGTGCTTCCACCAGCTTCAAGTTTGTCTAATGCTTTGATGATTTTTTCTTTATTATCGCCAGTTGTTGATGGTAATACTACTCCAGCCGCGCCGGCATACACCACCATTGAAATTTTGTCTTCTTTTCTAAATTGTGCTACCAATATTTTTAAAGATTGTTTTAAAAGTGGCAATTTATTGGCATCGCTCATTGAGCCTGAAACGTCTATTAAAAAAACCAAATTGGAAGCCGGTAAATCTTTTGTCTCGATGTTTTTTCCTTGCAAACCGATACGAACCATTTTATGATTAGCATTCCATGGACAACTACTGTATTCGGTTGTAATTGCAAACGGATGTTCGTTTTGAGGTTGTGGATAGGCATATTTAAAGAAATTTACCATTTCTTCAACCCGTACAGCATCTTTTGGAACGGTTTGCCCATTGTTGATGAAGCGTCTCACATTGGTGTAAGAGGCATTGTCAACATCTATAGAAAAAGTTGAAAGAGGAGCACTTTTCGGACTTTCGAATTGATTTTCTACAAAACTTTCATACTCGTCTTGGTCGATTTCAATTTTTGTTGATTTCGGCGCTATTGGTTCAATTTTCTTTATTTCAGTAACGGGTTCAACTGTTACAGCGTTATTATCTTCATCTGTATCATCTGCTTCATTTTTAACTTCCTCTTCTTCTTCTTCTTCTTCAACCTGACTTTTGTTGTTATATCCTTTTTTAGTGGTAACAATAATAACACCATTTACGCCTTGAGCTCCATAAAGAGCAGCTCCTTGCGCACCTTTTATCACATTTACATTATCTACTATATTTGGTGGCAATTGATCTAGGGTTGTAGCGTCTGATATTACATTGTCAATTACAATTAAGGCTTGATTATTACCTGTAATCGAACGGTTTCCTCTCAAAACAATACGATTTTCAGCATTGACACCATTGCTAACCGTATTTATTTGTAAACCTGAAACTTTTCCTGTTAAAGATCCAACCACACTCGGATTCGCAGATTGATTCAACTCTTTATTACTAATTATTTTTTGAGAAGAAGTAGTAGAGTTTTTAGTGCGTTTAATTCCCATAGCACTAACTACAATAACTTCGTCAAGTACGTTGGTATTCTTATCAGCTACATAACCCAATTGAGTTGTTGTAACTGATGACGGACGTTTTTTGAAATTTGCATCGATNACATAGTTTTCTTTTTTGCCATAACCCACAGAAACTAATTCTTGTTTGGCATTGGCAACTGGAAGTAGAANAACATCGATTACAGAAGCGTTTCCTACCGTTTCCATTTTGGTGATATAGCCCACATATTGAAAGACTAAAACATCACCAACTTGAGCATGAATAGTGTACTTTCCGTTTATATCGGTCAAAGTACTTTTAGTAGTTCCTTTGATTACTACATTGGCAGATGGAAGGGGTAATGTGCCATCAGAAACTAATCCGGTGATGGTTTTTTCTTGCCCAAATGTTACGAAACATATAAGCATAGTAAGGGCTGATGAAATAAGTTTGATACTTTTCATAATTTAAAAATTAAGGTTAAACGAAAGGTGAAATGCTGTTTTAACTAAGGTTTTTCAATGTCATCTTTTGAAATTGAAAGCACAGCTGTTTTTGTTTTTTTCTTATCTGGAATTGGATCGTAATTGGTTTCAGATAATAACGTTATATTACTTTTAAGAACAATTTTTAATGAGGTTGTCTTCTTCTTTATTTTTACCTCTAGTTTATCATATCCGATATAACTAAAAACTAAAACAGCACCAGTTTTCACTTCAATGGAGAATTTACCATCAACATCGCTCAGAGTGCCACGAGGCGTATCTTTAACCGAAATTTTCACAAAAGGAAGAACTTCATTATTATCAGAAACTACTCCAGTGATGGTTCTTTCTTGGCCAAATGACACGTAACATAAGAACATAGTTAGGGCTAATGAAATGAGCTTGATACTTTTCATACTTTAAAAATTTAAGGTTAAACGAAATGTGAAGTGCTATATTAACTAAGGTTTTTCTAACTGTTCTTTAGTTATTACAGTGCCGCGTTCTTTATTTTTTCTGGGATGTGGAGTATATGGAAGTGTTTCTTCGAGCTTTATATCTTCAAGTAATTTTACATCAATTGTACTTTGGTTCCCTACCACAATATGTTGTGTTTTCATTCCCACATAACTAATAACAAGTGTGTCTTTCGCA